>JAABUS010001180.1_pt1 | contig 59237 bp, 55 predicted proteins | sample 5560161 | NCBI WGS metagenome assembly JAABUS01 (sample SAMN10711885, study PRJNA513376) | rock metagenome | isolation source: Antarctica rocks | place: Antarctica: Victoria Land, Trio Nunatak nord | collected 2016-01-04
CGACCGGCCGAGTGAATCCAATCGACAGACCAGCGACCTTATTAGGGAGCGCGCACAGGGCCACACGGACTCTCCACATTCCTACTTGCCCTGATCCGCGTCGTATCCCTGTTACGAAGCATTGAGGGCGCGGTTCCCACGACTGCTTCTGGCCAGGAGACTCTTAGCGTTCGCAGCCGCCTCTGAAGTGTTCTAACCTGCCTCCCGAATCGGGGGCTCTCTCTTATGTGATGCGCTACCGATCATCGAACGTAAGCAGCGATGCCGGGCCACTGCTGGCCCGGCATCGCTGCTTACGTTTTGATTGGTGTCGCTTCAGATTAGTGCTTGAAGAACCCCGCGTTCAGGTCCTTGAAGCTCGTCCAGTTCTCGGGGACGTCGTCCTCGAAGAAGATCGCCTCGACCGGGCAGACCTCGGCGCAGACGCCGCAGTCGATGCACTCATCGGGATTGATGAAGTACTGGTCGGCGTCGTCCGTCGAGTGGATGCAGTCCACCGGGCAGACTTCGACGCACGAGGCGTCCTTGGTTCCGATGCAGGGCTGGGTGATGATGTAGGCCATGTCCGCTCACTCCTGTGGACATCGCGCCCCAGGTCGTCGCGAGCCCGGTAGTCCGGGCGACGGCTGGAGACGGTCCAGAGAACGTTTGCGCGCTGGCTGGACCCGCTGGGACGCGAAGGCGCTCGTCGGTGACGAACTCGCAGGCTCACGGAGTATAGCCACCGTTTACCGGCGACTCAACCGGCGCGAGCGGTGTGCGCCCGACAGGCCCTGAGAAATCGGGTCAACTCCACAATCCGGACCCGGTCGGAGTTGTGTCCGCCGGCTAACAACAGACCGTCCGAACGGGCTCCGCGCTGTGCGTTATGAAAACCACCAGGTGCCAGGTCTGAATCAGGCGCCGCTCAATCGTCCCTGAGCCCGGGGATTCATCCCCGGGCGGAAGTCGGCTCCGGCCGTCGACGGCGTCAGGCGACGACCCAGACGTGCGCCGCGTGCTGACCACCACCCTTGCTGGTCATTGCGAGCGTTCGTCGCCAGATGCAGCCGTTGCTCCTTGCTCTCGCAAGCGCTGTTCATACATCAGCTGGTGCGCTTGAATCTCGCCCGCATGCTCGATGGTCCAGTCATACAGGTGGAAGAAAGGCTCACGAAGCGATCGCCCAAGGGGAGTCAGGGAATACTCGACACCAACTGGCGACGTTGGCAGCACCCTGCGCACGATCATCCCATTGCGCTCCAGACGACGCAGTGTCTGGGTCAAGACGCGCTGCGTCACTCCGTCAAGGGTGCGCTTGATCTCGTTGAACCTGCCTGGCCGCTCGTCGAGGACCGCCATAGCCATCATCGACCACTTGTCGGCGATCTGATCGAGGATCGGGCGACTGGGGCAATCAGAACGTAAGACGATGCGCCGGTCATCCGAAGCGACCATCTCGGTATCCTCCACCATCCTTGCGATACCCAAAGTGCGTTCTTGACGGGAATGGCTCACCCTCTGACGATAGTATGCATCGCAAACCTGGATGCTCACCAGCTACAGCTACCAGAGGAGATTTTCATGTCAGACGCCACGTACACAACCTTGCGAGTGGAACGCGAGGCCGGTGTGGCTCGTGTCACCATCGATAATCCTCCCGTGAACCTCCTGACCATCGTTGTCATGACCGAGGTCCGAGCCCTCCTTGCAGCGCTGAAGGATGATGAGTCGGTTCGGGTCATCGTGTTCGACAGCGCCAACCCGGAGTTCTTCATCGCGCATGTCGACATGACCATCGGCGAGCACATGGCTGAATTGCAGAAGCTGGCCGATACGGCGCCCGAGAATGTCAATGTCTTCCAGACGTTGAACGAACTGCTCCGTCATCAGCCACAGGTGACCATCGTCAAGCTGGCCGGGAGGGCCCGTGGTGGCGGGGCGGAATTCGTCGCTGCCGCAGACATGGCATTCGGAGCAATCGGACGCGCCGGAATCGGACACATCGAAGCGCTCATGGGAATCGTTCCCGGTGGCGGCGGGACTCAGTATCTGAACAACCGGATCGGCCGTCATCGCGCCCTCGAAGTAGTGCTCGGTGCTGACCTCTTCGACGCGGAACTGGCCGAGCGCTACGGATGGATCAATCGAGCGCTACCTGCCGATGAGCTCGATGGCTTCGTCGACCGGCTCGCGCGCAACATTGCGGCGCTGCCCGAAGGTGTGGTCCGGGCCGTCAAACACGCCATCAGAGCAGAGAATCTGACACCTGGTCTTCTCCGGGAAAACGAGTCCTGGGCGGGATTGATCGGCGGAACCGCCGCCAGGCAGTTGATGCGCGACGGGCTGGAACATGGCGCGCAGACTCCAAGCGGCGAACGCGACCTGGAAGGCACGCTTCGGAATCTCCACGGATAGCGGCGCAGCGAGCTCGGCACACCCTGTCCTGGAGTGCCGAGGGCGGCCCGACGACGGGTCAGGCGTCAGGCGTCAGGCGTCAGGCCAGCGTGGAACTCCGCCAGCGAGACATCAGCTGGTGCGGCATCCCGCGGATCTCGTAGGGGGCGCCAAGCGCGATGAAGCCGAGCCGCCGGTAGAACGGGATCGCGTGGCCCTGGGCGCTGAGTTTGACCGACGCCGCCCCCACCCCGTCAGCCGCCCGCAGCATCAGCCGCATGACCGCCGCGCCCGCGCCCGCGCCGCGGAACTCCGGCAGCGTCGCGACCCAGGTGATCTGCGCCTCCGAGCCCGGCACCCGGCCCAGCGTCAGCCGGCCGACGCTGATGACCAGGCGGCCGTCGACGTTCAGGTCCGGCGGGGTCGTCTCGGGCAGGTCCGGCGGAACAGGGATCGTCGCGATCGCCTGGAAGCTGCGCTGATCGTCACTGTCGGTGACGGACTCGCCGATGAAGCCCTGCTCTTCATGGAACACCCGCCGCCGGACGACCTGGATCGCCAGCATGTCGGCCGACCCGCGTCCCTCCCGGGCGACGACTGTCCCGCGGTCGACCACGCTTGGAGGTTCGGAGCCGTCGCCGGCGGCGTCATCGTCGCCCGTCAGGTGACGCCAGAAGTCGGTCAGGCTACGCATCGGTGCCCGACCTCGCCGCCCCGCCGTCGTTCGCCCGGCGCCGCATGACCGCGTCGTGGGCGGACTGGCGCTCTTCCAGCCAGGCCCGAGCCTCGGCCAGCCGGGCGACGATCCGGCCCTGTGCCTGCCGGACCTGATTCGGCGCCGTCCCGCCGGTGATGTCGCGGGCGGAGACGCTCGTCAGCGCGTCGAGCGGCGGGCGCTCCCGACCGAAGACCGGGTGGACGGCCGCCCAATCGGCCTCGCTGAGGTCGGCGAAGGTCCGGCCCTCGGCGACGCACTGGGCGACCAGCCGGCCGACGACACCATGGGCCTCGCGGAAGGGGACGCCGTGCCGGGCGAGCAGGTCGGCGACGTCGGTCGCGAGGGCGAAGTCCGCGACGGCGGCGGCGGCCATCCGCTCCCGCTCCCACCGCATCGTCCGGAGCATCGGCGGGACGACGTCGAGGACGACGAGCAGGGAGTCGATCGTGTCGAACAGCCCCTCCTTGTCCTCCTGGAGGTCCTTGTTGTAGGTCAGCGGCAGCCCCTTGGTCGTGACCATCATCCCGACGAGGTGGCCGATGATCCGGCCGGTCTTGCCGCGGGCGAGCTCGGCGACGTCGGCGTTCTTCTTCTGCGGCATGATCGAGGAACCGGTCGCGAAGGCATCGTCCAGCACCGCGAACCGGAACTCGGCCGATGTCCAGAGCACGATCTCCTCGCTGAGCCGGGAGATGTGGAGCTGGGTCATCGCGCAGGCGTTGAGCAGGTCGAGGACGAAGTCGCGGTCCGAGACGGCGTCCATGCTGTTCTCGATCACGCCGTCGAAGCCGAGCTCGGCGGCGACGCCCTCGCGGTCGAGCGGGAAGGTCGAGCCGGCCAGCGCCGCCGCGCCGAGCGGGCTCCGGTTGAGCCGGACGATCGCCTGGCGGAGGCGGTCGGCGTCGCGCTCGAACATGGCGATCCAGGCGTGGAGGTGGTGGGCGAGGACGACCGGCTGGGCCCGCTGGAGGTGGGTGTAGCCGGGCATGACGGTCTCCGCGTGGTCGGCGGCGACATGGGCCAGCGTCTCGGCCAGCCCGAGGACGCCGCCGAGGACCTGGTAGACCGCGCCGCGGGCCCAGAGTCGGAAGTCGGTCGCGACCTGATCGTTGCGGCTCCGGGCGGTGTGGAGCTTGCCGGTCACCTCGCCGATCCGCTCGCGCATGATCCGCTCGACGCCGGTGTGGATGTCCTCGTCGGCCAGCGTGAAGGCGACGCTCCCGGCTTCGGCGTCGTCCCAGACCTGCCAGAGGGCCGCTTCGAGCGTGGCCGCGTCATCATTGGAGATGATCCCCTGGCGGGCCAGCATCCGGACATGGGCGACCGAGCCGCGGATGTCCTCGCGGATGAAGCGCTGGTCGAAGCCGATCGACGCGTTGAACGCCTGCAGCCGCTGGTCCGGCGTCGCGGCGAAGCGCGACCCCCAGCCCCAGGCCGTGCCCGACCCGTTCCCGCTCCCTGCCGACACGGTTCCCCTCCCGGGTTTCGTCGCCATCGAATACGGGCCGACGCGGCGACGATGGCTCGCCTGTGTTAGCCGGTCTGTCTCAGTATCTGCCTACCAGGGGCAAAGAACGCGAAGGACAGTGTATACGTTGACCATGCACACGGGGCGCGGTGCCGGGGCAGTGGCCATGGATTGGCCCGCCACGGCAGGGAACATGCGCCACCAGTGGCGAGAAGGCCCGTCGCACTGGCGACCGGGCCGTTGGTGGGCTGGCGCACGGCAGCCCACCGGAGCGAGGGACGACGATGGTTCAGGGCAAGGTGCCGGTCGGTACGCGGGTCATGGCGCTGGATGGCGAGAGCCTCGGCACCATTCGCGAGGCCCGGCGGAACTACCTGCTGGTCTCGATCCCCGGCTCGGAGGACGACCTCGAGGTCCCCTCGGCCGCGGTCGGCCGACTGGAGCAGGGAACCCTCTACCTGACGGTCAACCGGGGTGCCCTGACCGTCTCCCATGACGGCAAGACGTACGAGCGCCTGCACGCCCGCGACACCTAGCGAGCATGGCAGGCCGGTCTCCCACCCGCCCGGTCATGGCTGACCAACCGCGGGGCGCTCGATCGTCAGGTCGGCCCCGATGGTCGCACCGATGGCTGGTTGGGCCGGTGGTCGCGGTCTACCTGATCCTGCTGGGCTGGCTCACGCTGGCGGCGGCCGGATCGGGGACGGTCTGGTGGGACAGGCCAGTTCAGCGGGATGTGCGGATGCTCGACGGGCCGGAGTGGGGTGTCGTCGCGGATATCGGCAACTGGCTCGGGGTGACCGTCATCGGGCTGGTCATCCTCGCTGCCATCGCGTCGGTCTGCATCCTCCGGCATCGTCTGACGGAGGCGGCGCTGCTGGGCGGCGTCGCACTGATCCGTTCGTTGAACTGGCCGATCAAGTGGCTGGTCGACAGCCCGCGTCCCGCGACCAATGCCCAGGGGACTAACGACGTCGCGAGTGGTCTGGGCTACCCCAGTGGTCATGCAATGGGGACGATGCTGATCGGTGGCGCACTGGTCGTGGTTGTGTTTCGCCTGGCCCCGTCGCCAGGCGCCCGTGTTGTCGCGGTACTGTTGGCGACCGCGGCGATCCTGGCCTGTGGGTACGCTCGTGTCGTCACACTGGCGCACTGGCCCAGCGACGTCGCCGGAGCCTGGCTCTGGGGGATCGGGCTGCTTGGTGTCGTCCTGCTGGTGACGCGCGCGATCGAGCGCCGGTCGGCCGCGCGGCGCGACCCGCGACCCGCCTCGAACGCGCCGCCGCCGCCGCCGCAACGAGGATAGCGACCCCTGGCGGTCAGCCGCGGCGGCGGGCGTCGTTGCTGGTGTTGAGTTCGCGGAGGAACGTGCTCAGCGTCCGGGCGGATTCCTGGATCGACACCAGCCGATCCTCGTCCCAGGCGCCGAGGATGGCCTGGATGTCCTCGACGAACGACTCCTCGATCCGGAAGCTGATCTCGCGGCCGGCCTCGGTGATCTCCAGCTGCGTCCGGCGCCGGTCGAGCGAGGTCCGGACCCGGCGCACGTAGCCCAGCGTCTCGAGGCGGTCGGTGATCGAGGTGATCGCGGTCGGTGTCACGTCGAGCCGGTCGGCCAGGCTGCGCAGCGTCGGCGTCGCCTCGTCCCGGATCAGGTAGAGCAGGCTGGCGAGCGACGGACTGAGGCCGAGACGCTCGCGCCGGACCCATGGCCGCAGCCAGTGATCCATCTGGACCTGGGTGAGCAGAAGGTCGCGAGCGACCACGGTATGGGGCGAATCGGGAAGGGTCGTCAGGTCAGCCGAATCGTCTCCGACCGGAGCGATCAGAAGGGCCTGTCCGCTTCCGACATTGCCATCGGCCCCGTTTGGCTGCGTCATCTCGCCTCCAGGTACACCGAGAGACATCCTCTCCGAGACGTTCTTCGGGGAGCACGGTGAATCAGTTCTTGCGACAGAAAAGCTACGCCATGATCATACTCCATTCAGGGAAGATCTTGAGCACCGCACGATACACATCCCGCGCACCGGATCACGTCATCCGTGCCGAAGGCGGCTGTCCGTTGGTGCTTCCTGCCGGTCCCGCATGCCGTAATCTCGGCTGACTTCGGCGATCCGGAGGCGGTAGTCCCGGAAGATCGACCCCCGACCGGCTGCCTGGGCAAGCCGGTGCGGCTCGAGGGTGCGCCACTGGGCGACCGCCGCCTCGTCCCGCCAGAACGAGAGGGACAGGATCCGCCCCGGCCGGGTCAGGCTCTCGAACCGCTCGATCGAGAGGAACCCGTCGATGCCGTCCAGGAGTGGCCGCAGCTCCGCCGCGATGTCGAGATAGCGCTCGCGCTGCCCGTCGGCTGGTTCGAGTTCGAAGATCACGGCGATCATGGTGTCCTCCCTGGTCATCGGACGGGGTTGGCTGGTCGAGGCTCCGGCGCGGCCAGGATCGGGATCCGGGTATTGGGTGAGGGGACGAACCACGGGGTGTCGGCGATACGAGGATCGGCCAAGCCATGCCGGATACCGTTGCGCACCCCGGCGAGGGCGATGGCATGAGCCAGCCGCTGGCCTGGGCACCGGTGCGGACCGACCCCGAACGTCAGTGACGAGCGGCCGTCGCGCTCGAGGTCGAAGCGGTCCGGGTCGGGGAAGATGGCCGGGTCGCGGTTGGCCGCCGCGAGCAGCAGCAGGAGCGTGGCGCCCGGCTCGACGACCTGCCCGGCGATGATTGTCGTCTCCGCGACGAACCGCCGGGTGTTCTGGACCGGCGGGTCGTGGCGAGCGGTCTCATCCACGACCGCGGCGAGCCGGGCCGGGTCGGCCTCAACCGCTTCCTGGAGCGCTGGCTGAGCCGCGAGGGTTCGCAACGTGTTCCCGATCAGCCCGGCAGTGGCGTCCAGGCTCTGAAACAGGACGCCGATCGCGTTGGCCACGATGATGTCCCGCTCCACTCCGGCCGCTTCGGCCTTCCGCGCGACCTCGCCGAGCAGCGCCTGAGCCCCACCGGTCGGCCGATCGAGCAGGGCGCCGATCTGCCCGGCGAGGTCGCGGGTCGCCTGGTCGGCAGCAACGGCGGAGCCGGTGAAGGGCGCCGGCGCGATCGCGGCGGCGAACCGGCGAACCCGGCCGGTCAGCCCATCGAGTATCGCGCCGGGCAGCCCGAGCAGGGAGCCCATCACCGTCACGGGCAGCGCGAACAGCGCCCGGTTCGGCCAGTCGGGCTCGCCGGCCGCGGCCGCCGTCGAGAAGACGCGCGCGGCGGTCTCGTCCGCGAGACGCCACGAGTGCTCCGGAGGGATCATCGCGAGGGCAGTCTGGAGCGCCTGCCTGACCTCCCGGCTCCGCGGCCCATCTGTCATCCGGATCAACCGGGCAAAGACGTCGCCAGTCGCCGTCCCGACGAGACCGGCCGGGACGGGCTCGGAAACTGGCCGGGTTCGGATGACTGAGCTATTCAGGACCTCGCCGATCGCGTCGTAGCCGCTGACGACCCAGATCCCGAGCCGTCGGTCGAACCGGATCGGCCCCCCAGCGGCCAGTGCCCGGTAGTACGGGTATGGGTTGGGATGGGTGACGGCGGCGATCGGGTCGGTTGGGTCGGGCGCGGCGTTACTGTCGGCAGTGCTCAAGGACGGTCTCATGGCATGGCCCCGTGTCGGACGCCTCAGTGATCCGGTCTGCTCAGCCTGGGCCGGTTGACGCCATGCGGCCAATGCGATGTTGTTGGAACAGCCATGCGATAAACTGATGAACATGGAGATCATTGAGATCGAGGCGGTTCTGGCGGTGGCCAGGGCAGGGCAGTTCACACGGGCGGCGCTGCTGCTGCACCTGTCCCAGCCCGCCGTCAGCCGGCGGATCGAGACGCTGGAGCGCGAGCTGGGCACCCGGCTGTTCGACCGGGTCCCGCAGGGCGTCCGGCTGACCGCGGCCGGCAAGGCATTCCTGCCCTACGCCGAGCGAATCGCCGCCGCCGCGACGGACGGGCTTCGCGCCGTACGCGAACTGGATGACACCGTCTCGGGGGGGATCGCGCTGGCTCTCGTCGGGACGCTCGCCAGTACGGTGCTTCCCCGGCGGCTGCGGCTCTTTCGCGAACGGTTCCCCGAGGTTCATGTGACGATCCGAACGGATCGCAGCGATGGGGTCAGTCAGTCGGTCCGGCAGGGCGAGGCCGACATCGGGCTGCGCTACTTCAGCGACCCATCGCCCGTTCTCGTCTCGCTGCCGGTTGGTGATGAGTCACTGGTGGTGGTCTGCGCGCCGGACTCGCCGTTGGCCTCCTGCGATCCGGTCGGCTCAGAAGATCTCGCCGGTCAGCCGTGGGTCAGCTACCCGGTCGGCGCTGCGGCGTCGGGCGAACCGTACGCCCGCCTCCTGCGACGGCAGCTCGGTCTGGCCGGCCTGGAACCGGAGACGGTGATCGAGATCGACAGCCTGACCGCCCAGAAGCGGCTGATCGAGGCCGGCTTCGGCGTTGGGATGCTGCCGGTCAGTGCGATCGAAGAGGAGTTGCGCCTTGGCACGCTAACCATCCTGCCAGTGCCGGAGCTGGCCACGACCGTGCCGATCGTCGCGATCCACCGGCGGGATAGCTCCCTGTCCCCCGCGACCCGTCACCTGCTGACGACCCTGACCGGGGCCGGCGGGTGACCAACGCAACGGCGGCATCCCGTGAGGGACACCGCCGCGGCGGGTCGACTGAATGTCGTGCGGCGACGTGGACTACCGACTACACACCGAGGTAGGCGTCGTAGCGACCGCCGATGAACGCCCAGTTGGCGATGTCCCACCAGGCGTCGACGTACTCACCACGGCCCTTGGCGGACGTGTAGTCGAGCAGATAGACGTGCTCCCAGTTGTCGATGCCGAAGACCGGGTAGCCCTCGCCGGTGACGAGGGGATTGTCCTGATCCGGGGTCGTCGTGATGCTGAGAGCGCCAGCCGGGTCGGAGATCAGCCACGTCCAGCCGGAGCCGGTGTTGCCCAGAGCGCCGAGCCGCATCGACTTCTTGAACGTGTCGAACGTGCCGAAGGCCGTATCGATCGCGGCAGCCAGGGCGCCGGTCGGCTCCCCGCCACCGTCGGGGCTCATCGAATCCCACCAGATACTGTGGTTGTAGTGGCCGCCGGCGTTGGTCTGGACGAGAACGTCACGTGCCTTGACGACGTTGTTGAGCGCGGTGATGTCGTCGGCCGGGATGACCGCAAGATTCAGCAGCAGTTCCTCGAGGGTGAAGCCCTGCGCGTCGGGGAGGTCGCTCAGCGCGGCGTTCAACTCGGCGACGTAATTGGCGTGGAGCCCGTCATGATGAAGATCCTGCGTCGCGGCCGAGGTGACGGGCTCCAGGGCGTCGTCGGCATAGGGAAGGTCGGGGAGCTCGTACGGGTAGACCTTGTTGATCGCATCCGAGGTCGAGCCGCTGGCGTTGGGCGTGCCGCCCGCCGCCGGGGTGGCGTTCTGGGCCCTGGCGGCGAACCGGTTGGAGCCGATCGCCAGCGCGGCTGCTCCAGCACCGACGCTGCCAAGCTGAACGGCCGTGCGCCGGGACAGAGAATGGTTGGTGATGCCGGTCATGGTGCTGTCTCCTGGAATGTCTGGTCGGACGGCCCGTAACGATCGGCGCATGGTCAGTCAAGACCCGCATCGCGTCTGGTGGATCGGCAGGGTGCAGTGGCAGTGCCATGTCCTCCGTTATATGTAGTGCATACTACAAGACAAATTGTGTCAGAGGGCGGGACGCCGTCCGAACGCGCCAGTGCCTTGGCTGACCCCCTGTCTGGCGCGGGGATCTTCGTTATGCTTCGTCGATGCATGCGGCCGACCATCATCACGTTCCGGCCCGGTCACCCAGTTACCGATGCGGCTCTGTGTATCCTGCCCACCGCTACCGCGCGAACCCGCACGCCCGATCCCAACCCGGAGACCCGCCGATGACTGCCACCACGGAGCACCGCGACACTGTCACTGGACTGTCGGCCGAGGAGATCGTGACGACGGAGCGTGAGCACCAGGTTCCGCTCTACGCCCAGCGCGGGCTGACGCTGGTCCGGGGCGAGGGCGCCTACCTCTACGACGACACCGGCCGGCGCTACCTCGACGCGATGAGCAACTACGGCGTGGCGGTGCTCGGCCACGCCAACGCCGCCTTCGCCGTCGCCCTGACCGACCAGCTCGCGACGCTTACAACCTGCCACCAGAGCTTCGCCAGCGATGTCCGGGCCGAGCTCCTCCGCGAGATCCAGGCGATCGCCCCGGCCGGGCTGACGCGCACGTTCCTGAGCAATTCGGGAGCGGAGGCGATCGAGGCGGCCCTCAAGTTCGCGATCGCCGCGACGGGTCGGCACCGGCTGGTCGCGGCCCGCAGGGGCTATCACGGCCGGACGCTCGGGGCGCTGTCCGTCACGGCCGAGCCGAAGTACCGGGAGCCGTTCGAGCCGCTGCCGATCCCGGCGACCCACGTCGCCTTCGCCGACGCCGACGCCCTCGCCGCCGCGATCGACGACGAGACGGCGGCGGTCATCCTCGAACCGGTCCAGGGCGAGGCCGGCATCTTCCCGGCCGACGATGCCTACCTCCAGGCCGTCCGGCGGATCTGCGACGAGCGTGGCGTGCTGCTGATCCTGGACGAGATCCAGAGCGGGTTCCGGACGGGCGCCTGGTGGGCGAGCAGCCACGCCGAAATCGTGCCGGACATCCTCGTCACGGCCAAGGCGCTCGCCAACGGCTTTCCGATCGGCCTGACGCTGGTGACGGAGGAGATCAGCGCGAAGATCCCGGCCGGCGCCCATGGCTCGACGTTCGGCGGCAACCCATTGGCGGCCCGGGCGGCCCTCGTCACACTGCAGCAGTTCCGCGAGCTGGACCTGCTCGCCCGCTCGTCGGCACTCGGCGACGAGTTGCTGGCCGGGCTCCGTGGGCTCGGTTCGCCGAAGGTCCGCGATATCCGTGGCCGTGGCCTGATGATCGGAGTCGAGCTCAAGCAGCGCGTTACGCCGACCCTCAAGGGCCTCCAGGAGCGGGGCGTGCTGGTCCTTCCGGCCGGCCCACTGACGTTCCGCGTGCTCCCGCCGCTGATCTGGGAGCGGCCGCAGGTCGACGAGCTGCTCGCGGCCCTGGGCGATGTGCTGGCGTAGCCCAGGCCTGAGCTGAGCTGAGTTGGCCACGGATGGTGCGATGGTGCCGTACCCAGGCGTCACCACGCCCATAGGTTCTCCATGGTGGCACCAGGTGGGTTCACTGTCGAGGTCGGCGCCTGACGAGTACGCTGCGAAGAAATATAGTGACATAATGACGCACTCACCGACGTTGAAAAGTGCGTGGTTATGAAGCGGCACCCCCCTTGGTCCAGGACGGACGGGATCAGGTTGCCTGCCTCCTTTGTGGGCCCCCTGGGCCCGTGCACGGGGCAATCCCTCGGCGATCTCCTTGCCGTCACCGCGGTCCTGACTCGTCAGAGGGTTCAGGCTGGGTGATTCGGGGCAGCGGGAGCAAGGTGAGCCACGACTCGACTTGCGGCCCGCTCGCCGGAGCGGACACAGTCCGGGATGCCGACGCCGTGGTAGCTGCAGCCGGCGATCGCCAGGCCGGGGATCGCCGCGACGCGACGCTCGGCCTCGGCGATCCGTTCGACGTGGCCGACGGTGTACTGCGGACTGCCGCCCGGCCAGCGGAACACCCAGCGCCGGGTTGGAGTGGCGTCCACCTTGAGGACCTCCCGCATCTCGGCCAGGGCCAGCTCCTGGATCTCGTCGTCGCTCAGAGCGATCCCGTCCCGGCCACCAGCCCGGCCGATGTAGAAGCGGAGCAGGATCTGCCCGTCCGGCGCCCGCCCGGCCCACTTGGACGACGTCCAGGTCGAGGCGAGGATCGGCCGGTGCTGGACCCGCGGCACCACGTAGCCATACCCACGCAGTGGGTGCGCGACGTCCCGCCCATCGAAGGCGAGGGAGAGCGTCACGCTGTTCACCTGCGGGACGTGACGAAGGTTGGCCGCGGCGGTCGGCGACAGCCCGTGCCCGTCGTCGGTCAGCAGCGCAGTGGTGACCGACGACGGTGTCGTCAGGATCAGCCCGTCGGCCGGCACCTCTTCTCCGTCCGCCAGGCAAACCAGGTAAGGGTAGGACGCCGCGTCCGCCGACGGAACCAGTCGCGAGACCGTCACGCCGGTCCGCAGCGCGACGCCCCGGCCAGCGAGGTCCGCGGTCAGCGCCTCGACGATCCGGCCCATCCCGCCGATCGGGGTCAGGAAGCCTGCCTTCGGTGCGACTCCGCTGGCCTGGGCGCGTTTCCGGTTGGCGATCACGCCCCGGATGATCCCGCCGTGCTCGCGCTCGGCGGCCCGGAGCTGGGGGAAAGTCGCCATCGTGCTGAGCTGGCTGCCGTCGCCGGCGTAGATGCCAGCCATCAGCGGCTCGATCAGGCGCTCGTAGGCCTGCCTCCCCAGACGGCGGGAGATGAACCGCTCCAGCGACTCGTCGTTGGCGTCCGTCCTGGGTCGTAGTACCCAGTCGAGGGCGATCCGGGCCTTCCCGGCTGGCGACAGCAGGGGTGACGTGACGATCGGCCGCAGCCGGGTCGGGACGAGCCCACTCAGCCCGTCCGGGATCGGGAGCAACTCCCCGCCCCAGAGCACCCGGCTGCCCCGGTTCTCGGGCCGCGTACCCTCCAGCTCGCCGGCCAGCCCCAGGTCCGCGCAGAAGTCGGTCATCCAGCTCTTCGCGGCGAGATACGATTCCGGGCCACCCTCGATGACGAAGCCGTCCTCCTGGATCGTGACGATCTTGCCGCCGGGGCGGTCGGCCGCCTCCAGGACGGTGACCTCGACCTCGGGCGCGGCGATCGCCACGGCCCGGGCCGCGGCGAGTCCGGTGATGCCGCCGCCGACGATGATGATCTTCTTCCGGTTGTCTGACGGCAATTCAGGACCTCGGTGCGTGGGGGTGCGACGATCGCTGGCCAGGAGAGCGGCGACAGCCGGGTGATGGCAACCGGAGGTCGCTGCGGAGGCCGGGCGGTTCAGTCCTGCTCGACCCGCCAGGGATCCCGGCGGTCGTCCATGCTACATCACCCGACGAGAAGGCATGGTCCTGACCGGGTCAGTCATGCCGGTTCCCGGGCGGGGTGGCGGATCATTGGCCGGACCGGGACAATGGCGGTCAGCCAGGGGCAGGCGCCACCATCAACGGGCCAACGTGAACGGGACAGGAGTCCGACGATGACGTCCGCCGAACCGACAGACACGAAAGGGCCGCCGGCCGGGCAAGGGTCTCGTCCGCTCACGTTCGGGATCTGCCGCAACCCGACGCTGCCGTTCCCCGAGCTTGTCCGGCAGTTCCGCCTCTATGAGGAGCTCGGGTTCGACACCGCCTGGCTGACCGACCACTTCCAGCGCCCCAGTGGCCCAGAGGAGCCGTATCTGGAGGGCTGGACGACACTGGCCGCCATTATCCCCCAGACGCGAACGATCCGGGCGGGCGTGCTCGTCTCCAGCAACACCTTCCGTCTGCCGGCCCTGCTCGCCAAGATGGCGATCACGCTCGACCAGATCAGCGGCGGCCGGCTCGAGGTTGGGCTGGGGGCCGGCTGGTACGTCCGCGAGCACGAGCAGTTCGGCGTCGATTTCCCCGGTGCCGCCGAGCGGGTCGGCCGCTTCACCGAGGCGGTCGCGATCCTCGACCTGCTGCTCCGCGACGCAGGCGGCAGCTTCACGGGGACGTACTACCGGCTCGACGGCGCCGCGCTCGTCCCGGCCAGCACCCAGCGCCCCCGCCCGCCGCTAACGCTCGGTGCCCACGGACCGCGAATGCTGGCGACTGTCGCCCGCTACGCCGACCGCTGGAACTCCTTCGGGACCGTCGCGGAGATCCGGGAACGCAACGAGCGGCTGGACGAGGCCTGCGCCACCGTCGGCCGCGACCCAGGGGCGATCATCCGGTCGTTCTTCGGCCAGGTCCCCCGCGACACGATGGCCAACCGGCTGGAATTCGACCCATGGGACTCGCTGGACGCCTTCGCCCAGATGGTCGGGATGTACCGCGAGGTCGGGATCACCGACTTCATCGTCGACGGACCGGAACCGCACCAGATGGAGATGATGGGCCGGATCGCGACCGACCTGCTGCCGGGGCTTCGGTTGGGGTGAGTCTGATCCATCCTGGCGGCAGTTCAGCTCGATTGCGGAGTCCTGTTTCGTAGGGGCGATCCCTTGTGGTCGCCCGGCCCGAAGGGCCATCGCCCCGTAGGGCGATAACCGGTGCGGCGGGTTTAACGGGGTTCGGAACGGGCTGTGGCGACCTATGGACGACGATTCCCGTCCGTTTCTGATGGCAACATCTGTCGTGGAGTGCGCGGCAACCTCGGATATGGATTGAAGCCGGAGCCAGTCTCGCCTGACGATGAAGGCCGCCGCGGCGGCCGGGCGACCACAAGGGATCGCCCCTACCAAAACGGTCATCACAGCGGCACTGGTTAGCGGTTGTTCAGAAGGGCGTGGAGCAGGCTGCCGGCCAACGGACTGCCAACTCACGGTGATGCTCGACCAGCCAGGCCGCCGTCGCGAGCTCCGGGGCGACAAGGCAGACGGCGGCGACCGGGTCCTCCAGCAGCCACGATGCGGCCAGCCAGTTCAGGGGGACGGCCGCCATCGCGAGAGGAAGGGCCTCGATCTCGTTCATGGACAGCGGCCGGACTCCGGCTCCGGCAGCGTCGTAGCGGCGGATCAGGGCGGACACAATGTCCCAGTCCCGCTGGGCCGGGGGCAGATCGATCTGACCGAACTCGCTCATCCAGTGCGGGCTGAAGGCAAGGTCCGCGAGGTCGACGATCCGCTCGCCCTCGTGGAGGAAGTCGACGTCCACGATCGCCGTCGCAACCAAGCCGGTGAAGCGCACGTTCTCGTGCCCGTAGTCGCCGTGGACGAGTTGGTGTCCACGGCGATTACGGCCACGGCGGAACGTGCGGGCGTTCCGGGCGATGCCTTCTGCGTCGCGGCAGGCTCGCTCAGCGACCACGGTGTCGTCCGATCGAGGAACAGCTCCGACGGCCCGAGCCGTCCGGGCCAGCCAGTCGTCGAAGACGCGGGGCGAGAGATCGTTGCTGACCGGGGCGGGGACGATCGGGCCGGACGGCCGGACCGCTCGCAGTCCGGCGTGCAGCCGACCAAGCAGCTCGGCCGCGACCAGGAGCCGGTCACGATCGTCCGTCCCGCCGTCATCGGGCAGCCATGGCTCGATCTCTGCCAGTCGCCCGTCGACCGTGACCGCCATCTTGCCAGAGCGCGCCGGCAGCGGGGCGACGACTGGCAGTCCGAGGTCTCGAAGGCCGGTGCGGATGGCTTGGGTCGCCGCCAGCCTGTCGGGTGAGACCCACGGCCGGTAGACCCGCAGGACGACGGGGTCTCCTAACGTCTGTAACCGAAGGTTGAGATTGTAGGTTCCGCCGAGGTCCATTGCGCCGGTGGCCGGCCCGAGCCCCCACGCCGATCGCGCCGTCTCGATCAGGTGGGGAGACGGCACGGCTCGAGGGCCGAGCGGCGTGACCATGGCCGGCGTCGTAGGTTGGTCCATGCCGCGGAAACGCGTTTATCCTGCCACGTTCACCGGTCATCGCGGGGATCAGCGCTGATCGGACAGCCACATGGCGGCGAGTTCGGCGTGGTTGGCGAGCATCCAGGCCACCGTCGCCAGTTGGGGCGAGACGATGCCGACCGCCGCGACCGGGTCGTCCAGCAGCCAGGCCTCGGCCACCCACGTCAGGGGAATGGTCGCCATCATCAGCGGCAGGCGCCGGATCTCGTCCGGCGTAAGCGGCAGCCCCGAGGTCGCACCGAAGCCCCGAATGATGCCGCTGACCTGCCGCCAGTCCCGGGCGGCGGCATGCGTGTCCCACTGGAGGTGCTCGAACATCCAATAGCTGATGTGGGCGACGTCGGACAGCCGGTCGCGATGATCGGCGAAGTCGAAGTCGAGGATCGCGACCGGGGTGGCGCCGAAGAAGCGGACGTTCTCGTGGGCGAAGTCGCCGTGCGTCAGCTGCATGAACGGCTCGGTCGCGGGGATGGCGGCGATGACCCGTCGCAGGCGCTCGGCCTCGTCGCAGGCATGCTGGGCGGCGAAGCGCTGCAGACTCATCGGGGCATTTGCCACGGACTGACGGGTCCGGCTCAGCCAGTCATCGAACACCTCTTCGCTCAGGACGTTGCTGACCGGGGCCGGGACGAACGGCGCTGGCAGGTCCACCTGGCGCAGGGCGACGTGGAGCTTGCCGAGGTCGCCCGCCGCGGCGAAATACCGTTCCCAGCTGTCGGCGCCGCCGTCGCTGGACACCCAGGGCTCGACCTCGATCAGCCGGTCGCCGTGGGCCAGCATCGTCGAGCCGTCCGGCCGCATCAGTGGGGTGATGACGGGGACACCGGCCCGCCAGAGGGCCTCGCGCAGTGCCTGGACGGCGGCCAGTCGGTCCTGACCAACCCAGGGCCGGTAGACGCGCATGACGACGTCGCCCCGGTCCGTCTGGAGGCGGACGTTCAGATTGTAGGTTCCTCCGACATCGCCCAGACCCGCCAGGTCGGCGATCGTACCGAGCCCCCAGGCATCGCGCACCGCTTCCAGCAGGCTGGTCGAGACGGCGGCTCGTGGCCCGATCGACAGCGTCGCGGGCATCGGGATCATCTCTTGCATACCCATGACCCCCATCCATCCGGCGTGACCCCGACAGTGCGCCCCGACCCTCCCGGATGACGATCGCTCCAGCCACGAGTGGGCCAGAGCGATGGGGAACCGGGTCGATCGGGGTCGCCTTAACATGTTCATAATAGTCGATCGACGGGCTGTCGTGTGGGCTGGACGCGGGGAACCGCCGGATGACCCTGTCCCGCACTCCTGCCATCCGGCGGCGAACGCTTCATCCGGATGTGAGGCTCGGCGGGCAGGATCTGGCCGTGCGCTGGACTGGTCGGTGAGCGGCGCCGGCGAGAACCAATGGGCACGGACGCGCGGGGTCGCGCGAACGGCGGATAGCGTTCATCGTCAGTCGGAGAGCTGCTCCGACGGGACGACCGGATCGTCGACCGCGGGGAGGACGTAATCCAGGACGGTCGAGCTCGGGATGGTGTAGATCACGACCTGACCGGCGGTGCGGTCATGCCAGGACGCGATCCGCTGGGCGTCGGCGAAGTGGGCCCACAGGTCGTGAGCGTGGCCGACGTCCAGAACCTGCTCGTCGTCGCGGACCTGGTCCGCCACGACGAAGACGCCCGGAACGCGGTCGAGCGGCGTCGCCAGGCCGGCCCAGCGGACGGCGGCGGTCATCCGTCCGGCCATGATCATCCGGTCGCGGTAGACCGACCAGCTCCCGGCCGCCATCGCCGGGACGGTTTCTGGCGGGGGGGCAACGCTCGGCTCGTGCGGCATCGACATCGACATCGTGGCTCCCGCTGCAGGACAGGCTCGACGCACAATTGGTGTGCGGTGGAGTATGCACGAGGATCGGTTGGCAGGACAGATGACCGTACACCGCAATATTCCGGGGCGGCTCTGGCGACATTCCAATGGTTCGTTGACTCATTGGCACGCTTATCTGAAGATGCCGGTATCGAGTCCGACCAATGCGCCGGAACTGAGACGTGGCGAACTCCCCACTCGTCCCGGCTTGTCGTCCGCGGCGGGTCCCCCCGGCCGCGTCCGTGGACGGCAGTGGCACCGGGTCTGCGCTGTTGACGGGGCAACGTGCCAGGCCGGACAACCCGGCGATGACACCCCGTTATCTGGGGCACCATACGCCGTTCCAGACCGCTCCCACCAGAAGAGGACGACACCATGGCAACCGCCACCAGGGCCAGCACCCGGATGTTCCCGAATCACAACAGCCTGCCGGATCCGACCAAGAAGAAGCTCATCGAGACGCTCAATCAGCAGCTCGCCGACTCGCTCGACCTGTATTCCCAGACCAAGCAGGCCCACTGGAACGTCAAGGGCAAGGACTTCTATCAGTTGCACCTGCCCACGCCGAGCATGTCGAAGACTGGATCGATCTGATCGCCGAGCGCGTGACGGCGATGGGCGGCTACGCGACCGGAACCGTCCGGATGTCGGCGGCCGCGTCGAAGCTGCCGGAGTACCCAACCGACATCACCGCCGGGATGGACCACGTCACCGCGCTGGTCGAGCGCTGGGGCAACTACGCCACCTCGTCGCGCGCCGCCATCGACGTGGCCGACGAGTTCGAGGACAAGGACAGCGCCGACCTGTTCACCGACATCTCCCGGCAGGCCGACATGGACCTCTGGTTCCTCGAGGCCCACCTCCAGGACTGAGAGTGACCGGCAACAGGTGAGCAGAAGGGGGCAGGCACGGGACCATCAAGAGGGGCGATCTCACTCGACTCGCTGTAGAATCCCTTGCCTGCCCTGCCAGTTTGCCTACTCGACCGCATCTGGGCACAGTTCGCGGTCCCGCTGCCCGAGCACCTGTCCGTCGACCCCACCCACTCGCTCGGCTGCGATCGCCGGGTGGTGGACCGGGTGGTGTTCGACCCCATCGTTGCCGCGCTGGTCCATGGCTCAGCCAGTCCAGCTTCCCCACGCGCCCTGGTCCGGTGATGGGAAGTCAGGATTCAACTGTCAACCACGCCCAGCTTCCCCACGCGCCCCGGTCCGGTGATCGCGTAGACGGTCCGCTCCGGGCGGTTCCCGTTCCGTTCGGCCTGCTGGACGGCGACGAAGCCATGCCGCTCCAGCGACTTGATCACGGCGTAGAGCGACCCGTAGTTCAGCCGGATACTGCCCTCCTTTCCCCGTTCGCGCAGGGTCGCGGTGATCTCGTACGGGTACATGGGCCGCTCGGCCAGACACGCCAGGATGGCCAGGGCCAGCGGGTTCGACACCTTGCGCTTCGACATCCTCAATTTCAGAATATTGAAATTGCGTACACCAATTAAAATGACGAAAAATAGGCACGTGTACTATATCTTGGAAAAGATCGGCAGCGTTGCGTATCGAAGTTCTGACGCAGGCACACCTCAAACCGGGATTGCCTGCTATACACTTGACGCATGGCACCGGTGGGGACGCCACGAACCCCCTCGCTCAAGGAGCCGGTTTCAGATGACGAATACGACCGCACCACAGCCGCGACCCACCCCACCGCCGCCCGGCCCAGAGAACATCCTGGTAAGAACGCCGGGCCCGTTTCCCCCCGCGCAGCTGACGCAGATCAGGAGAAGAGCGACCAGGTAGTTCCCAGTTCGAGGGCCGCTCCCTCCAGGGCCAGCGTAATCTTGAGGACCGAGGCGTCCAGAGCCTTCCATGACTCGATTTGCGTTGAAGGGTAGTTGCGCCAACATCGATCGATTGCCCCGTTACTAATTGAGATTGCACATGGCACGAGAAACGCTCGACATTCAATCCAGTATTTTGATCTGGGCGCGGGAGCGCCGCGGCTATGACATCGAGACTGCAGCTGCAAAGTTAGGGCTTAGCACTGCGCGACTGGTTGACCTCGAATCGGGCAGAGATATGCCAACCGCACCCAAGCTGCGAGACTTGGCGGACGAGTACCGTGTGTCACCGGCGGTGTTCTTTCTTGAAGAGGTTCCTGAGCAAGGATTCATAGCACCGAATGATTTCCGACGGCTCTCTGATGGAGAGGAGCGAACGTTTTCTCCCAGCCTTCGTGAAGCGATTGATCGGGTCCGCGCCCAAATGCACTACCTGCATGAGTTAGCAGATATGGGGGTAATAGACGCCCGAAGTATCGATTTTGAACTCAAGGTATCAGAACCAGTAGAAAAGGCGGCGAAACGGATTCGTGGGTGGCTTGCTGGGGACACGCACACAGTCCCAGCACGTCGGGATGCCAAGAAGCTCCTCGGTGAATGGATAACTCTTATTGAATCGAAGGGTATCCTGATCAGTCAAGTTAGCGGGATTCCCATTAATGAGATGCGTGGCTTCTGCCTACCCAATCCCTCCTTTCCAATGATCGTGCTCAATGGAGGAGACAGTGACGCACCTCGCCTGTTTACATTGGCGCACGAACTCGCACACCTTCTTCTAGGAGAGGACAGCATTTGCAACGATCCGGTGTCGCCCAATAGTCACGAGGTCTTCTGCAACGCCGTTGCCGCAGCAGTTCTTATCCCACGTTTCGAGTTATTGGGACTTCCACAAGTGACTGTGGCGACAGCTGATCACCCCTGGACGCTCGACGAGTTGGCAGAGCTAGCCAGTCGCTTCGGCGTAAGCCGGGAGGCAATACTTCGTCGTCTAGCCACCTTAGGGAAAGCATCTGATCGTCACTATAATGCGATCCGCCTTGAGCTCGGGAAACATTATGCAAATCGGCCCAAGCGCGAGCAGGGCGGAAGTGGTCCCCGGGATGCCGTCATCATTCGCAATCTCGGTGCAACGTATGTTCGAAGCGTCCTTGAAGCCCGCAATCGTGGGCTCCTTTCAGATTCATCCGTGGCTGACTTCTTCTTCGAGAAGATTCGTTGGATTGATCCGATGGCGGACCGGCTTGGGCTCTCACGCCCATGAGTGACGTTGTCTATTGTGTCGATACCAGTTCCATCATCGACCTGGCCCACAATTACCCGGCCGATGTCTTTCAGAGTGTCTGGACCAGGATCGATGAACTCCTTCAGTCTGGACGGTTGATCGTTCACGAGCGTGTCCGTAGTGAGTTGCTAGCCAAGACGTCCATCAAGAGCAAGAACCCGGAAACCATGGATCAAGCGGGCCTATGGGCGGCCTCACTTCCCAGGGACGTCATCGCTCCCATCGACCAGGCGCAAGGGGCATTCATCAATCTCATGACGAATGACCACAGGCATCTCCGGTGGCTGGTTGCTCAACCGTCCTATAAAGACGCGGCGGACCCGTTTCTCGTTGGATTGGGGGCGACTCGCTCGCTCAAAGTGATCACAGAAGAATCAAGACGCGAGTGGCACCTCGCCGATCTTTGTCGACGATATGAGGTTCCGACGCTCGATCGATTCGGCCTGATGCGAGCTGAGGCGTGGATTTTCTAATCACCTACCCAAGCATAGTGAAAGCAGACGGCTCCAGGGTCGAATTCTGTGGCATCGCAGTCAACGGCGCCACCCTTGCATCACCGCGCTGTCACAGAGTCGTCGATTCTGACTGATACACTCGGTTCCATAACGCGGATCATGCACACATCCGTATTCCCATCCCCCTGAATGAGAGGACCTGACCTGATCATGGTGAGCGCTCCCCCGACGGCCCCGGCCCCAACGACCGTCTCCAACAACGGCCGGGCCGCTTCGGACGGCGCGACGGTGATCGCGACCAGCGGGCTGCGCAAGACGCATGGCAAGGTCGTCTCGCTGCAGGGGCTGACGGCCGAGGTTCCGGCCGGGGCGATCGGGCTGCTCGGCGCCAACGGGGCCGGCAAGACCACCCTGATCCGGCTGCTGCTCGGCCTCTCGGCCCCGTCGGCCGGCAGCGCCCGGATCCTCGGGCTGGACTCGCGCAGGGACGCGATCCGCGTGCGGCAGCAGGTCGGCTACATGCCGGAGTCCGACTGCCTGCCGCCGGGCTCGACGGCCGCCGACTTCGTCGCCCACATGGCCGAGATGAGCGGCCTGCCGACCCGGGCCGCCCGGCAGCGGGCCGCCGACGTGCTGTATCAGGTCGGGCTGGACGAGGAGCGCTACCGGCTGATCCGCGGCTTCTCGACCGGCATGAAGCAGCGGGTCAAGATCGCCCAGGCGCTCGTCCACGACCCGCAACTCATCTTCCTCGACGAGCCGACCAACGGGATGGACCCGCAGGGCCGCGACGAGATGCTGGCCCTGATCCGCCGGATCAGCCGGACGATGGGGATCAGCATCGTCATGTCGTCCCACATCCTCGAGGACATCGAGCACACATGCGACCACGTCGTCATCCTGGACCGCGGCCGGCTGATCGCCAACCAGTCGATCCGTGGTCTCCAGGAGTTGACCGGCGGCGACCTGCTGCTCCGGATCGACGGCGACCCGCGGCCGTTCGTCGACCATCTCCGCCAGCACGGCCTGACGGTCGGCCAGCCCGAGCGCTCGTCCGTCTGGGACGAGATCACCGTCCGCCACGACGACGACCGGGTCTACGACGCGATCCGGGATTCGGCGGTGGCGACCGGGATCGCGCTGCGATCGATGCGCAACCGCTCCCGCTCACTGGAAGACATCTACTTCAGCCGGATCAGCGAGGCCAACGCGCAGGACGGCCAGACCCCGAGCGATGGCCGTTCGCCGTCGCAGTAGGTTGCCTGCCCGATACCCAGCTTGCCCCACGCCAACGACCGTACACCCAAGGAGCGTTCCCGCATGATGACCCCTGGCCAGCCCGCGACCTTCCCGGCCAATGGTTCGGCCTCCGTCGACGGCGAGCGCTACGGCGAGGTCTTCGACCGGGGCTACCAGCACTACGAGGGCAGCCGCCACGGCCGGGCCGGGTCGGTCTGGGCGCTGGCCCGCTTCTCGATGGCCCGGGCGATGGGGATCAAGAAGAGCTGGACCGCCAAGGTCATCCCGATCCTGGTCTACATCGGCGCCTTCATGACCGCGATCATCCCGATCGGGATCGAGAGCTTCACCGGCCAGGTCGTGATGCCGTACGACCAGTTCTTCAATATCATCTTCCTGCTGATCGGCGTTTTCGTCGCCACGATCGCGCCGGAGATGCTGAGCGGTGACCGGCGCGAGAACGTCCTGTCGCTCTATTTCTCCCGGCCGATCACGCGGCTGGACTACGTCCTCGCCAAGCTGCTCGCGACCGCCCTGCTAACCCTTACCGTCACGTTCATCCCGGCCTTCATCCTCTGGCTGGGGCGGAGCCTGCTGGCCGACGCACCGCTGAGTGCGCTGGGGAACAACCTCGACGACCTGGCCCGGATCGCCCTGGCCGGGGCACTGATCGCCTCCTTCCTCGGCGCCGGCGGGCTGATGATCGCCTCCTTCACCGGCCGCAAGGCGATCGCGGTCGCGGTCACGATCGTCGGCTTCCTCGTCCTGGAGACGCTGGCGAACACGCTCCTGCAGGTCGTCCCGGATCGCTGGGAGAACCTCGTCATCCTGCTAAGTCCGTTGAACACCATCTCCGCCTTCCTGACCCGGCTGTTCCCCGGAGCGAATACGAGTGGAACCGCGAACCCCGATGTCGTCTTCTCACTCAACCTCTACCCTCTCGAGGGCTACATCGCGTTCCTCGCCGGGATGGTCATAGTCGGCGTCGGCGTGATCCTGTCCCGCTACCTGCCGGAGCGCTGACCCTTCGATTCGCCGACCCGACCACGACCAGACCACTGACCCGACGAGAGGAACCAGGATGGCTCAGGCCCAGCCCACGACCGACACCCGCCCACCCGGCCCGAACGGATTGCCGCCGATGGCGAACCGGCCGTCCGGCAGCGCGACGCCCGAGCTCCGGCAGGGGCCGGAGGGCGCGACCTCCGCTCCACCGGCCATCCTGATCGACGGTGTCTCGAAGTGGTACGGCGACGTGGTCGCGGTCAGTGACGTCAGCTTCGGGATCGGCCCGGGCGTGACGGCGCTGCTCGGCCCGAACGGCGCCGGCAAGTCGACCCTGCTCAAGATGATCGCCGGGCTGCTCGCGACATCGAGCGGCCGGGTGACGGTCCACGGCGAGCCGGTCCGCGGACGCCCGGCGACGTACCGCCGGATCGGCCTCGTCCCGGAGCAGGAGGAGATCTACCCGTTCCTGACCGGGCGCGAGTTCGTCCGGCTGAATGCCTACCTGCAGAAGCTGCCGGACGTCGAGGCGGCGACCGACCGGGCGCTCGGCACCGTCGAGATGCGGGACGTCGCCGACCGGAAGCTGGGCGGGTACTCCAAGGGGATGCGGCAGCGGATCAAGGTCGCGGCGGCGCTGGTCCACAACCCGGACGTGCTGCTGATGGACGAGCCGCTCAATGGGACCGACCCGGTCCAGCGGGCCAACCTGATCGGCCTCATCGAGCAGATCGGGGCGTCGGGCCGGACGGTACTGGTCTCCTCCCACGTCCTGGAGGAGGTCGAGCGGTTCGCGGGCAACATCGTCGTCATCATCAACGGCAAGCTCGCCGCCGCCGGGGACTACCGGACGATCCGGGACAAGATCGACACCCGGCCGCACCTGGTGAGGATCCGGGCGGCCGACCCGCGCCGGCTGGCCGCCGCGCTGATCGGCGACCCGGCGACCGTCTCGGTCGAGGTCGACGCCGGCGGGCTGATCCTGGCCCAGACGGCGGAGGCCCGGTCGTTCTACCGGGCGGTGACCGCTCTGGCCCAGCGCAACGGCATCCGGCTGTACGAGATCCAGCCGGCCGACGACTCGCTCAATTCCGTCTTCGCCTATCTGGTCGAGCGGTAACGTGGAACGCGGCGCGGCGACCGTAGGGTTGCCCCTTGGGGTGACCGGCGCCCTCAGGCGCAACGGTGCCGGCAACCACGACGTCCGGTGTCCATCGACCCAAGGGCCCCCCATCTATCGCCCGATGGCGATGGCCGCTTCGGCGGCCGGTCAGCCCAGGGGTATGACTCTACGACTCGATCGCCACGTCTTCACAGGAGGACCGCGCATCATGGTCACCGCCCTCTCCGGCGTCTTCTTCCGGCCGCTGCCGATCACGACGCTGACGGTCCGCCAGTTCCTCGATGGGAAGGCGATCCGGGTCGCCGGGCTGATCGGGCTGATCCCGGCGGTCTTCGCCCTGATCTATCTGATCAACCAGGGCACCACCACCCGGTTCGAGTTCTTCTCCGACACCCTGTTCCTCAACCTGTTCGCGCCGACCGTCCTGCCGATCGCGACGCTGATCCTGGCGACGAGCGCCTTCGGCAACGAGCTGGAGGACCGGACGCTGCCGTACCTGACGCTGAAACCGGTCTCCCGGCTACGGATCGTGCTGGAGAAGTGGCTCGGCGTCGTGCTGGTCGGCATCCCGGTGATCCTGTTCGGCCAGATCGTGACGGCGATCATCCTGTCGTTCACGAACGGCAACGCGACGGAGCAGCGCTACGCCGCCGACCCGCGCTTCGCCGACCGGATCCCGGACTACACCTCGGCGATCTGGCCAGCGCTGGCCGCCGGAGCGGTCGGGGTCGTGATGTTCGCTTCGATCTTCATCCTGATCAGTCTCTACATCCCCCGGGCGCTGCTGGCCGGCATCTTCTACGCCTTCGTCTGGGAGAGCCTGCTCGGGCGCTACCTGTCCGGCATCCGGCTCGTCAGCGTCAAGCAGTACGTCCAGTCGGTCTTCACCCGGCTGCTGGACGACCCGAACATCACGATCAAGAACCCGTTCCAGCTCGACTCGGCTCTGCTGGTCGCCGGGATCACGGCGCTGATCTGCATCCTGCTCAGCACCCGCCGCCTCAGCCGGATCAACCTCGAGTAACAGCCCAGGTTCTTCTGCAGCGTGTCACCGGAACGGTCACTCGATCGGGTGAACGACTGCCCAGCGAGTTTTCCACCAGTCGAGATGTGGCATCCCGCTCGCCTGAGCCACCGCAAGGACGCGAGCGAGGTCGAGCGGCAGCCGGTGGAACGCGACGCTGACCACTCCGCCAGCCGTATCGAGGATGGCGTACTCGGCCCAGCCCACGTCCCGATTGACAGCCAGATCCGGTGTCCCTGGTCCGGCGCCCGGCAGGCCAACGCTGCCAGGGTTCAGCAGGGTCCGATCGTTGGCCTGCCTGAGCAGCCGGATATGCGTATGACCACCGGCGAACACGTCGCAGCGGTGGCCAGCGAACATCGACTCGAGCGCGTCGTCCGGCGTCGGGGCCGCGATGACCTCCTCGTGGGAACGGGGAGAACCGTGGCTACAGAGCAGCGTCCCGACCACGCCGAGATCGACGGACAGGGTCGACGGGAAAGCCCGCAGCCACGACATCGCGGTGGGGTCAAGCTGGTGCCGCGTCCACGCCGTCAGCGCCTGCCCGACCAATTCATCTGACGAGGACGGCTCGGCGGCGTCCGGTCCCAGCAGCCAGGCGTCGGTGTTGCCAGCGACATTCGGGCAGCCGATCTCGCGGAGCCGTGCGATCACCCCAGCCGGCTCCGGGCCGAGGACGGCGACGTCGCCGAGGCAGATGATCCGCTCGACGGAGCGGTTCGCCATGTCAGACAGGACGGCGTCCAGCGCGACGAGGTTGCCGTGGATATCGGCGATCAGCCCGATCCGCATTCTCGCCTCCGACGTTATTGTCCAGTCCGCACTCACACAGGTCGGAGCATTTCGCTCAACGACGGTGAGTCGGGTATTCAGCCGCGATCGCTGTTCGCACGGACCTTCCAGGAGACAATTGCTTGCGCCGGAGTCCCTAACGCGTTCAAGGCGGATCCCGCGGCGCCAGGTCATCACTCAGCATGGTCGGGAGAACGACGGAATCCACGGGTTGACACCTGTTGGACCCAATGCTAGGGTAGGTCCAACGTTGAACCTCAGAATCGATCGGCGCTCCGACGACCTCTTTCCCAGCCACGGTGACGTGGTGGGCGGCAAGAGTCAGGCTAGCCATCTCCCTCTCCCGCGATCGGGCAGGAGCCATGGTTGCGTTGGGACGAGGCGATTCGACGGTTCGCGCAGCCCGACCTGCCTGGTGACGTGCCAAGAGTTGGGTACCCCGTGCCATGTCGGCGCGGTCAGACGAAGCAAGGAGGCTTCCCATGTGCATGGACTCCTCGAACCGTCCCGTCGACCGCCTCGGCGGAACACGCATCTCACGCCGGACCCTGACCCAGGGTGCCCTTGGCGCCGGGTTGGGCGTTGCCGGCGCTGCTACGCTGGCCCGGTGGCGGACCGCAGCCCAGGCCAACCCACCGGAGGGGTCGCTCAAGGTCATCGTCTGGGGCAATGCGCAGGACATCGACAGCCAGACCACCGCCGTCAACAAGTATATGGAACTCTTCCCGCAGGTGAAGGTCGAGATTTCCCAGGGAGACTGCGGCGCCAGTTTCCCGGACTGCAAGACCCTGATCGCGGGTGGCACGATGGCCGATGTCTTCGTTCCCGGCATCTGGAACTACAACGCGATGGTGAATCAGTCCGTCCTCGAGGACATCGAGCCCTACATCCAGCGCGATGCCCTCGATCTCGCCGGCTTCAACCCCAAGAGCACCGAGAGTCTGCGCGCACTGAGCGATGGCAAGATGTACGGCCTTCCAATGGGCTACAACTGCCAGAGTCTCTACTTCAACCAGGACATGTTCGACGCGGCCGGCATTGCCTACCCGCCGCCCGACGGCAACTACACCTGGCAGGACGTCCGGGCGTGGGCCAGACAACTGACGCTGGACGGCAACGGCAACAACGCCGACTCGCCCGAGTTCGACGCTGACAGCGTCACGCAATGGGGGTTCACGACGCTTGCCGTCACCCAGGGCTCCGCGGCCTATGACAACATGTTGATCGCCTTCGGTGGCAGCACGATGAACCTGCCGGACCGGCAGACGTGCAACCTCGAACACCCCGACAGCATCCGTGCCTGGCAGTTCATCCAGGATCTGATCCACGTCGACAGGAGCACAGTCGGGCCGGATGCCAACCAGGAGCAGGCCGGCTACCTACGCTGGGTGACCGGTCAGGTCGCGATGCAGACCGGATCCCATGAGCAGGTCGGCCTGGTCCGCGAGCAGAACTCCGGCATGCGGTTCGACATGGCTCCGCTCCCGATGGAGAAGGCCGGCAGCTCGACCAACGTTCAGTACCACATCTGGAGCATCTTCAAGGGTTCCGAAAAGAAGGATCTCGCCTGGCACCTCGTCCGCTGGCTGGCGACCGATGGCGCGACGATGGGAGCCGCGGAAGGAAACTCGCCGCTGATGAACCTGATCCCCGCCTACGGGGATGCCGCGCTCGGCCCAGCCTTCCTGCAGAAACCCGGGGAGCCAGCTCATCTCAAGGAAGCGCAGCTCGATCCGACGGCGTGGCCGCTCTGCGTCTACCCCACCGGCTACAACCAGAAGACCGACGAGATCTCCGGTCAGGACGGATGGGGGCCGGCGCTGGACGACATCATCGCCAACCGCCGGACGGCAGCCGATGCGCTTGCCGGCATCAACGCCAAGGTCGACGCCATCATGAGCCAGTAACCAGCCAGTGGCCGCGTCGCCATGAATGTCCGTGACGAGACCTGTACCGGAGACGGGCTCCATTTCTGGCTGAATCCCGGCCGGGGTGGGGTTCGTCTGCCAAAAAATGGAGCGACAGGAGTGATGACCCCTCTGTCCCAACCAACGCGCAGCCGGCGCTGGACGACCGGACTGGCAACCAATCGCCGCCGCGAGACGCTGGCCGCCTATCTGTTCCTGCTTCCCCAGCTCATCGGCCTCGTCGTGTTCGTCGGTGGCCCATTGCTCATCTCGCTCTACTACACGTTCAACAAGTGGGACCTGATCGCGCCGTCGCCAACCTGGATCGGCCTCGATAACTGGCGGTACTTCTTCGCCGACGATCGGGTCTGGCATGTCCTGGGGAACACGGTCAAATACATCCTGACCGGAACGACGAGCTTCCTCCTGCTCTCGCTCCTGATGGCGCTCCTGCTCACCGGACGACGGGCGGGCCTGACGGCGTTTCGGGTCCTGTTCTTCCTGCCCTTCGTACTCTCACAGGTGGCGGTCGGCGTGACCTGGACCTGGATGTTCAACACCCGCTCCGGCCCGGTCGCTCGTCTGCTGGACCAGGTCGGCTTCAACACACCGAACCTGCTCCTCGAACCGCAGTGGGCCATGCTGGCGATCGCCCTGGTGACGACCTGGCAGGGCATCGGGTTCGGGATGACGATCTACCTCGCTGGGCTCCAGGGGATCCCGCAGGACCTGTATGACGCGGCCCGGATCGATGGGGCGAACGCCTGGCAGCGGTTCACATCGATCACTTTCCCGCTCCTCTCGCCGACGACGTTCTTCCTGATGGTGACGTCCTTCATCGGGGCGTTCCAGCTCTACGATGCCGTCGTCGTCATGACCGGCAGTGCGACCGGCTCGGCGCCGGGCGGACCGAACGATTCGACGCGAACCATCGTCCTCTATCTGTACAACCAGATGTTCCAGTACAGCGAGCGGCTCTCGGGGATCGGCTACGCCGCAACGATCGCCTGGATGCTGGCCGCGCTGATCTTCGTCGTGACGCTGATCCAGTGGCGAGTCGCCCGGTCGTGGGTGTTCTACAGCGGGGAGGGATAGTCGAGTGTTGCGCATCCCCCAGCCGGTCCTGTCGCGGGCACGCAGCGTCACCGCGACGATCCTGATCGCCTGTCTGGCCTTCGTCTACCTGATCCCGCTGATGTGGGTCCTCGCCACGTCGCTCAAGACCGACGCGAACCTGTTCAACGCCGACCAGATCTTCCCGAATCCGATCACGCTGGATCACTATCAGAAGCTGTTCGACTTCCTGCCCAACTTCTGGCGGTACGTCTGGAACACGTTCCGGATCGCCGGGCTGGCGACCGTTGGTCAGCTCCTGTCGTGCTCGATGGCGGGCTACGCACTGGCTCGGCTCCGCTTCCCTGGGCAGACCGTGATCCTCATCCTGCTGCTGCTTACCCTGATGGTGCCGGGGCAGGTCACGATCATCCCGATCTACGTGCTATTCCGCGAACTGCACTGGATCAACACGCCATGGGCCCTGATCGTGCCGGAGTTCTTCGGCAACGCCTTCGCGACGTTCTTCTTCCGGCAGTTCTTCATCAACATCCCGCGGGAAGTCGAGGAGGCCGCCATCCTCGATGGGGCGAGCCGGTTCCGGCTCTACTGGAACATCGCCGTCCCGATGGCCAAACCGGCGTTCCTCGCCCTTGGGGCCCTCACCTTCGTCGGCCAGTGGAACGGGTTCTTCGCCCCGACGATCTTCCTCCAGACGCCCGATCAGTGGGTGCTGACCCAGGGTCTGAACAGCCTGCTCGGCCGCTACCTGAGCCAGTGGGGTGAGGTCATGGCCGGCGTCGTCCTGATGTCGCTGCCAATGATCATCCTCTACGCCTTCATCCAGCGCTACCTGATCGAGGGCGTCACCTTCAACGGCGTCAAGGGCTGACGCCGACCAGCTTCACGGGAGCAATGGGGATCGGGTCGAGTACGGAGGCGCTTCCCCGCGGGGAAGCGATTGCGACCGCATGGACAGGGACAACCGATCGAACGCATCCCGCCGGGCATTCGTGGCGGGTTCTCTCGGGATGACCACCATCCTCGCTAGTGAAGAGGCACGCGCCATGTCAACCAGCAACGCTGTCGCGGCTACGCCGACCGCCGACCCGACTGTCGAGGGGTCCGTCGATTTCCAGCAGGGGGCGGACTACCCGCTGATCAAGAGCAAGTTCGCCATCTTCAACTCGGGCATCGTCCCCGCCGATACCTATGAGCGCGACGCCGCGCAGTTCGGCGTCGTCCGGCCCGAGTCGCTCCGGATCGATCTCGCCTGGGGCACGGACTGGGCCGGCTGGGCGTCGCAGCCGATCCAGGGAACGACCAACGACCTGGCCTACGACTTCGGCGAGATGGATCGAATCGCGGCGACCGTCAACCAGCACGGGTGCCTGCCGTACTGGTCCTATTGCTACAACCCGACGCCGCTTCAGGACCCGCCGGGTAACTGGCGCGGCGCCCCCTCCGATATGGCCGCCTGGGGCCGGGTCCTGCGGGACGTCGCCGCCCACTATCGAGAGATGCGGGAGACCAACCCGGCCGGCTACCACGAGGTCTACAACGAGCCGGATAACGAGTACTTCTTCACCGCCGCGATGACCGACTACTTCGCGATGTACGAGCATGGCTCTCTGGGGATCCGGGAGGGGGACCCGGAGGCGCTGGTCGGCGGGCCCGCGCTGGCCTTCACCAAGGACTGGATCGGCCCGTTCGTCGACTTCGTCGCCGATCGCAAGCTCCCGTTCGACTTCTTCTCGACCCACATCTACGGCACGGGCGACCTCTTCCAGGGCCTGACGGCGATGCTCGACGTCACCCGGGACAGCCTGGACCGCCATCCGGAACTGGCGACGGTCGAGACGCATCTCAACGAGTTCAACTCGTACGTGATCGACTACCCGCTCGATGGGACCCAGCAGAAGCACCGCCTCGCGGCGGCCTTCCTGCGCGACATGGCCTTCCTGCTCGAGCGGCCCGAGCTCACGCTGGTCCACTGGGCGCAGTTCCTCGATTCCGGTCAGGACAACTACTCGGGGATGGTGAGCATCGACGGCCACCGCAAGGCCGTCTTCAACGCCGCGGAGATCTACGCCCGGCTGCCCACGGACCGTTCGCCCGTGATGCTCGCTGGCCCGACCGACCTCGGCGCGATCGCCGGGATAGACGAGTACCGGGCGGGCGTCGCCCTCTGGAACCTGACGCGACAGCCCCAGGACGTCACGCTCGACCTGACCGGCATCCCGTTCACCGACGGCGAACTGACCGAGTACCGGATCGACGCCGACCACTCCAGTTGGGGCGACGGCGCCGCGACCGAGGACCTCACCTCGACTGGCAGTCAGCCCCTGACTCCTGAAGGGTCGCTCCGGTGGTCCGGGACCGTCCCGGCCGGCGGCGTGCTCTACCTGGAGGCCAACGACACGACCGGCCGCTCCGGCCCGGAAGCGAATCCGGTCGCCCGGTGGCGACGGACCCTCCGCTACTACCCGGATCGGAAGACGACCGCCTACGCCGACTTCGACAAGACCACCTGGACCTTCCGCCTGGGCATGGTCAACGAACCGGCGGCCGACGCGCAGGTCGGCGTGACAGCCGAGGATCTCCCCGACGAGATGAGCGTCTCGGTCACCGTCGAGGGGATGGTGCAGTCGCTCACGCCGGAGTCGCTCCTCGGGCTCCGGGTCGACTACCGGACCGGCGACGCCTACACCGCCAGCGTCCTCATCCATGGCCCGGTGGGTCCGCAGCTCGATCCATTCGATGAGAACCGGACCGGTGCGACACCGTGGGGGACGCGGCAACCGCCGACACAGGTCATATCCGTTCCTGATCTGAGCCACTTCTCCCTCGCGCTCCGCGACCGTGCCCCGGAGGGCTGGGACGGCCGTGCCCAGATCACCGCCATCATGACTGACACCGGTCCCGGGACCCGTGCCCGGATCCGGTTGGCAGCGGGATGACCGTCGGCAAGACCGGCCAGCGATGCTGGCTCCAGTCCTCCCGACTTGGTCTGGAGATTCGGTTCTGGCTTCGATCGGCCTGATCTCGTCGCGCTCGGAGACACATGGGGGCAGTGCTGTCTCTGTCTGACCGTCGGCAGGGGAGCTCCCGCGTCAGCAGGAGAGAGGCGATGCGCACGACGCTCAAGGACGTCGCCGAGCGGGCGAACGTCTCGATCAAGACGGCCTCGAACGTCGTCAACAACCAGACCCAGCGCGTGGGTCCGGAGACACGGCGACGTGTCCTCGAGGCGATCGAGGCGCTGGGGTATCGGCCCAATCTCGCGGCTCGACAGCTCCGGAACAGCCGGGTCGGCATCATCGCGCTCGCCCTGCCGGATCTTCAGAACCCATACTTCGCGGGCCTCGCCCGGGCCATCGTCGAGGCCGGCGCGGCGGCTGACTACCTCGTGCTGGTCGACCATACCAACGGCGACCGGGACAAGGAGACGATGGTCGTCCGTGGGCTGCGGCCCGGGATCATCGATGGAATCATCTTCGATCCGACCACGCTGGACGAGGACGACCTGCACGGTTTGAGCATGAACCTGCCGGTCGTCCTCCTCGGTGAACGCCTGCTGACCTCTCCGTTCGACCATGTCCTGATCGATAATGCGGCCGCCGCGTTCGCCGCGACGACGCACCTGATCGAGATCGGTCGCCGGCGGATCGCGATCGTCGGAGTTCCCAACGAGCCCAGCCTGGCGATGCCGCAACTGCGGCTCCAGGGCTACGGCGACGCCCTGACGGCAGCCGGACGCGGGATCGACCCGGACCTGATCGTCCCGCCGGTCATGAAAACGTTTGCCCCCATCGATGGGGCGCTGACGCTGCGGCGCTTGATGGCGATGCCGGATCCGCCCGACGCCGTGTTCTGTGTCAACGACCAGATGGCGATCGGCGCGATCCGGGCGGCCTGGGAACTGGGCGTCCGGGTCCCCGAGGACATCGCCATCCTCGGCATCGACGGGATCACCGACGGCGAGTTCTCGACGCCATCGCTGACCACCATCGCGCCGGACAAGCAGGCGATCGCGGCACTCTCGGTCCGGCTCCTGATCGAACGGATCGAGGGACGGTCGACCGAGGAGCCGCGTGTCCATCAGATCCCGTTTCGACTCATCGTCCGGGAGAGCACAGCCGGCCGGCACGACCGGAAACAGACGACAGGGGACGAGTCCGACGGTGCCCCCGGCACGGACGAGCGACGGGACGGTCCGGGCCAGCGTCCGAGTCGCTCAGCAGTGGACCGCGATTGAGATCGGGTCCAGTGCATCTCTGCCTGGTTGGCTCATTACGCGGCGATTGACGCTCACCCGGTACGGTATGGTTACCGACGGGACGGATTCGCCCGAAGACACAACCATCCGCGACCCGTGGTGACTGATCTGGGCCTCCCGAAACGGTCCCCATTCCGGCGCGATCCGCATCGCGAGCGGTCGTTCACTCAGGTTGTAGACAAGGAAGGTTCGTCCGTGTTGAGGAACGTGTTCAAGGTCGTCGCGATCGTCGAGGGGTTCTCCTGGCTGGGGCTGCTGGTCGCGATGTTCTTCAAGTGGGTATTGGGGCACGACGACGCGGTTGCGATCCCCGGCATGATCCACGGCTGGGTATTCATCCTCTACTCCGTCCTCGCGATCGCGATGTGGCGGACGCAGGGCTGGTCGGTGCGGACGGGCATCGTTGCCCTGATCGGCGGGGTCGTCCCGCTCGGCACCTGGTGGGTCGAGCGGCACCTCGGCCAGCTGGAGCGGGACTCGTCCCGACCTGTGGCTGCGGCTTGATGTGACCCGGCGCCGCCGTGTCCCGGCCGTAAACGACCGGGCTCAGGAACGGCGCAGGGCGTCGCGACGATCCTCGATCCAACGGACAACGGTGCTCCGCCTCCAGATCGGAGACGGGGCATTCCTCTTTGGGCTCAGATCAGGCGGCGCTGGGAGTTCTCTTCGCTCTTCGGCCGGAGGCGGGCGTATTCGAGCAGGTCGCTGACGGTCGCGCCGCGCGAGTGCCACTCGTTGACGTTGTGCTCGCCCAGGATCACGTAGTACCAGTCCCGGTCGTCGCGCTGTTCGGGCAGGAGGGTGTTGACCTGATCGCACCAGGCGATGGCTGCGCGCTTCTTTCGCTGGACGTTCTCCTCGCTGACCATGTTCTGGGCCTTGGTCTCGACGACGTAGATCCCGTTGGCCGTCCGGACGAGGAAGTCCGGTGAGTAGGTCGCCGGCATCCCGTCGGCCTTGAGGTAGGGCCGGTGGAGGAACCAGTGTTTGCGCTCGTCGATCCGGACGATCGCCTCGACCTGCCCGTCGTTGTCAGCCCACTGGACGAAGCGCCGCTCCAGCCCGCCGTTCTGGGGCGGGATCCGGGTCTTGAGGTAGATGCTCTTGCGGACCTCGATCGCGGTACTGGTCCGGACCGAGATCGATTCGACCTCCGAGAGGGCGTGGTACGTGACGATAGCCCCTTCGACCTGCTGGTTCTCGGACGCTTCGATCAAGGCTCTCGCGAAGGTGCCAGCCACAAACGCTGGCACGTCTTTGAGCAGCAACACTCTCCAGTTCTCGTTAACCAACGGGTCCAACAATTGACCAAACAGGCGACGTCGAATATAAGAATCTAGCCAGCCCAGAAGCAGCGGACGGTAGGCTTGCATAATCGGATGGTTTCCCATGCTGGCATACCGGTTAGAACGAGACTTGGTGATCATGCCGGTTTGGAGCGCCCCAGCTATTTGTGTTGTCATTTTCATCAGGTACTCGTTGTAGCCGGCAGCTGTCATCTGGCCGCCGTCGACCCGATACTCGCCGTACCTAATGCCCGACTGCATGTCTTCGGAAACGAATCTGTCTCCGCGACCGACTTGTTCCTTCAACAGGTCGAAAGGGTATTTGCTGACTGGCAGAGTGAGTGGGTCTATTGCCGGCTCGACCATCTCTTCCTCCGCTTCCCGGACGATCTGCGGGATGCGGAAGTCGAAATCGGCGAAGTCGTCCCGGAGACCGACCGTCTCGACATCGCCGGTGGAATCGGTCGCCTCGACCTCGCGGTCATCGACCTCGGCGGCCAGCCCACCGGCCAGCAGGTCGTCGTAGAACGCGGCGAAGGCGGGGTGCTCGACGATGAACAGCACGTCGAAGTAGTTGGTCGGCTGCTGCTTCTTCCGGAAGCGCTCCCGCGTCTCCCGCTTCTGCTCGTCGATCGCATCGTCGCCGCGCCACATCAGGCGGAGCCCGCGCCCGATCGTCTGCTCCAGCAGGATCGACGCTGCGGTTCTCCTTAACGGAACGATCACGCAGATGTTGTTGACGTCGAATCCCTCGCGCAGCATCAGGACGCTGACGATCACCTTCGGCTGGCGGTGGTTGTCGACGTCGAACAGCCTCTCTCGGACCCTTTCCCATTCTGCCCGAGGAAGTTCTTGCTTGCCCTTTGAGTCGACGACGAGGATGTCGTCCGGCTCCATCCCCGTCGACCGGAGGAACTCCTCGACGAAGCCGGTGACCGAGGTGTCCTCGCAGATCACCATCAGCTTGGGGTACTTGTGCGAGTCGATCCCCTGGAAGTCACTCTCCAGCTTCTGGCGCTTGGTCAGACCGGCCCGGAGCATGACGCGCTGCCCCTCGGACAGGCCGATGACTTTCCCCTGCTCGTTTCGTTCGGCCCGGAAGTCCAGCTCCTGCGCCGCCAGGTCGCTGCGCTTGTCCAGCGCCAGCGCCTTGACCAGCCCGGCGCTCATCGCGGCGTTGAGGTCGAAGTCGACGACGATGTGCGGGAAGTACTCGCGGCCCTTCCGCTTGCCGCTGCCGGTCTCGTTGTAGGGCGTGGCGGAGAAGTCGATCTGGACGAAGCGGTGGCCCTTGGTCGCGGCGATCTCGGTCAGGCTGTTTTGCCACTCGACTTCGTCGATCTCACCACCACGCTTGATGTCGTGGATGTGGTGGGCCTCGTCGTTGAAGACGAGCAGGTCCGGCAGATCGACCAGCGACTGGAGCGGACCACCACGAGCGTAGCGCCGATCGAGCGTGTCCAGCGCGTTGCCGCCGGACGTTCCCGGCGTGATCGGGAAGAAGCTCTCGATCACCCTCTTCGGGTCGACGTCCTCACCGGGCGCCTCGACGACGTCGATGAAGTCCGGGTCCTCCTCGTCGGCCAGCAGGTGCCAGTTGGTGATGGCGATCATCCCGCCGCCGGTTACCTTGGTGCCGATGTCGGCCTTGGTCACGACCGACGACTTGAGGAAGTTGAAGACCGGGTCCTGATAGGTGTCGGGGACGAACAGCCCGCGGTTGGCATAGATGTCGGAGGTCTCGAAGACCCGGTCGGTCCGGGCGCCGCGACCCTGGAAGGAGTCGAGCAACCGGTCGTAGACGATCAGGCCGGGGGCGACGAGCAGGAAGTTGCGCGTGAAGCGGGTGTCCTCGGGGTTGGCGACCCGGTTGAGGTACTGCCAGATCAGCAGGGCGTTGAGCACCCACGTCTTGCCGGTCCCGGTCGCCATCTTGGCGGCGTACTTCGGGTGCTGGTGCCGGGCGTTGCTGACGCGGTCGAGCATTCCCGGCTGGAGCAGCGCCGAACGGGCGACCTGCTCGTAGAGGCCGCGCAGCGTCTGGGTGCCAAGGACCTCGTGGGCGTAGACGATCGCGAGGATGGCGCGGCGCTGGCCCTCGTGGAAGTTCAGGAAGCGCTGCTCGCAGTAGTCGCGCTCGAACCAGAAGCGGAGCAGCTCGGCGGTGACGGGCGTGACCTGTCCCATCAGCTCGCAGGGGCGGCCGTCCCGGATGGCCTGGATCTGGTCGTCGATCCGCTCGGCCAGACCGGCGGCCAGCGGGAAGAGCTCGGGGAGGGCGGTCATCGGCTGACCTCCACCCCATCGACCACGACCTCGGACTCGAAGCCGAAGACGTCGACCGCCCGGATGCAGACCCGACGCGGCCCGTCCCGGCGCGGGAGCTGGAGCGTCGCCTGCGTCACGACCCGGAGCGGGTCGCTGTCGCTCTCGGTGTTGCCGCGGTAGTCCTGCCAGACGGAGCGGAAGATCTCGCCGTCGTAGTCCGGGTCGACGGCCCAGTACTCGATCAGGGCCAGCGGCTCGGCGTTGGCGACGCGCTGGAGCTCGGCCTTGTTCCGCTCGTCGAGGTTGATCGCGTCCGGTGAGAGCAGGATGTAGTTGTCCAGCCCGACCCGGAGCTCCTCGCCGTCGCGGGTCGCCGTCCGCCCAACGACGTGGGCCTGGAGGTACTGGAGGCTGGAGAAGCGGACCTCGCCGGCGAGTTTGTCCGACCCCTTCTTCTTGAGGCGGTCGAGCAGATCGGGCGGGATCACCAGCACCTCCAGCCGGTCGTCCTGGAGGTCGGCAACGTCCCGGCCGATCCCGGCGGTGAAGTTCCAGCCGAGCACGACGACGCGGTCGAAGCCGCCCATGACGGAGTCGCGCAGAAGCTGGGCGCGGCGCAGGGTCGAGAGCGTCGTCAGGCGGGACGGGCTGTCGGCGAAGACGAGCGTCCGGCTGTTGGGCAGGCGGCCGAGGTTGCGGGCGGCGTTGGCCTCGGCCGGCAGCGGCAGGGCGCCGAAGAGCCGGACGACGATCTCGGCCAGCTCCCCGACCCGGTACGACCGACCCAGCGTCGAGCGGGCCTGCTCGACCTGGTAGTCGCCGATCGCCTGGTAGAGGAACGGCTTCGCGTCCTGATCGATCAGCCGCTTCCGCGTGATCATCGTCGCCGGCTTGCCGAGATCCGTCGCGATCCAGCGCCGACCGAGTTTTTCGGCGACGGCTGCGGTTGTGCCGGAGCCAACGAAGAAATCGGCGACCACTCCATCTGGTGGGCATGAAGATTCCACGATTCGATTGAGCAGTTTCTCCGGTTTCTGCGTGCCGAAGTTTAGCCGTTCTGATTTAGATGTATGCATGGCGTCGGGAATGTCGCTCCAGACATCGCCGACCATCATGTCTTCGTAGATATATTTACTGTCCGAATCGACAAAGTACTTGATCCGAACCCCTCCCGTTCTGGTATCGTAAATGCGATTCTGCTCTCTCAGATTCCTAATGCTTTCATCTGTATAATCTCCCCGTGGAGATGTCTTGAACCACCGTCCGTCCACATCCTGAATGAAACCAGTTTGCCCAGCTTTCGGAATGGACCTGCGAGTTATGGGGCGAGAGAAGTACGTGCTATCTGACTTAGCGTATGAGTAGACCACATCATGATTTCTACCCAGCTGACCTGAAATTGCTTTCGCGCCTCGTCCGCCATAGTTCCAAATGAGTTCATTACGGAACTGGCTGCGTCCGAAGACTTCGTCCAGAACCAGCTTCACATAGTGGCCGACGTGCCAGTCTAGATGGACATAGATCGAACCACGATCCGTCAACATCTCTCGCATGAGTACGAGACGTGGAATAATCATCGAAAGATAGGACGCTGTGCCTTCAGACCAAGTATCGGAGTAGGCAAATTGTTCAAGAACAGTGGGCAATTGCTCTAATTCCGTACCGGGAAGCGTGACCTTCGTGCGGTAGTCGGCCTTGGAGTCGAACGGTGGGTCGATGTAGATGAGGTCGATCTTGCCTCTTAACGACGTGTCACCCCCCCCGTTGTCTGACTGTCACCGGCGAGCAGCGCCGCCATCGCCAGCAGGTTGTCGCCGTAGATCAGCCGGTTCGGGATGTCAATGCCGTTGGCGCCGGTGCCGCGGAACAGGTCGGGGCGCATGGTATCGCGGGACGGGATGACCAGCTCGCGGGTCTGGAGCGTGACGCGGTTGCGCCCCTCGAGCTGCTCGAGGATCTGGGCCGCCTGCCGCTTCCCGGCCGCGACGATGCCCGGCAACGCCTCCAACAATGACTTGCTCATGCTCTCCCTGTCGTTGCTCCGGGCTGGCAACCAGACGTCACAGTCGGCCTGTTCCCGAGTCGCCGCGCGTTTCGGCCAGCGCCAACGATACCGCAGCGGCGTGGCGCTGTCGTTCCCGCCCCGTTGTCGGTACGATGCCGCCAGCAATGACGATAGACATTTGGGACATGAGGAGCGCCAGTGTTGTCTCGGTGGAAACGTCGGCGAGAGATTGACACGCAAAGGGAGGAACCCGCGGCAGTGGTAACACGTTCATCCGACGGGCCGTCGGTGGAAGAGGTCTATCACGATGCGGCGTTGCAGTTTCTTACTGTCCAGATCAGCACCAACGACGTGCTGGATTCGAGGACATTCCAGGCCTTTACTATCGGAAGTACGGTGCTGCCGTTGACGTTTGCACTGCTCAATCTCAGCACACAAGAGGTTCCGGCCATTGCCAGCTGGGCATTGGGTGTCGCTCTTGGATTCTACGTTCTGCTCCTCGCCATGGCGTCGCGCGTGAGCTTTATCCGGGCGCTGGAGTATCGACCGAACATCGCAGAGCTACAGAGCCACACCACGCGTTATCGATCTCTGGAGTTGGGAGGACGTTCGCTCGAAGGATGGGTAGCGGATGAGTATCTGGCATCCATATCCGAGAATCGGGGCGTGCTGATCATCAAATCCCGCTGGGTTGGTGCCCTGACTGCCATGCTGTTTTCCGAAGGCATCTGCCTGGCAGTCGCCGCCTTGCTCACTCTTGTGCTTTAGTTCCGTTACTGATCCCGGACGCTCTTGGGCGGCGGAAACGGATTAGGCGTTCGAATGATGATGTTCGATGGGCCCGGGGGCGGTGGTGCCGGTGGTAGTGGTCTTGTCGCAGGGGCTGCAACCATCGATCGGTCCTTTACTCGTGTGATCGAGGCATCCGGCTGCCCCACGACTGATTTCACAATGCTCGTTTCGACGGTCCGAATGGCCATTGAACGCTCCCTTCGTCTCGTGCTCCAAGTATATAGCTGCTCGACGATCCGATAATCGTCAGAGCAGCGGGGTCTGGGTGGTGTCGGAGACGTGCTGGCGCCAGGAGTGCCGGGGCTCGAAGCCGAGCAGCTCGCGGGCGGCCTCGATCGCGAACAGCGACTGGTAGTCGCCCAGCTCATGGCGGATCTCGACCTCCGGGAAGACCGCCTGCATCAGTTCCGCGGTCGGCGTCGTCATGACGGTGTCGATCGCCGCGATGATGACGTTGTGCGACTCCGTCACCGGCGCCTCCAGCCCGAGCCGGCAGGACTGGGCGACGTCCCGGACATCGATGTAGCTCCACAGGTTCCACTTCCGCGCCGCCGGGTCGCCCCAGGCGGCGGGCAGGTTCTGGTACTCGTCCGGCCGGAAGATGTTGGAGAAGCGCAGCCCGACGAACGGGATGCCGGACCACTCGGAGATGTGGGCCGCCATCGTCTCGCCGACGACCTTCGAGAGGGCGTAGGTCGAGGTCGGGTACGGGAAGTGGGCCTCGTCGATCGGGGCGTAGCGCGGCGGCGTCTCGAAGGGCAGGCCGAGCGTCGTCTCGCTGGAGGCCCAGACGACGCGCTTCAGCTTCAGCAGCGCGGCGGCGAGGAAGACGTTGCTGTTCATCGCCGTGTTGACGGTGAAGGTGTGGGCCGGGGTCGAGATATCGCCGGAGGGGATGTTGGCGAGGTGGACGACACCCTCGCAACCGGCCAGCGCCTCGACAGTCTGGCCGTAGTCGGTCACGTCGACCTGCAACACCCGCACGCCGAGGTCGGCCGGGCCGGCCGCGACGTCGACCGCGACGACCTCATGGCCGTGGGCGAGCAGATCCCGCACGACCGCCTGCCCCGCCTTGCCGCTGGCTCCCGTTACGCACACCTTCATGGCGATTCGTCCCTTCTCGCGTCGTCCCCAGCCGCCGCGCCGTTGTCCGGCGCGGCGGTACCACTGGGAGGGGCACTGCAAGAAGCTGACCGGGCCGGTACCGCCCGGTCTGTTGGCGCCGAACGCGCGTGTCATCCCGGATAATCGGCGGTCCGCGCGTCAGCCGCTCCGTGGCTGTTGTGAGCGCTGGAGAGGTCGGTCAGGATTCGTGCAGCCAGATCGTGTCGATATCTGGCCCGGCCGATCATCGATCAGAGTGAGGCACCCTTGCCTCGAACCGAACGTGACCGTCACCGACAGGGAGCATCATGGCGAACTACCTGATTCTGATCTACGACAACGAGGCCGAGTGGGCGCGGGCAGATGCATCGGTCGCCATCGAGAACACCCGCCGGCATGGCGAGTTCGCCCAGAAGAACGGGCACGCCCTGCGGGGAGGTGCCCGGTTGGCTGGCAGCCACACCGCCACATCGATCCGGCCGGGCAGCGATGGCACGCTGTCCGTCACGGATGGCACCTTTGCGGAGACGAAGGAAGTCCTCGGCGGTTACTACCTGATCGAGGCCGCCGATCTCGACGAGGCGCTGGAGATTGCCCGGCAGGTGCCGGCGCCGTTCGGTGGGGTTGAAGTCCGCCCGATCGTTCCCAGCTAGCCAGTGAGTTGCCCCGAGCACCGGGAGCGGGTCGTCCGTGCCGTCGAGAAGGCCCACGCCGAGGAGTGGTCCTTCGTCCTCGCGGCGAGGGTGCGGTTCACCCAGGATCTCGACCTTGCCGAAGACTGCGTCCAGGATGCCTATGCGCAGGCACTGGCGAACTGGTTGATCGCCGGCGTTCCGCAGCGCCCCGGTGCCTGGCTGACGACGGTCGCGACCCGCCGGGCGCTGGAGCAGCACCGGCGGGCGGCGACGCTGGCCCGGAAACTCCCGCTGCTCGTCACCGACGCGATCAATCCCGACGCGATCGATGCGTCGGACGATGCATCGTTCCCGGACGACCGGATCAGGCTCATCTTTACCTGCTGTCACCCAGCCCTCGCCGTCGATGCCCAGCTCGCCCTGACCCTGCGGCTCGTCTGCGGGTTGTCCTCGGCGGAGGTAGCGCGGGCGTTTTTGGTCAAGGAGTCGGCCATGCAGGCCCGGATCACCCGGGCCAAGAAGAAGATCGCGGAGGCGCGGATCCCGTACCGCACTCCCGGTCCCGACGAACTGCCGGAACGCATCGGAGTGGTGCTCGAGGCGATTCACCTGCTCTATTCCTCGGGGTATACCGCCGCCGCGGGCGACGACCTGATCCGCTCCGACCTGGCCGCTCGCGCGCTCGATCTCGCGACGATGATGCGGACACTCCTTCCCGGGAACGCCGAGGTTATGGGTCTCCTCTCGCTCCTGCGTCTGACCGAGGCCCGGCGCGCGGCGCGCGTCCACGCCAATGGGCAACTCGTGCTGATGGAGGATCAGGACCGTACGCTCTGGGACCGGGCAGCGATCGATGACGGGCTGACCCTCGTCCATCAGGCACTGGCACAGCCCCCAGCGGGACGCTTCACCCTCATGGCGGCGATCGCGGCGGTCCATGCGGAGGCGCCCCACTGGGACGAGACCGACTGGCCGCAGATCGTCGGTCTCTACGACCTCCTGCTCCGGCGATGGCCGTCCCCGGTCGTGGCGCTCAACCGGGCCGTCGCCATGTCCTTCGCGGCGGGGCCGGCCGCAGCGCTGGATGCGCTCGACGGGATCGCCGCCGACCCGACGCTCGCCTCCTACGCCTACCTCGCATCGACACGGGCCGACCTGCTCAGGAGGCTCGGGCGGACCGGGGAGGCGCTCGTTAGCTACGAGGAAGCCCGTCGGCTGATCGTGAATGCGGCCGAAGCCGACTTCCTTGCCCGTCGAATCGATGCGTTGCGGGCCAGTCTGGCCATTGTGCGGAGTTCCCCGGAATGAGTCCTACCGTTTCTCCGTCGAACGCGGTCCCGGCCCGGAACGTGGCGAACATCTACACGTTCCAGGCGCTCGTCAACGCCAGTCTCTGGATGCCGATCTGGGTGGTCTTCCTCAATCAGGATGCCGGGCTGACCCTGAGCGAGGTCTTCCTCATCGCTGGCATGGGCTGGCTGATCCAGGCGATCGGCGAAGTACCGTCGGGCGCGATCTCCGATGCCTACGGACGCAGGGCGACCCTCGTGGCCGGCGGACTGGTCCTCGCGCTGGGGCTGTTCCTGCTCACGGTGCTGACCGGTTTCGCCGGTCTGGCGGTCGCCTACGTGTTCTGGGCGATCGGCAACGCGCTCATCAGCGGGAGCGACACGGCGCTGCTCTACGACAGTGCCGTCTCCCTGGGACGCGCGTCCGGGTTCTCCGCCATGGCGAGCCGATCGTTCCAGATCCTGCTGGCCGCGCAGGCCGTCGGCAGCGTCGCCGGTGGATTGCTGGGCATGATCGACCTGCGCCTGCCCATCCTGGCGACCGTGGTCCTGACGCTGGCCGCCGTCGTCGTCATGCTCCGGGTCGCCGAGCCGCCCCGGCATGACGCCGAGACGCTCACCTGGTCCCAGACCCTCAGTGCCGCGATCGCCGATGTGCGCCGTCGGCCCCGCCTGTTGGCGCTGATAGTCTACGGTGCGCTGCTGTCAGGGACGGCGTTCTTCGTGCCCTTCGTGCTCCTTCAACCCCGGATGGAGGAGCAGGGGGTTCCGATCGGATGGCTCGGGGTGCTGTTCACCGTCCTGCGCCTCGCCGCCCTCCTGGGGACCAGATACGGCCCGCGTCTCATCTCGGCGGCGTCCCTCCGTACCTGGCTCTGGGGCATCCCGGCGCTGATGGTTGTCGGACTCCTCTGGGTCGCGGACAGTCAGGTCTGGTGGGTCACACTGGCGGCTATGCTCTTCGTTGCGGCCGTCAACGCCGCCATCCGGCCGGAAATCACGGCCCTGCTCAACCGGCAGGTCAGTAGCGCGGTCCGGGCGACCGTGCTCTCGCTGCAGAGCCTGGTCATGACGGTCTTCATCGCCCTCCTGCACCCCGTCGTCGGTGCGGTTTCCGACAGTCCGGGCGGGATCCCTGGAGCGTTCGCGCTGCTGGCGCTCCTGTCTGCCATCCCGGCCCTGCTCGCCATTCCCCTCCAGCCGGTCACGACGGGGAGACCCGCCATTCCGCCCGGACCGGCCGGCGACTAGAGCAGCCGTCAAGGTGCTGGCGGACCGGGACGGCCGATGGCGGGGAATCGAGCAGCGGTCCCGAACTCTCAGTGGGCCGGACTCCCAGCGGACGCGATGGTGGCGAAGCCAGTCTCGCCTGACGGCGAAGGCCGCTGTGGAGGCCCGGATGGGGCCAGCTTCGTCCCTACGGTACCCGGCTGACGGTTGCCATCCGAACGGGTGTCAGTCAGCGAGCCCCCCGGTGTTCCCTGAGGAAGGACGCTCGACGCTCGGTTAGTCCTTGAAGTTGACGTAGAGGGCGTAGATCACGCCCGGCACCCAGACGGCGATCGTGAGGATGACGCTGAACAGGAGCGAGATGCCGACGCCCCGCTTAAGGAAGACAGCGGCCGGCGGCAGGACGAAGCAGAGGATCAGGCGGAGGATCGAGCCAAGCATGGCAGTTCCCTTCATGGTAGCGGCTGGCTGACCAGCCGCGGGGCCGGACCGAACGTGCGTTGAGTGTACTGCGCGGATAGTCGCCGGATATCACGAATCCGTGCCGTCGCGGCGAACGGTTTGTGCGATACGATCCCGCGGATGACGCCCGGCGCGGGCCGCGACACGATCGACATCACCAGAGCACAGGGAGAGACAGACGATGGCCGAGGCACCCCCGGCGGGCACGGACGCACAGGTCGCCCAGACGACGGCCCACCGGCGCTGGCCGCACTCGTCCCGGAAGATGAGCTTCGGCCTGATGGTGCCGCTCGGGGAGGGCAGCCACTTCGGCGGCGCCGCGGCGCCGTCCTTCGACCAGATCCACGGCATCGTCCGCGCGGCGGATGCGGCTGGGGTCGAGATCGCGTGGTTCGCCGACCACTTCTCGTCCCCGCCCAGCAAGGACATGGACCGCGAGCGGGGCTGCTGGGAGGCCTTTAGCCTGATGGCCGGGCTGGCCGGCGCGACGAAGGATCTGAATATCGCCTACGGGCCGATGGTCGCCTGCGCGACGTTCCGCAACGCCGGCTTGCTGGCCCGGATGACCGAGACGATCGACGAGATCTCCGGCGGCAGGTTCGTCCTCGGGCTCGGCGCCGGCTGGCACCGGCCGGAGTACGACGCCTACGGATACCCGTTCGATCACCGCGTCAGCCGGTTCGAGGAGATCATCCACGTCATCGCCGGGATGCTCCGGGAGGGCGGCTCAACCTTCGATGGCCAGTACACCCGGACCGCCGACGCCCACAACCGGCCGACCGGACCACGGGCCGCGACCGGAGGCGCCCCGATCCTGATCGGCTCCTCCGGAGACCGGATGCTGGACATCCTCGCCCGCTACGCCGACGCCTGGAACACGGGCTGGCAGCACGAGGTCGACGCTGTCCGGGCGAACTTCGCCAAACTGGACGCCGCCTGCAAGGCGGTCGGCCGCGACCCGAAGAGCGTCGTCCGGACGGTCGGCGGCAACGTCGGGCTGGAGGGCGCGACGGGCCGGCGCGGCGCGATGCTAACCGGGAGCGACGACGAGATCGCGACCCGGTTCGTCGAGTTCCGCGACTTCGGCACCGACCACTTCATCGTCGGGCTCGACCCCGCCACGCCGGAGAGCGTCGCGCACCTCGGCCGCATCATCGAGCAGGTCGACCGCGCCTGAGAGCTGGGCCGGCCAGTGCCGTCCGTAACCGTCCGGACGGCACTGGCGCCGCCTGGCCCACATGGCGGCGGAAGCGGCGTTGCGACACGTCCAATGAGACGGGACCGGATCGACCAGCGCCGGGTGATTTGGTTCAGGTTTCGATACGACCGGCCCGGACGAGCCCGGCCGGTCACACAGGAGGATACCGACCATGCCGCCGACCCGCATCGCCCGAACGCTGATCGTGCTGACGGCCGCCGCCCTGCTGACGACACCGGCCCTTGCGACCGCCCAGGACGCGACGTCCCTGCTGCCCCTGACGCCGGGTGCCGAGAACTGCCTCGTCGAGACGCCCCGAACGGTCGCGGCGATCGCGGCGATCGCCGACGCCAGCGAGGCCGACGCGACGCCGGGCGCGACGCCCGAACTGATCTCGAACGGGGAGCCGGTCACCAACCAGCCGACCTCGAGCGCTCCAGCCGACGACGCGACCGTCACGGCGGTGACCGTGACGCTCATCACGTACTACGGCTGCGTCAATGCCGGCGACCTGCTGTCGGCCGCCGCGCTGGAGACGGACGCGTTCATCGCCCAGCAGCTCGCCAGCGGGCTGTCGCTCTCCAATCAGCAACTGGACGAGGGGAGCTCGGTGTTCGACACCCTGACCGCGACGCCGGTCGCCCTCGCGGGCGATGAACAGGTCACGATCCTCGATGTGCGGGACGTTCTCGTGCTTCGGACCGGCGATGTCCGTGCGACGGTCGACCACACCATCCCCGGCGGGACGGAGACGACGACCGACACGATCTCGTTCGCCCGGCAGGGTGCGGGGTTCCTCATCTCGGGCGCCGTCCTCGGTCCGGTTGGGGACCAGGCGCCGTAATTCCGCGGCTCCGGCATGTCGGAACGCGATCGATTGGCCAGAGCGCCAGATCCCGACTCACGTCAGGATCGGGATCTGGTGCTACTCAGTCATATCGAACACGAGGCGCGGAGTCATCCAGGATGTCTGAGCCCGGTATTGCCATCAGCGAGACAGTAATCGAGATCTCCTGATGACAGTGCGACGACCTCGTGATATCATCCTGGAACCGCTACCGGAACCGGTTCCAGCTCGTCGATGCAGACGGAGTAGTCGTGACGAACATCGCCGAGATCGCTCGTGAAGCCAGGGTGTCCAAGGCAACCGTCTCGCGGGTGGTCAATCGCCACCCCGATGTCGACCCGCGGACCGCCGAGCGGGTCGGAGCGGTGATCAGCCGCCTGGGGTACGTGCCGCGGGCGAGCGCGCAGGCACTGGCCCGCGGCCGGGCTCGCTGCATCGGGCTCCAGGTTCCGACGCTGACGCTCCCCTGGCTGCTCGAACTCCTCCGCGGGATCGCCGACGCCGTCGAGTCCCGCAGCTACACGCTGACGCTGTACACCACCACCAGAGGCACCGAATCGCTCCGGAACTTCGCCGTCCAGGTGGCGGCCCGCGTCGTCGACGGGCTCATCGTCGTCGTTCCCCATACCCTGGAGGACGAGGTGCGGCAACTATATGGGACGGACATCCCGATCATCTCGATCGACGACCATCTCTGGGATGTTCCCGTCGTCCTGACGACGCAGTACCAGGGAAGCTACGACGCGACCAGACACCTGATCCGGCAGGGCCGGACGCCGATCGCGACGATCACCGGTCCGCTGCGATCCAAAGGCGCCTATGACCGGCTGGACGGTTTCCGCGACGCGGCCCGCGACGCAGGGATCGCCGAGCAGGAGACCCACGTCGTCAGCGCTGACTGGACGATCGACGGCGGGTCAGCCGCGATGCGTCAGTTGCTCGATCTGCGCCCCGACCTGAGCGGCCTGTTCGCCGCGAACGACCTGATGGCGATCGGCGCCATGTCGGTCATCGCCGATACCGGCCGCTCGATTCCCGGCGACGTCGCCGTGATCGGCTTCGACGATATCCCGGCCGCCGCCCACACCACACCCGCGCTCACCACCGTCCGTCAACCGCTCTACGAGATGGGGCGCGCAGCGGCACTGCACCTGATCGACCGCCTCGAGGGCGACGAGCAGCAACCCCAGTCCATCACCCTGCCAACCTCGCTGGTCATCAGGGCTTCGTGCGGCGGTGAACGCCCCACGCCCGACCCGGACCAGACCGTTGGATCGGCGAGCCACTCGCCACGGTGACGATCCGTCGTCACGGGAAAGGAGTCACCAGGCGTCAGAGACCTGTCTTACGGACGATCTGTTCCGCAGTATGTCGCAACGATGCGTCAGGAGAATCTCATGAGTCGTTCAGCAGGCGGGATGAACCGCCGAACCCTGCTCCAGTCATCCGCGGCAACCGGTCTTGGGCTGGCCTTCGCCCAGTACCTGCGCGCCAACCCCTCACTCGCCCAGGACGCCGTCAATCTCGAGTTCTGGGACATGGTCTGGGGGCCGCCCGAATACATCGACACCGGCACCGCCATCTCGGGGCAGTACGCCGCGACGGGCGCCGGAGCGGCCGTCGAGTACCGCTCGACGCCGTGGGCGAACTGGTACCAGACGTTCACGACCGCGATCGGGGCCGGCACCGCGCCGGACGTCAGCACGGGCGCGGGCTTCCAGGCCGTTCAGTTCTACGATCAGGGCGCCGTCGCGACGCTCGACGACGTCGTGGCACAGATGCAGGCCGACGGATCGATCGCCGACTTCCTCCCCGGCACGATCGAGCGGCTCCAGTACGACGGCCATTACGTCGCCCTGCCCTGGGCGATCGACATCCGGGTGCTCTACTACCGCAAGGACCTGTTCGCGGCGGCGGGTGTGACGCCGCCGACGACGTGGGACGAGTTCGCCGCCGCGGCGAAGGCGCTGACGACCGGCGACCAGTACGGCCTGGTCACCGCCGGGGCCGACAACGGCGGCAGCCATCAGTTCTACATGTTCGCGCTGAACAACGGCGGCTCGATGGTGACCGGGGACCGCAAGGCCAATCTCCTGGGTGAGCGCACGCTGGAGGCCCTCCAGTTCAACGCCGATCTGGTCAAGGCCGGAGTGGTCCACCCGGCCAGCACCGGGTATGTCGGGGACGACGCGACCAAGGCGTTCGCGTCCGGAACCGCGGCGATGTACATGGCCGGACCGGGACTCGAGGGCCGCCTGCCCGAGATCGCCGATCAGATCGGTCTCCTCGCGCCGCTGGTCGGCCCCCACGGCGACACCGGTACGGTCTCGTGGGTCAACAACATCATGCTCTATGAGCAGTCCGAGCATAAGGACCAGGCCAGGGCCTTCCTCGTCTGGTGGCTGAACAACCTGCTGCCGCTCTGGACCGAGGGGCACGTCACCCAGCTGCCGGTCCGGCAGTCGATCGCCAGCGACGCCTACTTCACGGGCAAGGCCAACCTGGCCCAGATCCTCGAGCAGTGGGTTCCGGTTGGCAAGTCGACCGGGTTCCCGGTGGAGGGCATCTTTCCGCAGCTCAACGAGCTGGAGGGCGAAGGGGTCATGCAGACCCTGATGCAGGACGTCCTCCAGGGCAAGGACGCGCGGGCGTCGGCCGAGCAGGCGCAGCAACGGCTCGAGTCGATCCTCAGCTAGGCATCGTCTGGCAAAGCAGGCCGTTCCGGCGGAGCCGCCTCGCGTCGAAGGATGCGAGAGCGGTTCCGTTCCGGGCGTACCCGCCGGACCGCCCGCGCCGGTTGACGGGTGAGCGACGCGCCGACCACCCGATGGAGCAATCGACCATGACATCCCGCGTCCTCGCCCTGCCCAGACGGAAGTCCGGCCAGCGATCGCCCAGGGAGCGCTGGGACCGTCTGCCCTACCTGCTCCTGATCCCGTCGGTCGCGCTGATCCTGCTGATCAACGTCTACCCGCTCGTTCAGGGATTGATCTACAGCGTGCGCGACGGGACCCTCCTGAAGGACGGCGACTTCGTCGGGCTGCAGAACTACCGCGATGTGCTGACGATGCGGGACTTCCGGCACTCGCTCTGGTTCAGCGCGATCTTCGCCGTCGGCAACATCGTCGGCAGCTATACGATCGGGCTGGGGCTCGCCCTGCTGCTCGACCGCAACATCCCCGGGCGGGGATTCTTCCGGGTCGCCCTGCTGCTGCCATGGATCATCCCGTCCGTCGTCTCGATCGTCAGCTGGCGCTGGCTGATCAACGACGAGAACGGGCTCGTCAACATCGGGCTGGGCTGGATCGGCATCGGCCCGATCTACTTCCTCAGCAGCGAGGACTGGGCGATGTTCTCGGTGATCATGATCAAGGTCTGGCGCAGCTTTCCGTTCATGATGGTCTCCTGCCTCGCCGCCCTCCAGAGCATCGACCGCACCCTCTACGACGCGGCGGCGGTCGACGGCGCCAACCGCTGGCGGGCGTTCCGGGACATCACGCTGCCCCAGATCCTCGGGATCTCCGTGGTCATGTGGATCCTGATGGCGATCTGGAGCGTGAACGACTTCGAGACCCCCTGGCTCCTGACCCAGGGTGGACCGTCGAACGCGACCGAGAACCTGATCGTCCTGGCCTACAAGTACACCTTCACCCGCAACGACGTCGGGATCGGCTCGGCGATCTCCTTCGTCAGCCTCGCCATCCTGATGACCCTCGCGATCATCATGCTCCGGCGTCAGGAGGCAGCCGACCAATGACCATCTCCGCCCAGGCTTCCGGTGTGCCCACCGGGCGACGATCCGCCCGCTCGCTCCTGCCGACCTACTCCTGGCGGGCCTGGGCGATCAGCGCCTTCCTGCTGGTCATCACGCTCGTCGTCAATCTGCCGATCATCGCCATGTTCATCAACTCGTTCCGCTCGACCGAGGACATCCTGAGCACGCGGGGGCTGTCGTTCACGAACCTGTCGTTCGACAACTACCGGTACCTGATCGACCGGACCCCGTTCTTCAGCTACCTGGGGAACAGTGCCATCATCTCGGTCGGCGGGACCGCGCTGACCATCCTGGCGGCCTCGCTCGCGGGGTACGCGCTCAGCCGGTACCGCCGCCCGGTGCTGACGGGCTACTCCCGCACGCTGCTCCTGGTCCAGATGTTCCCGCTCATCCTCGCGCTGATCCCGCTGTTCGTCCTGTTCCGCAACCTGGGTCTGGTCAATACCCGGACGTCGGTCATCCTGCTCTACACCGTCATCCACCTGCCGTTCGCCACCTGGATGTTCCGGGCCTACTTCGATGCGATCCCCCGCGAACTCGAGGAGGCCGCCATGGTCGATGGCTCCACCCGGTTCGGGGCGTTCGCGCGGATCGTCATCCGGCTCTCCGGGCCGGGGATCGCGGCGGTGACGATCTTCTCGTTCCTGTTCTCCTATAACGAGTACCTGATCGCCTCGATCTTCCTGCGAGACGAGGATCTCATGACCGTCCCGGTCGGCATCCAGATGTTCATCCAGCAGTTCCAGACGGACTGGGGCAGCCTGATGGCCGCGGCGACGCTGGCGATGCTCCCGACGTTCGTCCTGTTCCTGTTCGTCCAGAAGTACATGGTCTACGGAGCCGTGAGCGGTGCCGTAAAAGGGTAGGCTCGGAACGACTCCGGCCCACAACACGACCAAGCGGCAGAGCCATTCCGTCGTATCGCAACCAGGGAGACCCCCCAGTGAATCAACAGGTCCGCGTCGGCATCATCGGCCTCGGCGAGGTCGCCCAGGTGACGCACCTTCCGGTGCTCGGCCATCTCGGCGACCAGTTCACGATCACGGCGATCTGCGATGTCTCGCGGGCGCTGGTCGACGCCATCGGGGACCGGCTCCACCTGCCGCGGGATGCCAGACACACGGACGCCGTCGAGCTGGTCGCGCGGCCGGACATCGATCTCGTCTTCGTCCTGACGAGCGACGAGTATCACGCCGACCAGGCCGTCGCGGCGCTCGAGCACGGCAAGCACGTCCTGATCGAGAAGCCCATCGCCCTGACCATCCCCGATGTCGAGCGGATCGTCCGGGCCCGGGACACGGCCGGGAAACAGGTCATCGTCGGGTACATGCGGCGCTTCGCCGGCGCCTTCGAACTGATGCGCGACCGGCTGCCGGAACTCGGGCCGATCCGCTACGTCCGCGTCCGCGACATCATCGGGGAGAACCGCCTGATCATCGACCAGGTCCAGCAGGTCCTGCGGTTCGACGACCTCACGGACGCCCAGAAGCGGGACCGGACCGACCGGGGCCGGGACCAGGGGAGCGTGGCGATCGGCGAGGCCGGACCGGAGCTCACGCGCGCCTACCGGATGCTCTGCGGTCTCGGCAGCCACGACCTCTCGGCGATGCGCGAGTTGATCGGCATGCCGGACCGGGTCGTCGCGGCGGACGCCTGGAAGGGCGGTGGCTTCATGGCCGCGATCTTCGCCAAAGATGACTATCGGATTACCTTCGAGATGGGAACCGACAGGCAACGCCGGTTCGACGCCCACATCGCCGTCTACGGCGAGACCGGCACGATGACCGTGACGTATGACACGCCCTATATCCGCCATCTGCCGACGACGCTGACGGTCGAGCGGACGGAGGGCGAGGCGTACCATGTCGAGACGATCCGCCCGACCTTCACCGATCCGTACACCCGCGAGCTGATCCACGTCCACGACGTGCTGCACGGACGGGCGACGCCGAAGACGACACCGGAGGACTCGCTCGACGACCTCGACCTGTTCCGCCAGATCATCAGCCGGATCCGGACGGGACCGGCGTAACGGCCCGAATGGCACCCGACCAGGGAGCCGAGGGGGGCGGCGCCTTGACCCGCGGCCTGGGGGGACCCCTCCCATGCCAGGTCGCCACACGACCTATCGCGTATTTCCCGAATGCTCGGAAAACCGTTGGAAGACGACCCGTCGTTCGTTGACACCGAAGGAACGGTTCGTATAGTGGCAACCGCGCACGGTCGATGTGCAGCCGGTCGGGTTTTGGGCGCTTCGATGCGGGGCGCCGGGAGAACGCAGAGTGTTCAGCAGGTCCGTGGAGAATCGGTGGCGATCCTGGTGCCTCGTCGTAGCGGCCTCCCTGATCACAGGTCTGGTCGGGCCGTTGGGCGCGACGCCCGGAGTTGCATCCCAGTCCGATGAGGTCGCGGCGGTCGATCTCGCCGCGTTGCTGCCCGGGATCCTCGACATCGAAGCGGCCGGGCTGGACGGCATGCTGGGCGCTGGCGCGAACGATTTCGACTCCGCGTTGGCCTACGCGACCAGCCTCGGGTCGGCCGGGGAGGATCCCCGTCTGCGCACGGTGCTCGTTAACGCGGGGTTCGTCCGGCAGTACGAGTCCTACTGGTTCAATGACGGGGCCGACCAGGGCATCGAGCCCGGCGTGGACTTCGTGCCGCTCACGCGGATCCGCTTCTACGCCGCGCAGTACGCGGACGCGGCCGGCGCGGCCGCCGGGTTCGGCGAGATCGAGTCCGGCGACACGGACCTCGACGGGACCGGGATCGACCTGGGCGATCTGTCCGAGGTCAGCGAGGCGATCAACGTCAAGGACGGCGTGGAACTGGCCGGCGTCGACGTGACCGTCCAGCTCGGTTCCCTGAACCTCGGCGTGACGGTCCAGACCCAGTCGGACAGCCCGGTCCGCGGCGCTGAGCTGGACCTTGCTACGGCGCTCGTCGGACCGTTCGTCGAGCGGGTCGGGTCACTGGACGCGCTGCCGACCGGTGGCGTCGGCCTCGAGACGCTCCGGTTCACCGCCCCGGAACTCGATACCATCGTCAATGGGTATCTCATCCGGGACGGCCTCTCCATCCTGGCGTTCTCCGGTGACACGCCTGCGGAGCGCGAGGCATCCACCCAGGCGGCCGTCGATCGGGGGAACGTCTCGGAATATCAGGTCTATGCCACCCTGACCCCGGAAGCGGGTGCGGCCCTGGGCACGGTCTACAATCTCAACAGCCGGTCCCTCGCCTACGGGTCGGGCGACCTGGCCGACGGGGGATTTCAACAGATCAGGGCCGGCTTCGAGACCGACTACACGGTGACGGTCCTCGACGGCGCGCCAGCGGTCGGAGACGAGTCGGTCGCCTTCGCGGCCGTCGGTCCCGATGACAGCGACTTCCTCTCCTACATGATGTGGCGGGACGGAGCGACGATCCGCAGTGTCATCCTCGAATCAGTCACCCATCAGCCGGCACCGGCCGCGCTCTACGCGATGGTCGACGCGCAGGTCGGCTGCCTGGAGAGCGGCACCTGCTGGCGGTTCCAGGACCTGCCGTCCGTGATCATCGACGACGCCGGTCCGACCGGGACCCCGGCCGCTGGATAGGGCGACAGGACCCCAGCCGCCGGTGATGGGACTCCGGCCGCTGGCGATGAGGACGCGACCCCGGAGCCGGCCGGTCAAGTCGTGGCTCCCTGGAGTGCGATGCGCGGCGTTGCGCTGATCTGAGCGACGGGCCAACCGATCGGTCCCGACGGCCCGCCACTTACTCCTGGGTGATGGGCCGTCCGCTCGTCGCCATATCCGCCATGCCCGCCGGCCGCGGGATGTCGCGCAGCGACGGCAAGAGCATCGCCAGGGGCAGGGCGACGTTGACGACAACAAGGATGGCCTCTGGTTTCATCAGACGAAACACGGTATTGCAATACGGTTTCTCGTTCGCTACAGTGCCGGTACCGTTTCGACGGCTCACCGCCGTCGGCGCCGCACTCACCGGGGAGGACCGCAGATGCAGATCGGGTTTCACACCGACGCGTTCAACACCAGTTTCTGGAGCTTCGAGGAGGCGCTCCAGTGGGCCCATCGCAATGACGTGCACTTCGTCGAGTGCGGGTCGATCGACGGGGTCAGCTGGCTCCACGGCCTAGGCTACCAGCCGCACATCGCCCTCTGGGAGGACCCGGAAACGATGCGGCGCCACATGGACGACCTCAGTATCGCCTTCTCCCAGATCGACGCGGCCTTCCCGCTCTCGCGGCCGGAGGGGGAGACGCTCGGTGTCCAGTACGCGATCAACACGATCCGCTGGGCGCACCTGGCCGGCTGCCACCACATCGACACGACCGACGACCGGTTCGCGCCACGCGGCATGACGGACGAGGAGGCGATGGAGATGATGAAGCGCGCCTACAGCGCCATCCTCGACGTCGCTGACCGCTACGGCACGACGATCAATATCGAGCCGCACGGCTACTTCACCACCCGGCCCGAGACCCTCGCCCGGATGCTGGACTTCTTCGACACGCCGCGGCTCGGTCTGAACATGGATACCGGCAACACCTTCGTCGCCGGCAACGACCCGGTCGCCTTCCTTCGCCAGTTCCGGGACCGGGTCACGCACGTCCACATCAAGGACGTCAGCGCGTCGCTGGCAGCCGCCTCCCGCGGCGACGCGACCGGGATCGCCCTGAGCCACACCGCGATCGGTGACGGCGTCAACGCGGCCAACATCGAGCGCTGCGTCGAGATCCTCGCGGAGACAGGCTATGACGGCGTCCTCAGCATCGAGTGCGAAGGGGCGGGCGGCCCGATGATCGAGCAGAGCCTCGTCTGGGTCCGGGCCATGCTCGATCGCGTGACGTCCCCGCAACCGGCCGGCCGCTAGCCTTGGTAGTCAGTCAGGGTCAGTGGCTGACCCGGAGCAGTCCCCACCCCCAGCCCGGGGTGACTCGTCGCGCTCCAATCGGCTGATGCTGATCGTCGGCTGCGACGGGCTCGCTTCGCTGCCCAGGGAGGGGAGCACGCGCACAGCGGAATTGACCTGTCTCTTGTGGCTGATAAAGACTGACGCACCTCCGTATCGTTTCGCGAAACGCATGACCGCTGGACCGGTCGGACTGTGCCCGTTTCACTCCGGCCGGGTGACCCTGTCTCCGTTCCCAGTGAGGAGTATCGACGCCCATGACGACCGACCTCGTCTCGCGATACATCACACCGGCGCCGCTGCCAAGCGATCTCGGCATCGGGACGATCGGTGCGGGCGGCGTCGTCAACGGCGCCCATCTCCCGCAATACCAGCGTGCCGGCTTCCGGGTCGTTGGCTGCGCCGACATCAACGCGGAGGCGGCCACCGCGACGAAGGACCGATGGGACCTGGCGTTCAGCACGACCGACTACCGGGACCTGCTGGACCGGCCAGACATCGCCGTCGTGCTGATCGCGGTCCGGGCCGAGGGCCGCCCGGCGATCGTCGCCGACGCCGTCGCGGCCGGCAAGCACGTCCTCGTCGAGAAGCCGTTCGCCCATAGCTACGCCGACGCGACGGCGATGGTCGAATCGGCCGGGCGGGCCGGGGTCCTGCTCGCGGTGAGCCAGAACCGGCGCTGGATGCCGGCCCATTACGCGACCCGGAAGCTGATCGACGATGGCACGATCGGCGACCCATTCCTGGCGATCTACCAGGGCCGTTCCAACCAGGAGTACCTGGTTGGAACGTGGTACGAGCAGTTCCGGCACTTCCTGCTGATCGAGTTCTGCGTCCATCAGATCGACCTGCTGCTCTACTGGATGGGCGAGCCGGAGAGCGTCTACGCCTCGATGGGCCGCTCCCCCGGGCAGCAGTTCTCCCGCGACCTCGTCACATCGGTCACGTTCAACTACGCCGACCACCGGCGGGCCCAGCTCATCATCAACGACGTCGCGTACTTCCCGACCGGTGAGGGCTACCGGGAAGCCGACCGGTTCTCGATCGACGGCACCGGCGGGCTGATCACGAAGCTGGACGAGACGACGCTGGAGATCACCAGCGCCAGCCGGGGGCAGGTCGAGGTCGCCGAGGGGTTCGACACCGGCCGGCCAACCGACAGCTTCGCCTGCTCGATGGGCGACCTGCTGGCCAGCGTCGCGCAGGGCCATGAGCCGCTCAACAGTGGACGCCGCAACCTGGCGACGATGCGGACCGTCTTCGCCGCCTGCCGGTCCGCCGACGAGGGTCGCGTCGTGGCGCTGGCTGAGATCGACCCAGGGCATGGCTCGTGACCACGACGAGCTGGGACGCGACGACCGGCGAGCTCCGCTTCGAGACGAAGCTGATCGCGGGGACGCTCCGGGCCGACGGCGAGCGCGTCGCGATCACGGAGCTGACGTACCGACCGACCGGGAAGCGGGTCGACAGTGGGATGATGTTCGCGCCGTACCGCCTGCTGGCCCGCTCGGCCTGGATGGGCGAGGCGCGGGAGATGGCCCACCGGGCGACGCCGATCAGCGACGGGGTCGAGGTCGTCTGGGCGCCGACCATCACCCATCAGGCCGAGCTCCGGTTGCGGATCGCCTTCGCGGAGCCAGGCACGGTCGACTGCCAGGTCGAGGTCACCGGGCACGGCTATTACCCGGACTACGAGGTGTTCCTCTCGGCCTACTTCGCGGCGGGGTTTCGTCCCGGCGCCTGGCTCACCCCGGTTCGTGGGCGGGGGACCGCCCCGGAGCTGGTCCGGCCCGTCGCCAACCCGATCTTCCGCGAGATGTACGTCGCGTTCCCGCGGGACGAGCGGGCCGCCCGCATCATCGCGGACGGGCGCTGGCAGCGGGGCCGGCACCACACGCGGTTCCTGCCGGCCCGGTACCATGGCCTGCCGATGGGGTTCTACGCCCAGGACGACGGGCCGCTCGACGTCCTGCTGATGGGCCTGCCAGAGGACGTCTTCGCGGTCAGCATGGCCTACGCGACGGACGACCCGACCGACGACATCGGTCAGCACAACTCGCTCTACGTGTCCCTGTTCGGCCGCGACCTCCACCCCGGCGACCGCTGGCGGACCAGCACCCGTCTGGTCTTCGGCGACTTCGACCGGGATGAGGACCGGCACCGCGAGCAATACGAGGCGTTCCACACGAGCGCCGTCTGGGGGACGATGGCGTGGGATTGATCGTATGAATGGCCCAGATGGCGCGCCGACGGCGACCGGTCCGTAGGGGCGATCCCTTGTGGTCGCCCGGCCGCCACAGCGGCCTTCGCCGCCGGGCGAGACTGTGCCGAACGGCCAACATGCGGTCGGCGAACAGACCCCTCCCCCAGCGCAGCGCGACCCCTCCCCATCTCGTCTTCCGCTCGCATCGACTGCGTCGAGGCTCGTCAGAAGACGGATGGATAGGGGCTCCATGCTGGTCGGCTTCGCCTTCATTACAATCACACGACTGGCGAAAAGGCTCCCCTCTCCGGGCCCGGTGAGCCGAGATCGCCGTCAGGTGATCGAGCGAACCAGTCACCCCGGGCTGGGGGAGGGGACTGCTCGCGACCGGAACGTCAACATGGAAACACCCATGAGCAGCGACACCGGCTACCGCTCCGCCAGCGAGTCGTCAGCGTCAGACCGGGGCAACATAGCCCAGGCTGCGGGAGACGTCGTCGGCGCGGGCGGTGAGGAGCTGGACGATCGGGGTGAGGTTGGCGCCGTCGAGGCGGGCCGACGGGGCCGCGACGCTCAGCGCGGCGATCGGCAGGCCGCGGTAGTCGCGGATCGGCGCCGCGATGCAGCGGATACCGACCTCCTCCTCCTCGTCGTTCATGGCGTAGCGGTCCCGCCGGATCCGGTCCAGCTCGGAGTGGAAGGCCGGTCGCTCGGTGATCGTCCGGCCGGTCAGGCGCGGCAACCCCCTGGCCGACAGGAACGTCGCCACGACATCGGTCGGCAGGTTGGCCAGCAGCACCTTGCCCATCGAGGACACATGGGCCTGGGTGGACTTGCCCGCCATGGACGCGATCGCGTTGCGCCGGTTGCTGACGACCGACTCGACGCACATCACGTCGAAGCCGACCAGCGTCCCAAGGTGGACCGTCTCGTCGGTCTCGCTCATCAGCTGCCGCATCACCGGCAACGCGTGCTGGCGGACGTCCATCTGGCCGAGGACCGCACCGGCCAGCCCGAGCACCTTGAGCCCAAGGCCGTAGCGATCAGACCCGGTCTCGCGCCGGACGTAGCCCTCCTGCTCCAGCGTCGCAAGCAGCCGGTGGATCGTGCTCTTGTGCATCCCGAGTTGCCGGGACAGGTCCGTGATGGTCGTCGGTCCGCCGCCACGCAGGGCATCGAGGATGCCGAGCGCCCGCACGATCGACTGGACGGTGGAATCCCTCGGCCCAACCGCGGGCAAG
>JAABUS010001181.1_pt1 | contig 59157 bp, 53 predicted proteins | sample 5560161 | NCBI WGS metagenome assembly JAABUS01 (sample SAMN10711885, study PRJNA513376) | rock metagenome | isolation source: Antarctica rocks | place: Antarctica: Victoria Land, Trio Nunatak nord | collected 2016-01-04
CCGTCGTGATCCTGATCGCCGCCCCGGCCGCCTATGCTCTGGCCAAGTTCCGCCTCCGGTTCACGACGGCCATCTTCCTCGTCTTCGTGCTGACGATGCAGGCGCCCGTGCCGGTCATCCCGCTCTACGTCCTGCTCGTCAAGCTCCGGATGACGGACAGCTACATCGGCTACGTGCTTCCCCTCGCGGCCGGTGGCCTCCCGCTCGCGATCTTCATCTTCCGGTCATTCTTCCTCACGATCCCGCGGGAGCTGGAGGAGGCAGCGGTCGTCGATGGGGCGACGCGGCTCGGCGCGTTCGTCCGGATCGTGATGCCGATCTCGACCCCGGCTGTCGCCACCGTCGCGATCCTCCAGTTCCTCTCGGCCTGGAACGAGTACTTCCTCGCCCTGATCCTGCTACGGTCTCCCGAGATCCGGACGCTGCCGCTGGCGATCCAGGTCTTCTTCTACGACTTCGGCCGTTCGGACTGGGGGCCGGTCTTCGCCGCCCTCACGGTCGGGACGATCCCGATGATCGTGGTCTACGTGTTCTTGCAGCGGTGGTTCGTCCGCGGGCTGACCGCGGGCGCCGTCAAGGGGTAGGGAGTCTCCATGCGATTCGGTTTTCTCTCCGGTTCGATCGACGACATCGCCAAGGCCCACCGGATCGGCTTCGACGGGATCGAGCTCAACACCGCCGCGTTCGGGAACGCCGCCGAGGGCGACCATGACGCCGGCAAAGTCGCCTCGGCCAAAGGACAGGCGGAGCGGCTCGGCGTCACGATCACGGCGCTGGCCCACTACGGCCTGACCGGCCAGTCGCTGGAACCGGCCCCGGTCCTGGCGACGTACCGCCGGGTCTTCGACACCGCGGATCGCCTCGGGGTGCGGGTCGTGGCCAGCATGAGCGGCTTCCACGCCGACCGGACCTGGGACGAGAACGTCCAGGCCTTCGGCGATCGCTTCGGCCCCGTCGCCGACGAGGCCGAGCGCCGCGGGATCACGATCGCGATGGAGAACTGGATGGGCTACGGCGGCCACCTGCCGTTCCGCCCGGTCAACATGGGTGGCTCGCCGGACACCTGGGACAGCTGGTTCCGGGTCGTGCCGTCGAAGGCGCTCGGGATCGAGTTCGACCCATCCCATCTCTACTGGCAGGGCATCGACCACATGCGGGCGCTGAAGGAGTACGCCGGCCGCGTCTATCACGTCCACGCCAAGGACGTCGAGAACCTGCCCGAGACCCGCTACCGGATCGGGGCCAACGGGCTCGCCTTCCGCTTCCGGATGCCGGGTTACGGCGAGATCAACTGGCCGAGGTTCATCTCCGGGCTGGTCGAGATCGGCTACGACGGCGGCGTCGCGATCGAGCACGAGGATGACGTCTTCGGCTGGCATGAGCCGGGACCGAAGTACGACGACGGGCTCGTCCGCGGCTGGCAGGTGCTGGAGCCGCTGATCCATCCGGCCGGGCGGGCGTAACCGTCCCGGCGACAAGCGAAGGAAACGAGGGTAGGTCACCGTGAGTGTGCAGGGTCGGCCAGGCATCGCCATGATTGGAACCGGAATGATGGGCCAGATCGCCCATCTCTCCAACTACGCCCGGCTGCGGGACGACGAGGGGCTGTGCGAGGTCGTCGGCGTGACCGACCTCAAGCAGCGGCTCGCCACCGCTGTGGCGGACCACTACCGCGTCCCGACGGTCTACGGCTGCGTCGACGAGCTCCTGGCCGACCCGGCCGTCGACGGGGTCGCCTGCATCCAGCAGTGGCCCAATAATTACGGGCTGGTCCGGCAGATCCTGGAGGCGGGCAAGTCGGTCATCACCGAGAAGCCGATGGTCGGCCGGCTGGACGAGGCCGAGGAGCTGACCGCGCTGGCCGAGGCGCAGGGCGTCCACTACGCGGTCGGGTTCATGAAGCGGTACGACCCAGGGGTCGAGATCGGTAGGCGCCTCCTGTTCGACGCCCTCGCGTCCGGCCGGCTCGGGGCGCTGCGGATGGTCGACGCGACCTGCAACGGCGGCGACTGGACCCAGAATCCCGGGCGGGCGATCAGCGTCGACGACTCGACGCCGCTACCGCCCCTCCGGCCGACCTACCCCGAAGCCTGTACGACGGACGAGAAGCGGCGGGCCTACGACTGGATCGTCAACATCTTCTCCCACACCGTGAACCTGACCCACCACCTGCTCGACGGCGAGCTCGACCTTCAGCACGTCCAGATCACGGCCGGCAAGACGCTGGTCGCGACGGCGCTGGTCGGCGACGTGACGGTCGTCATCCGCGGCGTCCAGACCCGGGCGCACGAGTGGCGGGAGTGGACGACGTTCACGTTCGACCGGGGCGAGATCCGGATCGACACGCCGGTCCCGCTGAACCGGCAGCAGGTCGCGCAGGTGACGGTCCTCGCGCCCGACGGCGACCAGTTCACGACGACCCAGCATCACGCGCCGGTCGGCTGGGCGTTCGCGCTCCAGGCCCGGGGGTTCGCGGCAGCGCTGGCCGGCGGTGACCCGCCACGGGCGCCGGCTCGGGAGTGCCTCAAGGATGTCCGCGTCATGCAGCGCATGATCGAGATCGCGAAGCTGGGGTAGGGGATGAGACAGCATCAGTTGGCGATCAACTCGATCTCCACTCGGCACGCCGGTCTCGAGGAGGCGGTCGACGCCTACGCCGCGGCTGGCTTCCGACAGGTCGAGTTCCACCTGCCGCTGGTCAAGGCGTGGCTGAGCGAGGGCCGGACAACCGCCGACGTTGTGGCGTTGCTGGAGCAAATCGGCCTGCGCGCCATCGGGGGGTTCGAGCTGCCGATCATGGGGTTCGCCCCGGACGCCGAGCAACGCGACAACCACCGGCGGCAGCGGGAGAACGCCAGGCTGATCCACGAGCTCGGGGGCGGCACGCTCGTCGTCGGGATGGACGGACCGGCGACGCCGTCGGTCGAGGCGCTTCCGGTCCTGGCCGAGGCGATCCGGGGCTTCGCCGACAGCATCGCCGAATTCGACGTCGTGGTGGCGCTGGAGTTCAACTGGGGGCCGCTCGTCAGGAGTCTCGCCAGCGCTGTCGCCGTCTGCGAGATGGTCGACCGGCCGAACGTCGGCATCCTGTTCGACCCGGCCCACTTCTATTGCACGGTGACCAAGCTCGAGGACCTGGATGAGCGGTCGATCCCCTGGATCCGGCATGTCCACCTCGACGACATGCGGGACGAACCGGGCGAGTTGAGCAACTGCAACAGCGACCGGGTCCTGCCCGGCGAGGGCATCCTCGATCTCCCTGCGCTGATCGGCCGGATAGAGGCCGGCGGATACACCGGGGCCTTCTCGATCGAGATGTTCAGCGATGATCTCTGGGAGATGCCCGCGCAGGAGGCCGCCGAGCGGTGCCACCGGAGCCTCATCCCGCTATGTGAGGTGTAAGTCAGGGGCCGGGCGGGCCCATTCGAAGGGGAGCGGGCTGACCCCTCCCGGCCGCCGCAGCGGCCTTCGCCGTGAGGCGAGATCGTGCCAATGATGGACTTGGTGGTCGGGGAGCGGACCCCACCCCACCCCCTCCCCATCTCGTCATCCGCTCGCAGAGACTGCGTCGACGCTCGCCTGGACGACGGATGGAGAGTGGCTCCATGCTGATCGGCTTTGCCTTCCTGATAGACGACTGGCGAAACGACCAGCGAGAACGGCTCTCCTGTCCGGGACCAGTGAGCCGAAGTCGCCTGCAGGCGACGGAGCGAACCGGGAGTCGGGGACGGGCTGGGGGAGGGGACAGTTCGCGACCAAGGCGCCACGACATATCCGGTCGGCGGGCGACTTCGTTATCGCCCTGCGGGGCGATGGCCGCTGCGGCGACCGGGCGACCACAAGGGATCGCCCCTACGAAGCTACGAACCTTCGCGCCGCCTCCGCGTGACCCAGGCGATCTACCGAGGCGGCACCGAGCGACTCACTCCGGTCGTGATGGCGTGGAGCTCCTCCAGCGGCAGCTTCGGGTTGCGCTCGGCGTCCAGCAGGCCGTTCTTCTCCTGCATGGTGTCGGTCAGCTGGGTGTAACAGAAGCCGACGACGGTGTCGCTCTCGAGGATGGCGCCGATCAGCTCGGCGTACTTGTCCCGGAGCTGCTCCGTCGTGCCGGCCGACCAGAAGTGCCAGCGCTCGCCGGGGACGTTCGGGTAGCCGATCCCGCCGACCTCGGTCAGCATCAGCGGCGCCTCGGGGTTGTTGTCGTCCTCGACGATCATCCGGCGGCCGCCCGGCGTGACGTTGGCGATAGTGTTGGTGACCGACGCCGCGTCGACCCAGCGCTCGATCAGCGTCTCGCGGTTGTCGGTGTAGTCGTGCATCGCCAGGATGTCGCTGTTGGTGTGTTCCCAGCCGTCGTTGCTGATCACCGGGCGGCTGCCGTCCAGGGCGCGGGCGATGTCGGCCAGCGACCGGATGTAAGCCCGCTGGGCTGGGTCGTTCTCCAGGTCCGGCACGCCCCAGCTCTCGTTGGTCGGCACCCAGGCCACGAGGCAGGGGTGGCTGATGTCGCGCTGGATTGCCTCGATCCATTCTCGCGTGAACCGCGTCATCGCCACGTCGTCGAAGGCGTAGGCGCTCGGCATCTCACCCCAGGTCAGCAGGCCGAGCCGGTCGCACCAGTAGAGGAAGCGCGGGTCCTCGACCTTCTGGTGGATCCGGACGCCGTTGAAGCCGAGCGCCTTGGCCAGTTCGACGTCCCGCCGGAGGGCATCGTCGGACGGCGCGGTCAGGTGGGAGTCGGGCCAGTAGCCCTGCTCCAGCGCCATCCGCAGGTAGAGCGGCCGGTTGTTGAGCAGGAAGCGACCGTTGCGGACGCCGACCGAGCGCAGTCCGGCGTAGGAAGAGACCTCGTCGACGACCGTCTCGCCGTCGAGCAGCGTCAGCTGGGCATCGATCAGCCGCGGGTTCGCCGGCGACCAGAGCAGGTTAGAGACGTGGTGGGCGCCGAAGTCGGTCGGCAGCGTGATCGTTCGCTGGACCTCACCGCCGCGGACGCTGAACGTGTCGTCGGTCAGGGCGTGGCCGTCGAAGCTGAGCCGGACCCGGAGGCGCAGGGTCTCGCTGGTCGGCCCGCCGACGCTGACCCTGAGGCCGAGGGACCCGGCGCTGGCGTCGGGCAGCCACCGCAGCCGGGCGATGTGCCGCTCCGAGACGATCTCAATCCAGACGGTCTGCCAGATGCCGGAGGTCCGGTTGTAGAGGATGCTCCGGGGCGGCCCGTTCCAGACCTGCTTGCCACGGGGCTGACTGATGTCGTTGGGCTGGTCCTCGGCCCGGACGACGACGGTCTGGTCGCCGCCCTCCCGGAGGAGGTCGGTGATGTCGGCCGAGAACGGAACGTGACCGCCGGTGTGGCTGGCGGCGAACTGGCCATTGACCCAGACCGTCGCTTCATAGTCGACGGCCCCGAAGTGCAGGATCACCCGCTGTCCGTTGGCCTGGGCATCGACCTCGAAGGTGCGGCGGTACCAGAGGTAGGGGTGGTCGCCGGTGTCACCGATGCCGCTCAGCTTGGTCTCCGGCGCGAACGGAACCGTGATTGAGCGGTCGAAGACGTCGTCGCGCTCGTGCCAGCGCTCGCGCAGCCCGGTGTTCGCGTCGTCATAGGCGAATGGCCACTGGCCGTTGAGACTGACCCAGGCGGACCGGACGAGCTGGGGACGGGGATGATCGTGCGCTTCAGCCATGCTGTTCGCGGTTCCTCTCGGTTGGGCGATCTCGCTACCCGGCGAAACCGCCCCTCACGCCTATCGGGACTATGTCCGGAGCCAGACCGCCATCGGTCCGGCCGCACGGTTGGCCCAGGCATAGTAGGGGATGGCGGTCAGGCTGACTCGCTCATCAGGCTGCCCGGCCACCTCGTCGGTCGCCTGGTAGAGGCTGCCGCTCCAGCCGCGCTCCTGCCCGGCATACCGCGCCGGGATCGAGAGGGTCACGACGCCGCCGAGCAGGTCGGGCTGCCACTGATTGCCGATCTCGCCGTTCGGGTCGAGGATCGCCATTCGGACGTCGAGGCCGCCATTGTCGGCGGCCTCGGCGCAGTAGACCAGCGGGCCGCGCTCGAGGGCGACGCGGCCGCCGTCCTGGGTCACGTTGGGGTTGGCGGCGATCCGGTTGACCGGCATCGGCAGCGTCAACGCGACCGTGTCACCGGCCCGCCACTCGCGCTCGATCGTCGCGAAGGCTGCCGAGTCCGTGGTGCCGGCGACATGCTCACCGTTGATGGTGACCGACGGCGCCTGGCTGACCCAGCCCGGGATGCGGAGGTGCAGGGCGTAGGTGCCCGGTGTGTCGAGCCGGAGCGTGACGGTCCCGTCCCACGGGTAGCTCGTTCGCTGTGAGATCCGGACGGGCTCGGCGTCCGGTCGCTCGATCTCGGCATCGTTCTCCGCGTAGAGGGTGACGTAGACGCCACCGGCGTCGTCGGTCGCGTAGAGGTAGCCGGGCAGCGAGGCGAGCGTCCGGGCGACGTTCGGCGGGCAACAGGCGGTCCCGAACCACTCGGACCGGCGGTGGTCGCCGTTGTCCTCCAGCGGGTTCTGGTAGAAGTAGTGGTCACCGCTCTCCGAGAGGCCGGCCAGGACGTTGTTGAACAGCGACCGCTCCAGCACGTCGAGGTAGCGCGGCTCGCCGGTTCGGAGGAACAACCGCCAGCCCCACATCGCGCCGGCGATCGCGGCGCAGGTCTCGGCGTAGGCGGACTCGTTCGGGAGTTCGTAGTCGTCGCCGAAGGCCTCGCCCTCCCAGCGGGCGCCGAACCCGCCGGTGACGTACATCTTGCGTTCGGTCGCGCTCTCCCAGAGCCGGCCGAGGGCGTCGTCCAGCGCCGCCTCGGGCCGCTCCAGGGTCAGGTCGGTCGCGCCGATCGTGTAGTAGAGCTGGCGGACGGCGTGGCCGACGACCTCGCTGGTCTCGCGGATCGGCTCGTGGTCCTGGTGGTAGGACTTCGGCCGGCCGCCGTAGGGCTTCGGCAGCCGCTGGTGGCCGCGGGCGTCGATGAAATACTTCGCCAGGTCGACGTAGCGGGTCTCGCCGGTGGCACGGGCCAGCTCGATCAGGGCCAGCTCGACCTCCTCGTGGCCGTCGATCCAGAACCGCTTGCCCTCCTCCTCGGGCCCGAATGTGTTGCTGATGTGGTCGGCGTAGCGGCGGGCGATGTCGAGCAGGCTGGTCTTGCCGGTCGCGCGGAAGTGAGCGACGGCGGCCTGGAACATGTGGCCGGCGCAGTAGGTCTCATGCAGGTCCGGGTTGGTCCAGCGCTCGTCGGCCCGATCGACGGCGAAGTAGCTATTCAGGTAGCCGTCCGGGCGCTGCGAGTCGCCGATCTCGGTGATGACGCGGTCGAGCAGGGCGTCGAGCTCCGGGCCCGGCGTGCTGGCAAGCGACCAGGCCGCGGCTTCGATCCACTTGTAGACGTCGCTGTCGTTGAAGTAGACGCCGACGTAATCGGTGTCGATCTTCCCGGCTGCCCGGCGGAAGTTGTCGATCCGGTGCGTCTTCTCGATCTGCTCGAACTGGGTCCGGAGGGAGACCGTGCGATTGGTCTCGCGCCGCTCGGCCAGCAGGCCGCCGGTGATCGTGACGGCCGAGACGGCGACCGGCCGGAGCAGGGCGCCGGGACTGTGACGGGTGTCGACGACGACGGTTGATGCGAGCCCAACGGCGCTCGTTGCAGACATGGGAGTCCTCTCGTGGTCCGGTCGCGGGCCTGGGTCAGCCCTTGATCCCGGTCAGGGTGATGCCTTCGACGAAGTATCGCTGAGCGAGGAAGAACAGGACGACGATCGGCAGGATGACCGCTGTTGACGCCGCCATCAGTAGGTCCCACTGGGCAGTGTAGGCACTGCTGAAGGAGCGTAATCCGAGGGCGAGCGTGTATTGCTTGCTGTCGTTCAGGTAGATCAGCGGGCCGAGGAAGTCGTTCCAGACGCTGATGAAGGTGAAGACCGAGACGACGATCAGGGCCGGCTTGGAGAGCGGCAGGATGATCCGGGTCAGGACCTGGAGCGGGTTCGCCCCATCGAGATAGGCCGCCTCGTCGAGATCCCGCGGGATCGCCATGAAGAACTGGCGCAGCAGGAAGATGTTGAAGACGCCGCCGCCGAACCAGGCCGGGACGACCAGCGGGACGATCGTCCCAACCGCGCCGACCTTCTCCCAGAAGATGAACGTCGGGATCAGCGTCGCGGCGTAGGGCAGCATCAGGCCGCTGAGCAGGATGCCGAAGATCAGGTTGCGGCCCCGCCAGCGCAGCCGGGCGAAAGCGAACGCCGCGACCGTGCTGGTGATGAGCGTCCCGGTGATGACGAGGAACTCGATTCGCATCGTGTTGAAGGCGTACCGGTCGAACGGCACCGAGGTGAGCGCCTCCTGGTAGTTGCCCCAGCGGACCGGCGACGGCACCCACTCGACCGGGAAGCTGAAGATCTGGGCCGGCCCCATCAGGGACGAACGGATCAGCCAGACGAACGGGAACAGTGTGATGACACACCCGATCAGGAGCATGACGTAGAGCGCGATCCGTCCGGCCAGCCGGCGGACCCGGCGCATGGTCGGCGGCTTCCGAACCTCGTAGCTCGCGAGGGCCGTGGTCGCATCCGGCGAGTCGATCATGCGGCGTTGTCCTCGTAGTAGACCCAGCTGCGCGCGCTCCGGAAGATCAGGACGGTGATCACCAGGATGACGACGAACAGGAACCACGACAGGGCGCTGGCGTAGCCCATCCGGCTCTCGGTGAAGGCGGTCCGGTAGAGATAGAGCACGTAGAACAGGCTGCCGTTGTTCGGACCGCCGTCTGTCATCGCGTAGGCCTCGAGGAAGGCCTGGAAGGCGCCGATCATCCCGATGATCAGGTTGAAGAAGATCGTCGGCGTCATCATCGGTAGGGTGACGTTGCGCAGCTTCTGCCAGGCGCCACCGCCGTCGACCTCGACCGCCTCATAGAGGTGGGCCGGCACACCCTGCAGGCCGGCCAGGAAGATCACGGCCGAGTTGCCGAAGCCCCAGACGGCCATCAGGATCAGCGACGGGATCACCGTGCCGGGGTCGTAGAGCCACTGCGAGGTCGGCAGCGAGAACTGCTCCAGCAGGGAGTTGAACAGCCCGAAGTCGGGGTTGAACAGCCACGTCCAGAGGACGGTGTTGGCGATCAGGGGCACGAGGACCGGCAGATAGAAGATGGTCCGGAAGATCGCCTTGCCGCGGACGTCGGCGTTGAGCAGCATCGCCGCTGCGAAGCCGGTCAGCAGGACGAGCGGGACACTGGCGAAGGCGTAGTAGAGCGTCACCCAGAGGGATTTGAAGAAGAGGGGATCCTCGGTGAACATCTCCTGATAGTTGTCGAACCCGATGTAGCTGGCGCCGGTGTAGATGTCCCAGTCGGTCAGGCTGATCCAGGCCGAGGCGAGCATCGGGCCGATCGTAAAGGCAAGGAAGCCGAGCATCGCCGGCAACCCGAGGAGGATCCCCCAGCGCCGCTCCATCCGCTCCATGCCCGAGGACGAGCGTTTCGGAGTACGGGTGAGCCGCGCGATCGTCCGTGTTCGGTCCGGTGTGGTGGTCGTCGCCATTGCCGTTCAGCCCTCCGTCTCGATGGCCGTCCGGGCGACCCGGCGCGTTCGGGTCGCCCGGACCGTGTCAGGCGTTCGGGTAGCGGCCGGTCAGCATCGGCTGGAGCTCGGCGCCGGCCTCGTCGAGGACCTGCTGCGCCGCCTTCGTCCCGAGCCAGAGCTCGTCGAGGTGGGCATCGAGTCGGGTCGAGATCGCGGGGAACCCCTTGATCGTGACCGGGCCCTGGACCGAGTGGTTGAGGACGTAGGTCATCGCGGCGTCGCGGTATTCGGGCGGGTGGACGTCGTTGTCGACCCACTGGGCAACCAGGGCCGGGTCGGTGTAGTAGGGCGTCTCGGTCGGCATCCAGAGCCCGGACGTCAGCAGGTCGAGGACGTTGGCCGGGTCGCTGGTGAACAGGAACAGCTTGACGGCGGCCTCCTGGTTGGCGGACGACGCGCTGACGACAGTCGCACCGCCGATGATGCAGGTCGTGGGCTCGTTGATCCGCGGCAGGACGCCGATCGCGAGCGGCACCTCGGCCCGACTGATGTCGAGCAGGTTCCACTGGCCATCGATCGTCATCGCGACGCGGCGGGTCTGGAGTTGCTGGGCCGTGGCCGGCAGGCCCTCGGCGGCGGTCGGGGTTGGAGCGACCTTGTGGAGGTAGATCAGGTCCTGGAGCTTCTGGAAGACGTCAGCCGACTCTGGCGAGTTGAGCGTGTAGGTTGTGCCGGCTCCGTCGGTGAAGTCGCCGCCAGCGCTGCGGACCAGGGCGTACCAGGCGATCCAGCCCTGGGCGAAGTTCAGCCCGTACTGCTGGACGTTCTCGCCGTCGAACTCCGGGTCGGTCGCGTTGCGCCCTTGGCGGTCCTTGGTCAGCAGCTTCGCCGTCTCGACGAGCTGGTCCCAGGTCCAGGCCGTCTCAGCGGTCGTCGGTGGCAGGGCGACGCCGGCCTCCTCGAACAGATCCTTGTTGGCGAAGACGAGCGTCGTCTCGACGGCCGACATCCCGCCGAATGTCTGGCCGGGCTGGAAGAAGTACATCGAACCGGGAACGCGATCCGCGAACTGGTCGGCATATGGCGTCATGTTCAGGATCACGCCCTGCTCGGCCAAGGCGAAGGCGACCGACTCGTTGGCGTAGAAGACGTCCGGCACCTGTCCGGCGGCGACGAGCGTGTTGAGACGGGTGTTGTAGGAATCGGCCTCGTCGACGACGTGCTGCTGGTCGACTGTGATGCCAGGGTTGGCTTCCTCGAACTTCTTCAGGAAGTTCGCGACGACCTCCTGCTCCTGCTGGCTGCCCCAGTGCATGAAGGTGATCTTGACGTCGTCCTGCGCCGCCGTCCTGGCGACCGGTCCGGCGACCGCGACGCTGCCGAGCAGGGCCGTCGCCCCGGCGGCTGCCTTGCCGAGGGTCCGCCGGTCGAGGCGGGCGGCGTCCGAAAACCTATCGTTCGCACGCGTCATGGTGCAGTACTCCCATCGAGGCATCGCTGCCTCCGATCTTCGTATCCCCAGGGACGCCTGTGCGCCGTGAGGGTGCAGGCGCTCCTCGTCGAGCCGCGCCGGTTCCGGATCGCGGGGACGAGAGAAACATAGTTTCCTGCTACGGTGCGATACTAGGCCGGTCGCCAGAGGCTGTCAAGCAGTGCATCAGAGGCGCGAATCTGCCCAGCGCCAGCACTGGCACCGCCACACGCGATGCCGGATGACCGCTGCTCGGAACCGATTGGCCTGAGCGTCGATCAGGGAGTCACGAGAAGATGATCGCGAATGGAGCTGGTGGTCGGGTTTGTCCGGCGGGTGAGCCATGAGCTCGATCGATGCCGGCGCGTCGCCTTCGCTCCGGCGTCCGACGATCCATGATGTCGCCCGGCGGGCCGGGGTGACGGTCGGGACGGCGTCCAAGGCGCTCAACGGTCGCGGAGCGCTGCGCGAGGAGACCCGGGAGCGGGTCCGGGTCGCCGCCCGGGAGATCGACTTCCGGCCCAACGAGCTCATGCGGAGTCTCCAGCGGGGCCGGACCTTCACCGTGGGCTTCGTCACCGAGGACCCGGAGGAGCGGTTCACGATGCCGCTGTTGTCGGGGATCGATACTGCGCTGGGGGAGGCCCGGGTCCTGGTGTATTTCGCCCGGCTGACGGGCGAACCCGAGCAGGAGCGACAGGTCATCGACGCGCTGCTCTCGAAGCGGATCGAGGGGCTGATCTACTCCCGGACCCGGATCGACGCCGGACCGCCGGTCGATGTCGGCTCGTACCCGACACCGATCGTCTACGTCGACACGCTGGTGACCGATCCGGACGCCCTCTCGGTGATCCCGGACGATGCCCAGGGCGGGGGGCTGGCAGTCCAGCATCTCGTCGACAACGGCCGGTCCCGGATCGCGCACCTGACCGGACCGGCCGACTGGCTCTCGACCCAGCTGCGGGTCGACGCGATGCGGCAGGTTCTGAATATCTCCGAGCTCCCGTTTGCGGAGCACCGCCTGGTCTACGGCGACTGGACCGAGCCGTTTGGCTACGACGCGATCGCCCGGCTGGTCGACCGCGACCCGGAGATCGACGGCCTGTTCGCCGGGAACGACCGGATTGCCCGCGGCGCGATCGACCGGCTGGTCCGGCTCGGCGTCCGGGTGCCGGAGGACGTCGCGGTCGTCGGCTTCGACAACGTGCGGATGGTCGTCGAGCAGGCTCACCCGCCGATCACGTCGGTGGACATGAACCTGGCCGAGGTCGGCCGGATCGCCGTCCAGCATCTGCTGGCGATCATCGCCGGTGAGCGGCGCTCCGGCGTGATCCGGGTGCCGTGCTCGCTGGTCTTGCGGGAGTCGTCGGTCGTCCATCCCTGACTCCATGGCTGCCGGGTGTCCTCCGGATCGTGTCGACTCCCGCTCCCGCGTCCAGCATGCCTGCGGCTTGCCCCAGGGATCCGCTCCGGTCGTCGGACGAACCATCCGGGTGGATCCCCGGAGAAGGACCAACCGCACTCCGATTCCTGTCAGGCGGTTGGATAGCGGCCAACGAGCAGTGGTTGCAGCTCGGTTCCCGCCTCATCGAGCACCTGTTGAGCCGCCTTGGTGCCGAGCCAGAGCTCATCCAGATGTGAATTCAGCCGGGGCTGAATGCCGGGGAAGTTCTTGATCGTGATCGGCCCCTGGACGGAATGGTTGAGGACGTAGGTCATCGCGGCGTCACGGTATTCGGGCGGATGAGCATCGTTGTCGACCCACTGGGCAACCAGGGCTGGGTCGGTGAAGTAGGGCGTCTCTGTCGGCATCCACAGTCCGGATTGGAGTAACGGCATGACGTTGGCGGGGTCACTCGCAAAGAGGAAGAACGCCAGGGCAGCATCTCGATTCGGGGACGCGGCGCTCACCACTCTGGCCGCACCGACGATGGTCGTGATCGGCTCGTTGAAGCGCGGCAGGACGCCGATCGCAAGCGGCACCTCGGCCCGGCTGATGTCGAGCAGGTTCCACTGCCCGTCGATCGTCATCGCGACGCGGCGGGTCTGGAGTTGCTGGGCGGTGGCGGGCAGGCCTTCGGCGGCGGTTGGCGTCGGGGCGACGTGATGGAGGTAGATCAGGTCCTGGAGCTTCTGGAAGACGTCAGCCGCTTCGGGTGAATTCAGGGTGTAGGTTGTTCCTTGAGGATCGGTGAAGTCGCCGCCGGCGCTGCGAACCAGGGGGTACCACCCGATCCACCCTTTGGAGAAGTTCACGCCAAATTGCTGAATGTTCTCAGCATCGAACGCGGGGTCTGTGGCGTTGCGGCCCTGACGGTCCTTGGTCAGCAGCTTGGCCGTCTCGACGAGCTGATCCCAGGTCCAGGCCGTCTCGGGGGTCGTCGGCGGCAGCGCCACCTCAGCCTCCTCGAATATCTGACGATTGGCAAGAATGAGGGTGGTCTGGATCGACGACATGCCACCGAAGGTCCTGCCAGGCGCGAAGTAGTACATCGAGCCGGGGACACGATCCGTGAACTGATCGGCGTAAGGCGTCATGTCAAGGATCAGGCCCTGCTCGGCCAGCGGGAAGGCGACCGCCTCGTTGACGGTAAAGACGTCCGGAAGCTGGCCGGCCGCCACCAGCGTGTTGAGCCGCGTGTTGTACGCATCGTTCTCGTCGACGACGTGCTGCTGGTCGACCGTGATGCCGGGATTGGCCGCTTCGAACCCCTTGATGAAGTCGGCGACGACTTGCTGCTCCTGCTGGCTGCCCCAGTGCATGTACGTGATCGTCACATCGTCCTGGGCGGCAACCTTCGGGCCCGACGTGACTGCGGCTCCACTCATCAGGGCCATCGTACCAACCGCTGCCTTGCCGAGGGTCCGCCGGGTCAGACGGTGATCGGCCGGAACGCTGTCTCTCGCACGCGTCATGGTGCTCCCTCATCATTGATGGCGACGCTGCCGGTCGTTCAGGTGTCGGTTGACACCTGATGCCGCAGAAAGCTGGTGGTCAGGACCTTCCAGCGTCCGTGCTGGAAGCAACCATCTTCATGCCCGGAGAGAGGCGGTGCATTGCCAGAATGCTCACGATCACCCGGTATCTTCGGCTGGTATATTGTATGTTTGTCCATTTGGCGGTGTCAAGACGTGCCATGAGCAGGGACAACCCGATCAAAGTCCGGGGGCGGTAGCAATCAGCGACGGTTGAGGACAGATGCCGCCATATCGGCGCACGGCGCCGATCGCCCGAGTGCCGCTCGCGGCCAGCTCTCGGCGACGCACCGCTGGACGGATGGCCCGCCCTGGTCTGGACCGTCACAGATTCCCGGCGGGACTGGCCTTGACGACACGGCACGCGTCAGTTCGAGGGTTCATCGAGATTGCGGGGCTACCAGGACCGCGGCACATGAAAAGCCCGCACCGACAAGCGCCCATCATTTCTGATGAGGCTTGCGGCTGTGGTGCTCGACGTGTCTTGCGGGCAGGAGATCAGGCGACGCCGTCCGCCTCCAGCGTGGTGGCCTGGCGGTTGGGCGATGAGAACGAGATCACCGCGACCAGCGGCTCGTCACTGGTGCACATCGCCCAGTGCGGCACGCCCCGCGGGATCCGGATCACGTCGCCCGGTGACAGCTGGAACAGATCGTCGTCCAGCTTGTGGTCGCAGGCGCCGGAGACCACGTAGAGCAACTCCTCGCAGTTGGGGTGCTCATGGAGCGGATTGCGCTGTCCCGGACGGATCGTCACGACACCAAGCGTCTGCTCGGCGCCGGGCATCTGCTCGCCGCCGACCAGCCATTGCAACTGTCCCCAGGGCGTGACCTCGGGCGGCTGGGTGCGGATCGATGCAACGAAGCTGGCGGTCTGCATTCGGGGTGCTCCTGCTGGTATCGGGCGGTTGGGCCATCATCGACGCGACGAATGGGCCGCCTGCCCCTCGGAAACGACTAGCTTGCCGCTACCACGTCGGTGGTCTCGCCGGTGTCGTAATCCGGTGGCACCATCGGCGGCACATCATGGTAGGACTGGCTGACTCCGGCGATGTGCTCTTCCATCAGCCTGGCCGCCCCCTCGACGTCCCGCGCTTCCAGCGCGGCGACGATCCGGGGCCGCTCCATCGCCGTCCGGGCGACGATGTCGGGGTCGCGGTTGGCGATCATGCGGATGGTCTGGATCTGGGACCGCAGTCGCGCCAGCGTGTCCAGCAGCGTGCCATTGTCCGCGACCCGGACGAAGATGTCGTGGAAGCGCTGATCGGCCACGGCATAACGAACGAGGTCCCCGTCGGCAAGGGCGCGCTCCGTCGCCTCGAGGGCCTCATGGACTTCGTCGACCAGCGCGGCCGTGAACTTCGGCACGGCCAGGCGAACGGCCAGCCCCTCCAGCACCCGGCGGACTTCGTAGATATCGCAAACCTGCATGGCGGTCAGGACCCGGACGAAGTTGCCCTTGTAGGGACGGTGCTCGACCAGCCCTTCCTTGGTCAGCTTGCCGATCGCCTCGCGGAGGGGCGTCCGGCTGACCGACATCCGCTCGGCCAGCATCCGCTCATCCAGCCGGCTGCCCGGACGAAGTTCGCCCTCCGCGATCATCGTCCCGAGGCGATCGTAGATTCGCTCGACGAGCGTCTGATGCTGTAGACCGATCACACACCGCTCCTCGTCTGGGCGTCCAGTCTCGTGGTCATGTAGCCGTGGCAGTCCGCCATCGCGCCGGTGATGTCCGCGCCACTCTCCTCATCGGCGCACAACCAGGCATCGGGGGCTGCGTCGACCACCGCCTGGAAGACGGGGTCGAAGTCGATCCGCCCCGTCCCCAGTGGCACGAACGCTGCCCCCGCGATGTCCTTGATGTGGATGGTGTCGATCCGGGGACCGAAGCTGCGGACGACCTCCGCGATGTCGGTGATACCCGACTTGACCAGGTGGGCGGTATCCACGGTCAGCGTCACCGCCCCGTCGTCGATCCCATCGAAGAAACGATCGAAATCGGGGCGGTACATGACCGGCTGGTCGTAGTGGTGGTGCAGGGACAGTTGAACGCCCAGCGACCGTGCCCGCCGCCCGATCTCGGCCAGCGTGTGACTGAAGGCGACGATGTCGTCGTCATCGACCGTCCGGCGGGAAACCCCGTGACAGAAGATGACGCGCTCGCTGCCGACCGCCGCGCCGAAGCGAATCACGGCCTCAAGGTCGGCGACTCCGGCGGGATCGAGCCGGCCGCCGGTGATCAGCCCGGAGGCGATGCCGGGTGTGCTTCCCCACCGCTCGGTGAACCGACCGGGTTCGCTGAGGTCGTCGCCGTACTGCATCCGCTTGAGTTGCAGACCGTCGTAGCCCTGTTCCCGGAAGCCGGTCATCAGGACGCCGCGTTCGACTGAGTCGCGGTCCGGGGCCGAGAAGGCGAGTCGATGATCGGTCATACCGCCGTCAGCTCCCGCAGGGAGACGACCGCGTCGGTCTCGGCGGCACGGTAGGCGGCATCGAGCATCGCAATCGTTCGCAGATTGTCCCGGCCGCTGTTGACCGGATCCTCGCCGGCGACGATCGCCGCGACCAGCAGTTCCAGGTTCGTGAGCGTCGCGCCGGGTTTGAGCGGGCCAGCATACGGCGTCTCCCACTGCCCGGCCCGATGACCGTCCAGATCGTGCAGGGTCGCTCCGGCGTAGGTCAGCACGATCGTTCCCCGTTCGCCGATGATGACCGTGTCCGTGCGTTTGAACGGACAGGAGAAGCTCTCGAAGATCGTCGCGATCGTGCCGCCGGCGAAGGTCGCGATCGCGCTGATGTCCGTCTCGCCGGCGGAGTCGACGACCGGCGACGACCGTTGCTGGGCGCGGATCTCCGTGGCCTCGTCCTGAAGCATCCAACGCAGCCCATCGAACCAGTGGACGCCCATCACCGAGAAGGCGTGCCGGTTGGTCTGCGTCCGCCAGCCCTTGTCCCGGCGAAGCATCAGGTCCTGGTGGAGGATGCTGACGACGGGGCCGACCCGGCCAGCGGCGATCAGACCACGGGCAATGTCGAACGGGTAGTGGTAGCGGAAATTCTGATTGACCCCGATCCGGATGCCGGCCTCGTCGCCGGTGGCGACCATCGCGGCGGCCTCATCGTACGAGTCGGCGAACGGCTTCTCGACGAAGATGTGCTTCCGGGCCGCCACCAGTTGATGGACGACGGCCCTGCGGACCGGGGTCGGCGTGCAGACGATCCCGATATCGAACGACGAGCCGGCCCCGGCCAACAGGTCGTCGACCGAGGCAAAGGTCTCGGGAACGCCGTAGGTCCGGGCGACCTCCGCGCGCAGCGTCGGGATCGGGTCACAGGCGGCGACGATCTCGACGCGATCGCGATGCTGGGAATAGGTCTCGAAGTGCATGCGCGAGACGTTGCCGCAACCGATGACGGCGATCCGGGCCGGAGTCATGGGAATCTCTTCCTGCTGCGTCGCGGTGCACCGGGACAGAGCGTCATCCCAGTAAACGGAAGGCCTCCATCATACGAGAGATCGCATCCAATATACAATACGCCAATTGACCCTTGTCGAGCGGGCTCGTGAACGCCCTTCATCGCTGATGGAGATGGGTTAAGGTGGCCCAGCTGTCCGGCACCTGTTGGTGATCAGCGCATGTGGGCGACACGTACGGTAACTCGGATACCGTGCTCGCTGATTGTCCGGGAGTCGTCCGATTCAGGAGACGAGCCGGGGAGCGCGGCGATGGTCCGCTAACGGCCGACCGGGTAGACCTCGTACTCCACCCAGCTCGTGGTCCGGGTTCGCGGCGGCAGTGGGATGGCGGTGCCGTTCGCGATCGCGCCGGGCAGGCCGTTGGGCGACCAGCTCGAGGCCGGTTCCAGGCCGATGTTGTAGTGGCGTCCGTAGGCGAAGTAGTCCGGGCTGGCGCCGTACTCGTGCCAGTGCCAGACGTACGGGAACGTGTCGGCATCCCACCTGACCTCGGCCCCGAGGCCGTGCTCGTCGCTCTCGACCCGGTACCAGCCATCGTCGCCGAAGCCGGTCACGTAGTTCATCTCCGGTGGCGAGCCGCGGGGCGGGACGACGCTGAGGTCGGCCATCCTGTCTCCGCCGGCCGGGGCCCCGGGGTTGGCCGGCAGCTTCGGCCACGGCCCCTCGCTCCCGGCGGGCAGCCAGTAGTCGGCGCGGTCCGCGTTGGGATGGACGAAGGTCCGGACGCCGTCGGGCATGACGATCCGCGCGCCGGGATGGAGGAACGGGGTGCCGAAGGTGATGTGGTGCCCCCACATCGCGTGGAGCGGGACGTCGCTCTCGTTGGTGACCCGGCCGTCGTACCGGAAGCGACTGGCCTCGCCGGCGAGGCTGACGGTCCGCTCCAGCCGGAAGGGCGCCTTTGGCGTCCGGACGCTGAAGCGGACGGCGACCGCCTCGGCGGTGTCCTCGACGACCTCGACGTCCCATGGCAGGTTCGGCGCCTCGCCGTGCTGGCCGAAGATGACGCCCCACTGGCTGGCGGAGACGCCGTAGTTCGGGAACGGCTCCTGCCAGCCGCCAGGGTAGTAGTCATGAAAGGTGGCCGACACGTCGGGCGAGGAGTTCTGGTAGGCGGTCGGGTCCTTGACGCCATTGGCCGTCAGCCAGGCGAGATCGAGGTCCCGCGGCTTGTAGAGCAGCTCGACGAGGTCGGCACCCTTGTCGAGCAGGAACGTCAGCCGGAGCGTTTTGTTCTCCATCGTGACCGTGCGGAGACCGGACAGCGAGCCCTCGCTGATCCGGCAGCCCCAGTTCCGCTGCGTTCGCCATCGCCCGGTCAGCACCATCGCCGTCACCCTCCCGTTCCGTCTCATCGCGCCAACCGGCCAGCGCTTGCACGATCGGACCCATCCGTCCGCTAGCTTATCAGCGCCATTCCTCGCTCGGGCGATGGGTTCGGCCGTCGACGCGGCCAGAGCGGGTGGCGGGATGCCATACTTCCGGTGCCGCGTCGTCTCCCGGAGGGAGACCATCCCGGTCAGAGAGGAACCTCGTCTGATGCTCCTACCCGGCTACGCCGACTCCGTCGATCTCCAGGGCTACCTGATCGAGCGCTGCAACGAGTGCGAGCAGCAGTCCGTCTTCGCCATCTTCGAGGCCCGCCGGCGCCTGACGATCAGCATGATTCGCACGCCGGTCAACATCCAGACGCAGTGGCTGATGGAGTGCAAGACCTGTGGGGCCCGGTTCGGGGTGCCAAGGAAATGGGAAGCGACGCTGCCCGATCGCCTGATGTCACAGCAACAGCTCTCGGCGAAGATCCGCGAGATGCGCGGATCGGCGGCGTTCATGCCGCAGCAGACGCAGCGGGTCGTGAACGGCCAGCGGACCGCCTATCAGATCCTGCAGGTCGACCCGGTCGCCGATCAGGACGTGATCGAGGCGGCCTTCAAGCGGCTCGCCCTCAAGGCGCACCCGGATCGCAATGAGGGGCCGGAGGCGGCCGACCGGATGCGGGAACTCGTCGCCGCCCGCGACCTGCTCCTGACACCCGAGCGGCGCCAGGCCTACGACCACTCGATCGGAATCGCCCGGCCGGCCGACGCCTACCGGCGTGACGCGTCGCCGGCCCGGCCACGGCCCGCTCCGCCGGCCAGGGAGGAGCCGCGCCGTCAATCCCCTGCCTCCGCCCCGCAGTCCCGACCGGCGGACCGGCGTGAGGCAAAACCGACGCCACCCGCAGCTTTGCGGGCTCCCGGCCCTCGGCCAAAAGGCATCCGGGCTGACGAGGTCTGATCTGGGTTCACTCGGTCGGCCCCACCATCCCGCCGATCCCTCCCCACCCCCTCCCTGCTGCGACGGAGAGGGGCTTTCGTTGTGGGTGGCGGCATTCCTTGTAGGGGCGACGCTTCCGAGCCCGGCCGCCGAAGCGGCCATCGGCCCGCGGGGCGATAACGGTGTCCGCCACCGACGTTTCGCATCGAACTTGTCGTTCGCGAGCATCGGCCCCGCTGCGCGGTATGGCGCCTTCGGCGCGGCAGCGCGGCGAGCAAGGCCAGCGAAGCGAGAGCCATGACCCTACACCGGCATCGCGAACCGGCTTTCTCTCTTCGGACGTCCCGCGGACGAAGCCCGACGGAGCTGGAACGACCCGGGGTGGTGCGTGCTCGCCAGTTCAACCACTATGCCCGGAGGATGAACGGCGGCAGGCCATGGCCGTCATGCGGGTCACGGCCGAAGTCGAGGTTCGGACCGAACTCCCGTACGACCTTCTCCGCAGCCGAGGCGACGCAGCGATAGGACGACTCGACATAGTTCGCCCAGTCGCCCTGGATCCGCTCCCGCCGGACCTCGTGGTCGAACTCGGGCCGGTCGAGCTCGGTCGGGCTGCCGTCCGGGTTGAGCCAGAGGTCGAGTTCCAGGTCGAGGTCGTGATAGTAGCCCGGCTTGATCTCGCGCAGCGGGTGGGAGAAGTTGACGTAATAGCCGATCGTCTGATCATCGACGCTGATGAACCGGAGCAGGGAATACCAGCGATCCGGGAAGAACCATTGCTCGGCGCCGGAGCGGGCCATCCGGACGATCCCGTTGGCCGTTGGGATCTCGAACTCGCGCGGCCGGTAGAAGCTGAACCGGTGGCGGAGGATGTCCCGGTCGCCCTTCGCGCCGGGCGCGCGAACCCAGCCACCCTCGATCCGGTACTCCCAGCACGCGCCCCGCAACTTCTCCTTGCGATAGTAGAGGTGACCCCGCGGCTTGGTCTCCGGAGGGCCGCAGATGGGCTCGACAGCCGGCGGATCGAGTTCCGGCAGGGACATGTCGAATGAGGCGGAGCGGTCGGACTCATCGACGCCGGGCGAGCCGAGCGGCAGGGCCGCCTGCCCCGGAGGGTCCTCGTCTTCTCGGTGGATGGCGTCAGGTCGTTCTGTCGTCATGCGACCAATACTAGCGAATTTTATGCCGAGTGTGACAGCGCTCATCGCCTCCGGGCAAAGTTGGTGTCCATTGGTATCCCTGAGGTCGCCATTGTCAGTTGGAGCCGGCCCGCGCGAGACTCAGCCAGGAGTCTCGCTGGCTGATCAATGCCTGAACGGCGTCGTCGGGAACGGCGTCGTCCAGAACGCCGTCGTCCAGAACGCCGTCGTCCTGCGTCCCCAATCGGTCGTTGACGAGGGTGACGAGGCCGAAGGCGAAGAAGGGGGCCAGCTCGTCGATGGTGCGATCTTCCGCACCGTAGCCCGCAACCAGACCTCGCCACCACGCATCCATCGCATCGCGCGCGATCGACTCCGCGTACAGGGCAGCACCGAACTGGAGGAAAGCGAAGGTTCGGCCGAGGTCGATCAACGGATCGCCGACCGAAGCGTTGGTCCAGTCCAGTACCGAGAGATTCCCGTGATCGTCGACCAGGAGGTTGCTCGGGTGATAGTCGAGGTGAGTTGTGGTCGGTTCTCGCGCGCCGGTGCTGATGCGCTCGATCAGCCACGGCTCCACGCCGGCCAGCCGGTAGCGGAAGTTCCCGCCACCGGCCAGATCCGCGATGTCAGGAAGTTCATGGATCTGGCGGAGTAGTTGACCGCTCGCGAGCCCCAGTCCCTCGGCCTGGTCCGGATCGTCGGCCATGACGTTCAGCATGGTCCGGCCAGCGAGCCACTCCATCACGATCGTCGGACATCCGGCGACGGTGCCGACGAACTCGATCCGGGGGGTCGTAACGCCGCCGTCGAGTGCTCGACGCTGGACAGCGGCCTCGTGCTGAACGGTCGGCATGTCCGAGTGCGGGAAGAGCCTCAGCAGGAGGTCGGTTCCCGCCTCCTCACGGCGGACACGCCACAGAATCGCACCGCTCATTCCGCCGCCGACTGGCTGGACGTCGACGACGCCGCTGATGCCGACCGTTTCGATCACGAACCGCGGGTCAGGGGCGGTGGTCACGGCCTTCTCCGCTCTTGCGGATTGCTCGGTACAGCTGCTCAGCGTGGCGCGATCATGAGGCCGTCGTGGCCACTCGACCCCCAGCAGTCGAGGAACAGATCCCAGGGGACGTCGTACTCGTACGGCCGATCCCAGTTGGTGTTGGTCGGGCCGAGCGAGTCCCGGATGATGACGACCTCGTCGTCGTAACCGATCGCCGCGACGCAGTGATCGTTCCCGTAGGCCGTCGGGTAGACCGTGCCATCGGGCGTCAGCCACCGGGTTGGCGTGTACTCGGTGAAGTCGACCGTCGTCTTGAGCCACATCAGCTTGCCGGCCCTGAGCCCGGCCTCGACCGACTTGCGGCTGGAGACCGTCTCGGCCGTGAAGTCGAACCCCTCGAAGGCCTTGCGCATGGCGCTGCCGCGGGTCTTGGAGAAGGTGTTGTGGGACAGGTCGCCGCAGAAGGCCGAGCCGATATCGCCGCCATAGATGATGATCCCGCTCGGCGTCTCTTCGGCGTACGGCTCGAACGGGTTATCGAAGCCGACCATGCCGACCAGCTCGTCGAGCGTCGTCTCGACGCCGAACGTGCTCATGATCATGTAGGCGACGTCGAACTCACAGGTGTATAGATCCCACTGCCCCTGCTTGATGACGGTGTCGGTGTAGGCCGTGTAGGTCCGACCGTCGACGGTGACGGGGTCCATCCCCGTCGAACTGGCGACGTCGTCGACGACCGGCTCGCTCTGGCTGATCGCGTGCTCGACGGGAACGTCGCCGCCACCGGCTCCGGCGCCGCCCTGGACTCCCGTGCCGCCTATGTTCGTCCCGGCATCCGGCGTCGGCAGGCCGATCTCCTCCGGCCCCTCGACGGCGAGTACCGCGGGGCCAGCCAGCAGGGCGGCACCGGTGGCGAGCGCACCGGTCATGATGCGTCGCCGGTTCAGCCCGGAGCGTCCAGCAGCGCGTAACTGGCTGGGACCCTGAGCGGGATCGGAGGTGGTATCGGCAGGCATGGAAGTCCTCGGAGTTGTCGGGGCGAGTCGGATCGCAGCGCGGGTGACGGGCGGTGGGAGTGTGCGCGATCGCTCCGTTCCGCGCAATGCTTCGGTCCGCCGATCGGGCTGGCGCGCAGGCACGGTTTGCCTGATAGGGTGCTCATCGCCGTGGCCGGCCACGGACGGGACGGGGCGAGCCGCGGACGGGTTAGGATAGACGGCGCTGCGCAGGGATTGCGTCACCGGACGTTCGACGGACGCGGCACCAGGCCGCCGTTGCGGAAGAGACGAGCCCAGCCACCATGACGAGCGATGACATCCCGGCGCTGTCCGACCTGGCGAGCCCCTTCCTGCAACTGAGCGCCGGTCAGTCAGCCGCCTTCGCCACCTACCGCGATCTGCTGATCGATTGGAATGGCCGGTTCAATCTGACCGCCATCACCGATCCCGAGCAGATCGACCGGCGGCTGTTCCTCGATGCCCTCCGAATGATCGGTCCGGTGACGGCGATCGCCCGGCCGGACCCGACGCGCGATGTGAGGACCGCGATCCGGATGGTCGACATGGGGACCGGGGCCGGCTTCCCCGGTCTGGCGCTGAAGATCGCCCTGCCGGAACTCGATGTGACGCTGATCGAGGCGACGGGCAAGAAGGTCCAGTTCCTCGAGGCCGTGATCGGCAAGCTCGGGCTGAGTGGGATCGTCGCCCTCCATGACCGTGCCGAGGAGATCGGGACGCGGCCAGCCTACCGCGGCGCTTTCGATCTCGTCACGGCAAGGGGCGTCTCGTCCCTGCCGGCCCTGTTCGAGATGGCCGCACCCCTGCTTCGGATGGGTGGCGTCGGACTGTTCCCGAAGGGAATGGACCTCCAGGAGGAACTGGCGACGGGGCAGCGGGCCGCGAAGATCGTCGGTCTGGTGGTCGAGGCGTCCGACGTCGTCGCTGGGAGCGAGACCCGAATGGTGGTGGTCCGCAAGATGACCGAGACTCCGCGCCAGTACCCGCGCCGGCCAGGCATGCCGGCCCGCGACCCCCTCGGTGCCGCACCGCGCCCGGTGGCGAAGCGCACTGGTCGATGACCGGCCGGATTGGCGGTGAGCGGTTCCTTATTTCATCGCGGCGAGTTCGAGTTGGATGTTGTCCGGGTCGCGGAACTCCAGGACCATCATGCCGGAGCCGCCGAGGTCCTTGATCTCACCGTGCGGGATGGCGTGGGCGTCGAAGTGGGCGCTGGCCTTGTAGAGCTCGTCGACACTGCCGACCTGGAACGAGACGTGATCGAGACCGACCCGGTTCTCGTCGAACCGGTCGGTCCCGCGCTGTGGCATTGGTCGGAGCCCGAAGATCAGGTCACCCGTCTTCAGGATGACGCCGCCCTGGAGGTTGAACTCCATGATGTCGTGGTCCGGGTCGCCGGCGGGCGGCGGTGCGTCGGCCACGACGTCGAAGCCGAGGACCTCCGTGTAGAAGCGGCGCGATCGCTCGAGATCGGAGACGGTGATGCGCATGTGACTGATACCGGTTGGGCTAAAGACGGCCATGGCTGGATCTCCTTTTGGGTTGCGACGGTCGTGTCGACAGCGGCAGCGCAATCGCGGTTCCAACCCAGTGTAATCAGACCGCGAGTGCAAACCCCGGCAGCTGTGAATGGCCGACTGGCGGGTACGGCCCGTGCGTGTCCGAGATCGCACCGGGGCGGCGACTGATGCGCGACGTGTGCCCGCCATGATCCCTACGACTGATCCGAAGGGATGTGACATGCCGTACCTGAAGCATGAAGATCTGCCGGACTCGGTCCGCGATCATTTGCCTCCTCACGCTCGGGTAATCTATCAGGCCGCCTACAACGGTACCTGGGACGAGTATCACCACGAGGAGTCGGCGGCGGGCCGGGTCGCCTCGATGGCCGTTGAGCACCAGTATCGCAAGGACGAATCGTCCGGGCGGTGGGTCAAGGACGCGACCGAGGACCGAGACTGATCCGGCCGGCTATCGACAGTACGAACATGGGGAGACAGCGACGACATGGTGAAGCGGTTCGATGTCGTCGTGATCGGAGCCGGCAGTGCTGGAACCGGAGTGGCCTCGACGCTCAACGCGGCCGGGCTCTCCGTCGCCCAGGTCGAGCGCTGGCGGGTCGGCGGGACCTGCCTGAACGCTGGTTGCGACCCGACCAAGACGATGCTCGAGACCGCCCATACCCTCCACCGGGCCAGAACATCGGAGCGGCTCGGTCTCGTCATCCCGCGGGCCGCGCCGGACTGGACGGCGATCCGGGCTCGGGTTCGCCATGTGATCGACACGATCCGGGGGGGTGACGGCGATGCCAATGTCCGGGCCGAGGGGATAACGCTCTACAAGGCGGTGGCCTGGTTCAGCGCCCCCCACACGGTCGAGCTCGGCGCCAGTGGCGAGCGGATCACGGCCGACCGGTTCGTGATCGCGACCGGCTCCGAGGAGGTCCGGCCCGACATCGACGGGCTCGCCGAAGCCGACGTCAAGACAAACGTCGAGATCGTCGACATCAATGCGTTACCCCGGCGGCTGGCGATCATTGGTGGCGGGACGATCGCGACCGAGTTCGCCCAGATGTTCGCCCGGCTCGGAGTCCAGGTCACGGTCATCGGCTCAGCCGATCGGATCATGCCGAAGGAGGAGCCCGCACTGGCCGACCAGCTCACCGCGGTTCTCGTGGCTGACGGAGCTACGATCCGAACCGGTATCAAGGTCACGCGGATCGAGCGGCGCGGCGCGGAACATGTCCTGTTCGGCGCGACCAAATCGGAGGCGGACACCGAGCGCGCGGTGGCGGCCGCCGACATGATCCTGCTGGCCGCCGGGCGGAAGCCGGTCGTCGATCTCGGGCTGGACGCAGCCGGCGTCAGGTTCGACGAGCGGTCCGGCATCGAGGTGGACGTGTACCTCCGGACATCGGCCGATCACATCTGGGCACTGGGCGACTGCGCGTCGGCCCTGAAGTTCACCCATCTGGCCGACTATCAGGCTGAGCAACTGGCGGCCAACATCCTCGCCGAGATCCGGGGCGACGGAAGCCCAGAGAAGATCGACGATGACGTCGTGCCCTGGACCACATTCACGGAGCCGGAACTCGCCCGGGTCGGCATGACGGAGCGCGAGGCCCGCGAGGCCGGCCACGACGTCGTGGTGGTGGAATCACCCATGGCTGACGAGCCCCGCGCGATCGAGACCGATCAGCGGGCCGGGTCCGTCAAACTCGTGGTCGAGCGTCGCAGCGGACGCATCCTCGGCGGCCACATCCTGTCGGCTCGTGGTGGCGAGATGCTGGCCGAGATCGTCCTGGCGATGCGCCATGACCTGCCGGTCTCCGCCATCGCTGAGACGATCCATACCTATCCCGGGTTCGGACGGATCATCCACGCTGCCGCTCAGGCCGCCGAGCGGGAACGGACGGCAAACCACTCATCGTGATGCGGGGTCCCGGCGGCGTGAGGGGTCAGCGCTGGGAAAGAATCCTCGACGCGGCCTCACTCGCTTGTGAGCTCTGGTCGTCGTACAGATACAGGCTCGCGATGAGGGTCGCCAGGCCAGTCCCGAGGATCGCCGGATGGACCGTGGCGGGACCGAGCAGGGCGACGTCGGCCCCGGTCAGCCGGCGGACGGCCCACCGGTTGAGGCCGCTCACCGTCCCGAGCGCGACCGCTGACACGATGAGCCGGGTGTAAGCCCGTCGATGGTCCTGGAAACTGGATTCAATGCCGCCGCCCAGACCGCCGCGAATGGCTCCGGCAACCGTGGACTCTGCTTCCGACGCGGCGCCTGTCACGCTCCGGGCCGTCTGGCCCACGCGGTGGGCGATGGCTTCAGCGGTCGACCGACCGATGCCAGCGACGAGGCCGGCTCTCTCCGGGATCGTCGAGCGAAGATCGCCCACCGTCTCCCCGGCGACCGGCTGGGACTCGCCGACGGGATCCCGGCCGATCGAGAGGGGATCCCGCGCAGACTCGGTCAGGTGATGGCGAATCTCACTGGCGGCCCCGGCGTTCGTGCCGGAAATCACGCTGGCGGCTGCCTCGCTGGTCTGTTCGACGTCATCGGCGGTCTGTTCGAGTCGATCCCCGGCTCGATTCAGCACGTCTTCAATCGTAGCGGCGGCTTCCCCGTCCGACCCTCGGGTCCGCTCGGCGTTGTCAATCGCGGCGCCACTGATATCGTCCCGCGCCGATTCACCACCGTCGCGGATTGTCCCAGCGATGTCCGATCCGGTATCGCTTGGATCAGTTTCGGCTGTGTTCGCGTTGATCCCAGCCTGTTCGGCGGCCTCAGTGGTCCGCTCTCGTCCCTCTTGGGAGATCGCCTCGATCTGCTTCGCCACAGCACCGAATCGTCCCGGGACCTGAGTCCGCTCCTTGTCCTCCGCCCCCGTCGTCTGGTCCGGGACTGTCAACGCATGAGCTGAGAGGTCATCCATGAGGCCAGCGACGCCGGCCCCGGTGTCCTTGTGGTGGTCGGCGGCATCGCTCGTCACGTCGGGATGCGAGACCGACGCCGGCATCGTCGGGCAGATCCGCGCTGCCGATCGACGCGTCGACCGCCTGTGCGGATGCGAGGAAGCGATCCACCGCCTCGTCAAGCGCTGTCTCGGCCGCTCCGATGCCGGTCCCAACCGTCGCTTCCTCCGCCGATGACGCCGGCCCTGAGTTGGTGGAAGCCCCAACCGGAGTGGTCGCTGTTCTGTCGCTCGACTTGAGCCCGGCGGGATCAGCCGCGGGATCGATCGCACCCGTAGCGGTCCGAAGTCGGGCCATCGCGAGGTCGGACCCAGACGAGGGCGAGGGCGACGTCTCGCTGGTCACCACGGGAGCGTGATCGCTGGAGACGTGAGCGCTCGCGGACGCGTCCGGTGCTGAAGGGGTGGCGCGCTCAGACTGCGAGGGCTCGACCGCGACGCCGCCGGTCGCTGCCTGATTGCTTTCCGACGGCGCACTGGCGGCGGCCACACCAGCGACCGACCCGGCCCAGACGGTGTAGCGGCCCGTCATCCGGCCACGGGGTCCTGACTGTTCTGAATCCATGCCAGTGGCTCCTGTTCGGGAAGCGCTTCCCGCTACCTGCGGGACCGGTGCGAAGCGGGGGTCAACCGGTGTCCGGGCGTCGGTGACCCGGGATGATCCGCCGACGATCGTTTGTGCCTCGGCCATGGGTGGCGACGAGATGGAGCGATCGGGGCCCGGTTGCGTGTCCGGGTCGGACGCAGCATGTCCCTTTCTCGCCGCGACGTCTTTGGACGAGACGTCGACCAGGTCGCTGGGCTGATCCGATGGCGCCGACTTCCCAGCGACCTCCAGGTCTGACGACGCGTTCGCGCCCAAACCACCCGGAGCCTCGGTCTCCTTCGTCAGTGTCTGAGCGGCAGCGGCGTGCTCGGCGGCGAACTCATCGAGGCGCGTCTGTGACCGCCGCTCGCGCTCCTGCTTCTTGTTCGCTGCACTGCCGGGGCGTGCCTTCGGCATCCGTTCGTCCTCTCTCTGGCGGGTCCGTCCTGGACTGTTCCGGCCTTCGCTCCGTGTCTCCGGCCACCGGCCCGCGGGGGTGCTGCCATTCCGCGTCAGCAACGGCCTTCCGCCGGATCAACCATCGGTACCGCTGGGCCATCGGACTGGTCTCTGATACCCGTTGGCTCGCACGTCAGTTGCCAGCGGCGAGGCGGCCAGACCGATCGATTGACTACCGCAGGGCCAGGTCTGCCGAAGGGTGGGCCGCCGCAGGTTCGGGAACGCCGCTGATAGGGGTCGCGGAACGCGACGGTGCGTCCGAAACGGGCGGGAAGGGACCGCGGCCGGTCGCAAGGCGGGCGCGGAGCAGGAGCGAGCGGTTCAGCCCGATCACCCCCGGAATCCAGCAGAGCGGGAGCACCCACGAGGACAGCGCCTGGTAGCGGGCGACGGCGCCCGGCAACTGACAGGCACGGTGCAACGCGATGGCGGTCGTCTCCTGTCGTCGGATGGCGCGGAATAGATCGGCGGTGGTCCGGCCGTCGAACGCCGTCAGGTTGATGCCAAGGTGCTCCGGGTGCAGGTGCGCGTCGCTGGAGCCGAGGGTGGCGATCCCGAGGCGGTGGGCGGTCCGTTCGAGCGTCGGTGTCTTGCCATTGACGAAGGGGTAGCGTGTCTCGATCGCGTCGGGTAGCAGTCCCTGCCGGCTGAGCCCCCGGATCTGCCAGCGCCAGATCAGCGGCAGCGGGTGGACCAGGATCACCAGGGTGTCGGGGATCCCTCTGGCCCAGCGGACGATGTCGGGCAGCCGGGTCCCTGCCGGCGGGATTTTGTTCGGGATCTCGCCGCCGAAGAGGACGCCGACATGGACGGCCCGACCGCGAGCGGTCAATTCGACCCCCGGGATGACAGAGACGGCCGCGATGGGTTCGTCGGAGGGAAGATCGCTGCCCGCCTTGTGCCATTCATGGATCGTCGCCAGGCTGTCGTGATCCGTGATGGCGATCACGTCGATCCCACGCCGCGCCGCCGCCTGCCGCCACTCGTCGACCGTCACCAGCCCGTCGGAGCCGGGCGTGTGCAGGTGGAGGTCGGCCCGCCCCCGGCGCTGGCTGAGATCGGGAGAGGTGGGCTTCTTCCAGATTGGGGTCAGCATCGTCCACTGCGGGAGGTTCGCCCGGATCATCGGTTCCAGTGCCCGGGCGACGGCACCGAGCGTCTCGCTCGCCGACGCCATCGGCTCGATCGGCGGCCCGAAGGTGACGCTCATCGTCTGGCGGCGCTCGTAGCGGGCGATGCCGGGAACGATGATGCTGCCGGTCGCATGGGCGAGGCGGGCCGGCCCCTCGGGCATCTCGATCTCGTCGTCGAACAGCGGGACCCGGAGCGCGGCGAAGGTCGTCGGCTCGTCGACCAGCAGGACGACGGCGCCGTTGTTGGCGAGGGTCCGGCGGAGGCGCAGGGCGAGCGTCCGCGGGGGCGTATCGATCGGCAGGATCGTCGTGCCGGCCCGGGCGAAGGTCGCGATGAACCAGTCCATCACGGCGCCAGAGCGGAACGGCCGGAACAGTCGCGCGACGATGACGACTTCGCCGGTGAAGCCCTCGTTCCGCAACCAGGGAAGCGCCAGGAAACCGAGCAGCGGGTACGGCCCGGCGTGGGGACCGACCACGATGATTCCGCGCTTGTTCAGATACGGGAGCAGGTATTGCCGCTCATTGAAGTCGAGCCGACCACGGCGTCGGGAGCGGGTGGTGCCGGACCGGAGCAGCATGACGACGGTCCGGAGATGCGTCGCGATCTGCTGGCAGCCGATCCACCAGGACCGCCACCGGTCGGGCGGGTCGCCGAGCGAGGCGTGGTCGATGTTGGCGAGGACCGTCCGCCGGGTGGGGCCGCACATCCCGATCAGGCCGCCGAACAGGGTCAGCCCCGTCCAGAACGGCATCGGGATCAACCAGGCGATGAACGAGGCCAGCGAGATCAGGCCGCTGACGACCTTGTCGGCGACCGGCGTCGGACCGGTCTCCGCTGTTAGGGCGGTGCTGGCAGTCCTGGCTGGCTTCGAAGGCCTGACCTTCTTGTCCGTCTGGACTCTGGTCAGCAAGGTGACCGGATTCGCTGAAGGAGCGTCGGCCGCGAGCGCGTCATCAGGGTCGGTCCGCTGATGGGTCCGACGCCGGACGACGATAGTGGAGAGGTCGAGGTCTTTCAGCCTTGATCGCCGATATGGACGGACGATGCTCTTCATCCTCACCGCATCCCCCATCCCTGTCCCGCGATGTCCGCCGGAAGCCTGTTCCGGCACCGACGTACCAGGCGGGGAGGAGTTGCCCCGTCCTCGCCAATCCGACGTATCCTACCAGTCGCTTGCCGGTCGAAATGCGAAGCCAAAGTGAACGGGTCGAGCCCGTCGTCTGGCGATACCTCGACCGGTACCTTCGATTCTCGTCCGTAAAGGTGTCCTGCGCGTGACCGTCGTGTGTCGCCTCCTGCTTCGAGCCGGGTGGACGGAGTCTCTGTGTTCGGTCCTTTCATGCTGCGTCCGGAACCGCGAGGGGACCCGATGAGCGCCGCCCTCGTGCTCCTGGCGCTGACGGCAGGCGGTCTCGTCGCGCTCCAGAGCGGGATCAACAACACCCTCCGGACGGTCCTGAGAGCGCCGATCGGCGCGGCCCTGATCTCGTTCCTGGTCGGCGTCGCTGTCCTGCTGGTGATGATCGTCGTTACCCAGGAGGGCGTTCCGACCGGCGACGATCTCCGGTCGGTTCCCTGGTGGGGCTACCTCGGAGGCCCCTTCGGCGTGGTCGGGGTCGCCGGGACGATCCTGCTCATTCCCCGGCTGGGCGCCGCGACGACGGTGGCGCTCAGCATCACTGGCCAGATGATGATGTCGCTGGTCCTCGATGCCGACAGCCTCCTCGGCGTGCCCCATCGCCCGGTCACGCTGGAGCGGACGGTCGGGGCGGTCATCGTCGTCGCTGGGGCGATCCTGATCTCGTGGCAGGGAAGTCGCCGGGCGCTGCCGACCGCCGCGACGACGTCGCCTGACGACGGTCTGGCTGCCCTTGAGCGTGAGCCGGTCGGGCCGCGGCTTCTGGCTGTCGCGGGCGGACTGCTCATCGGGGCGGTCCTTCCGACCCAGTCGGCGATCAACGCTCAGCTCCGCCAGGGACTCGACGCGCCGTTCACCGCTTCGGCGATCTCGTTCGGCGGTGGGACGCTGATCCTGATCCTGCTCGTCGTTCTCTTCGTCTCGCAGCGACCGAGCCGCGGTGCCCTGCCGAATGTCCCGCGCTGGGCGTTTCTCGGTGGGGTGTGCGGGGCGGTCTACGTGGCATCCACCGTGATCCTGGTCCCGGAGTTCGGAGCCGCGATCTCGACCGCCCTGATCGTCTCCGGCCAGAACATCGTCTCACTGGCAATCGACCACTTCGGCTGGGTCCGGCTGCCCCGCCGTCCGGCGACCTCGCGGCGGGTCGTTGGCGTCGCGCTGCTGCTGGTCGGTGTCGTCCTGATCCAGGTGGGATAGCGGAGATGTCACGAGCATTGGCTTCGGACCTAGATCCTGAGTCATCCGCTCTCGCTGAGCTGGGGTTAACCGTTCTGTAGGGGCGCCGCTTGCAACCCCGGCCGCTGCAGCGGCCTTCGCCGCCAGGCGAGATTGTGTTCGCGACCGTATATCCACCGAGAACCGTCTTGTACCGGGGCAGCGGCACCGCTACGCGGTATGGCGCTTGCGGCGCGGACAAGGCAAGCCATGTCCCTACGACGGCGGCGTCTGGCGCGGATACGGACAGCCGCGCGAACATGGCAAGCGAGGTAAGAGCCATGTCCCTACGGGTTGGCCATGTGCTGCCGGAACCTGTTGGCGACAACCGCTCTACCGCGGAAACGCGGCCGGTACGCCGCCGTCGACGTTGAGCATGTTGCCGGTAGTCTTGGCGGAGCGGTCGCTGACGAAGAAGGCGACGGCCTCGGCGATGTCGTCGGGCAGGATGTTGACCCCGAGCGTCGTCCTGGCGCGGTAGTGGTCGTCGAGGTCCTCTGGGGCGATCCCGTAGGCGGCGGCCCGCTCGGCCCGCCAGCTCGACGCCCAGATCCGGCTGCCCTGGAGGACGGCGTCGGGATTGACGATGTTGACCCGGATCCCGGCCGCGCCGCCCTCTTCGGCCAGGCAGCGGGCGAGGTGCAGCTCGGCGGCCTTGGCGGCGCTGTAGGCAGCGGCGTTCTTCCCGGCGTAGATGGCATTCTTCGAGACGATGAAGACGATCCCGCCGCCGATCCCCTGCGGCTTCAGGACGCGGAACGCCTCACGGCCGACGAGGAAGTAGCCCTTGGCCAGCACGTCGTGGTTGCGGTCCCACTCCGCGACGGAGGTCGATTCGATCGGGGCCGACGAGGCCAGGCCGGCGTTCGAGACGACGAAGTCGATCCCGCCGAATCCCAGCACCGCCGCCTGGAAGGCACTGGCGACGGCGAACTCGTCGGTCACGTTGGCGACGACCACGAGACCGCTCCGACCGAATCCGTGGACGGCATCCTCGGCGCCCGGACCGTCGAGGTCCATCGCGACGACGCACGCGCCCGCCGCCGCCAGCCGCCGGCCGACCGCCCGCCCGATCCCGCCGGCTCCGCCTGTGATCAGGGCGACCCGGCCGGAAAGTTCCGGCGGCGAAGGGGCGAGCGACAGTTTGTAACGCTCCAGCGGCCAGTATTCGACCGCGTGGCTCTCGGCGTCCGTCAGCGATGCGAAGCCGCCCAGCGCCTCAGCGCCGCCCATCACGGCGATGGCGCGATGGTAGAGATCACGGGAAAGATCGGCGGCCTTCCGGTTGGCGCCGGCCGCGATCAGCCCGACGCCCTCGATGACGACGACCCGCGGGTTTGGGTCGCTCATCGGCGCCGACTCTGGCCCATCCGGCTCGTTGTGGCGCTCGTGCCAGGCGGCGTAGTCGGCCCGGTACTGGCCGACGCCCTCGCCGATCCGTGCCAGGAGCGTGGCGGTATCTTCCCTTTCCGGGTCGAACGGTACCCAGAGAGGTCTTGCCTTCGTGTGGATGAGGTGGTCCGGGCAGGCGGCGCCGATCCGCGAGAGGGCTGCCGAGGTCCGGCCGGCGGCGAAAGCGAGGGTGGCGGGGGACATGTCGGTGCTGAGGATCTTCGGCAGGACGACCCGGCGGCCATCGTCGTGCCGGGCGTTGGCGACTTCGAGCGGCCGGCTGAGGTGGCCGCGGAGCGCCGGCAGGATCTCGACCAGCAGCGCCAGCCGGTCCGGGGTGGGCAGCGGCTCACGAACGGCCCCGCCGAACGCCAGCATCCCGGTGGTCCGGACGTGGACGAACGCGGCGGCCGTGTTGATCGCGGCGAGGCTGCGCTCGTACGCCTCATGGTCGGTCTCGCCCCACGTGACCAGCCCGTGCCGGCCGAGCAGGACCATCGTCGCGGCCGGGTTGGCGTGAACCGCCTCGCCGACCTGCCGGGCGAGGGTGAATCCGGGCCGGATGTACGGCACCCAGACCGCGGCGTCGCCGAAGCACTCCCGAGCGAGCCGCTCGCCGTCGGTCGCGCAGCAGATCATGTTGATCGCGTCCGGGTGGGTGTGGTCGACGCAGAGGGCCGGGATGAAGCTGTGGAGCAGCGTCTCGATCGATCCGCGTGGCATGGCGGCGTCGACCTGACACCGGGCGAGGTAGGCGACCATCGCCGCGTCGTCCAGCTCGTCGCGCCGCATCAGGGGCAGGAGCTCGTTCTGCCGGAAGCCCGCGAAGCCGTTCGGAGCGATCGTGGCGAGGTCGCTGCCGGAGCCCTTGACGTAGAGCGTCAGGGTCGGCCGGTCCAAGTGATCGGTCTCCGCCACCTTCGTGGACGTGTTGCCGCCGCCGAAGTTCGCGACCGAGCGGTCCGATCCGAGCAGGTTGGACCGGTAGGCCAGCCGGCCGAGGGCATTGAGTCTGGCGGCGTGATCCGGGTCCCAGCGGTCCGTGACGGGATGGGCCATTGGTTCATGTGTGGGCTCGGGCATCGTGTGGTCCTCCGGTCGGCGCTCGTCGGGTAAGTCCCGTGGACGTGTAACGGCCAGCGTCAGGGGTTAGACAGGCATCGATCGAGTGATGCGTAGCAGTCCCCACCTCCAGCCCGGGGTGACTCGTCTTGCTCACCACGGCTGCGTCGGGGTTCGACTTCGACGGGCTCGCTCCGCTGCCCAGGGAGGGGAGAACGGTTCGCTTCGCAGTGGGTCGATCGCTGTTGGGCGATGTCGCGAGAAGGACTGTCAGGTCCAGCTCATCGCCGTGCCGCCGGCCCGGTCGGTCTCGGTCCGGGCCGCATAGCCGCTCTCCCGGAAGGCGGCGATCGGGTCGTCGGCGCCACCGAGGTCGCGGCGAACCTTCGCGGTCAGTGGGCGGACATCGGTCTGATAGGCATCCAGCAGCACGCGGTGGGCGCCGAGGACGTCTCCGGTAACTCGGGCCGCTGCCAGTGCTGTCCGGTCGACGAGCAGGGCTTTGGCGAGCGCCTCCTGCAGGTTCATGACGCTGAGGAGCATCCCCTCGATCTTCGACTCGATGTTGAAGCTCTGGTCGATCATGTAGGCGACCCGGTCGGTCGCGGCCGGGTCGGCCGCGGTCAGTTCGACGTAGATCAGGAACAGTTCAAGGGGGTTGACGCTGCCGACGATCAGATCGTCATCGGCGTACTTCCGGTTGTTGAAGTGGAACCCGCCCAGCCGGCCCTCGTCCAGGAGCAGCGCGACGATGTGCTCGACGTTGACGCCCTGGGCGTGGTGGCCGAGATCGACCAGCACCTCCGCCTTCGGCCCGAGCCGCTGGCAGAGCGTCAGGGCCATGCCCCAGTCGGCGAGATCGGTGTGATAGAAGGCCGGCTCGAAGAACTTGTACTCGATCAGCAGCCGCTGGCCGTCGCCGAGGTCGGCGACCGGCTCGCGGAGGGCATCGATCAGGCGGTGGCGGCGCTCGATGAAGCTGTCCTGCCCGGCGTAGTTGGTGCCGTCGGCCAGCCAGAGCGTGATCAGCTCGGAGCCGACCTCACGGGCGATGGCGTTGCACTCCAGCAGGTGCTCCGTCGCCCGCTGGCGGACGGCCGTGTCGGGGTTGCAGAGGCTGCCGAGCCGGTACGCCTCGTCCTGAAAGAGGTTCGGGTTGATCGCGCCGATACTGAGCCCGACCGAGGCGGCGTAGTCCCGCAACTCGCCGAAGTCGTCGACCCGGTCCCACGGGATGTGGATCGCGACGGACGGGCAGATGCCGGTCAGCCGGTGGACCTCGGCGGCGTCGGCGAATTTCTCGAAGGGCGTCCGGGGAGCACCCGGCTGCGGGAAGACGCGGAAGCGGGTACCGGAGTTGCCGTAGCCCCAGGACGGCGTCTCGATGACTTGCGTCCGGAGCCTCGCCTCGACGGCCGGGAGATCGATCCCACTGGCGGTGAGCCGGTCGACGAGCGCGTGGTATCCGTCCGGTGGCTGACGATCACTGCCCATGGAAGATTTCCCCTGAACTGATAGACGTGCCGGCGGTAGCGGTGCAAGCCGAGGGTTTGATGGCATCGAGGATCAGCGAGGTGAAGCCAAGTCGACCGTGCTGATTACGGTGATCGAAACGGGATGACCGGTAGATGAAGCCGTCCTCCGCATTCCACGGTTGTTGGTGGAAGACCCCCTGTTCGTCCCACCATTCCAGCGGCCGGACCGAGAATCCGGCCGAGGCAAAGACCTCGGTCAGTGTAGTGGCGGTATAGACCACGCGGTGGCCCGCTGCTGGGTGCTCGGTCGGCCCCGGACCGCCAACCCGCACGGTTCGCTGATACTCGGCATCCGGAAACAACCCGTCCGGCACCGCGCAACGAACACGACCTCCGGGTGCGAGGAAGTCGTGGCAGAGGCGGGCGGCACATCTGGCCCTGTCTGGCGTGAGATGTTCCCAGACGTGTTCCATCAGTATCGTCTTGAGATTGCCATTGGGAAAGAGTCGATTCCAATCCGCTCGCTGGCAGAGGTCGAGGTCGTCCTCCTGTGTCCTCAGCCAGCCGGGATACGACTGGGACGATGCCCCGATCACGATCCGGTCGTACCTCGCCGGCAACTCATCGTCGCTCACCGGCCATCCTCCTCTCCGGTTTCCGCCACTCGCAGGCCGGAGGCGGTGAGCGCGTTCGATCTATACCGGCGATGCCAATCCCCGATCGCCTCGGTCCACCGCTCCCGCCTGGAGGGGACAGATACAGGATCATACCGTTCGATCCTCGAAGAGCGGACGACCACCTCGCGGAGTTCCCGGAGTGACCCGATCCGGCCGACGGCCATCGCCTGAACGAGCAGGTTACCGGTCGCGGTCGCCTCGGCCGGCCCGGCCAGGACCGGCAGCCCGGTCGCGTCGGCCGTGAGCTGGCAGAGCAGGTCGTTCCGCGACCCGCCCCCGACGACGTGGATCTCGCTGACAGCCTGCCCCGAAGCCGCCCGGATCGCGTCAAAGGTGGCGCGGTAGGCGCAGGCCAGACTCTCCAGGATGCAGCGGGTCACCTCGCCGGGCGTCTCGGGCAGCGTCTGGGCAGTCTCTCCACAGAGTTGCCGGATCCGGGCCGGCATGTCGCCGGGCGCGAGCAGGCGTGGGTCGTCGGGGTCGATCAGCGGGCCGAACGGCCTTGCCGCCCGCGCCATCTCCCGCAGCGTGTCATAGGAGAGATCGTGGCCCTCGCGCAGCCAGGCCCGGCGGCATTCCTGCACGAGCCAAAGCCCCATCACGTTCTTCAGCAGACGGAAGGTGCCGTCGACGCCCCGCTCATTGCTCAGGTTCGCCGCGCGGGCAGCGTCGTTCAGAGTCGGCTCACGGCGCTCGATCCCGACCAGCGACCACGTTCCGCTGGAGATGTAGCCGAACGTGTCGGTGGTCGCCGGGATCCCGGCGACGGCCGAGCCGGTGTCGTGACTGGCGACCGCGATGACGGGAACGGACATCCCAAGCTCTGTGGCCGCCGGGCCGGAAAGTTGGCCAGACAGGGCGCCCGGACGAACGAGCGGCGGAAGAATCTCAGGCCTGATGCCGACGGCCGCCATCAGCGACCCGTCCCAGACCAGCCTGGACGCGGACAGCAGTTGCGTCGTGCTCGCGTTGGTCACTTCCGCAGTCGCCTCGCCGGTCAGCCAGAACCGGAGCAGGTCGGGGATCAGCAACAGCCGGTCGGCCGCCGCGAGAGCCGGGCCGCCGCGCTGAGCGAGGAGCTGGCAGGTGGTGTTGATCGAGAGTGACTGGATGCCGGTCCGCCGGTAGAGCTCATCGGCGCCGATCCGGCGAACCAGCTCGGCGACCATCGGCTCGAATCGCGGGTTGCGGTAGTGGAGCGGGTTGCCGAGCAGTGCCCCGCTGCGGTCGAGGAGCCCGTAGTCGACGGCCCAGCCGTCGATCCCGACGGAGTCGACCGGCCCGGCGGCGAGGCCGGCCCGGATCGACGCGACCGTCTCCCGGTAGAGCGACAGGACATCCCAGTAGAGCCCGTCCGGGAGCTGGACGGGCGTATTGGCGAACCGATGGTCCTCCGACAGGGTGAGCCGCTCGCCGTCGAACCGGCCCGTGATCGCCCGGCCGCTCTCCGCGCCGAGGTCTATGGCGAGGTAGTTGGCCGTCGCCCCAGGAGCGGATGAATGAGCGGGGCTCGCCAGTGAGCCGTTCGGTCTGGACACGAGTGGTCCTTCCACCCAGTGAGTGGTTCGTCGCGATCGAACGGTCGGAGAGACCATGGGACGCTAGCACGCCCCCCGACGAGCGTCAATCGGTCATCTCTAGGACGGACGTGTCCGGCTGCGCGGTCACCGGCCGGAGGAACGCCGGCGCGCCGGGATGCTCGCGGACGCTACCGAGCAGCGACCAGAGGCCGCCGATCACCACGACGCTGCCGAAGGTGATGACGCGGGCGAGGATCGCGATCGCGGCGGCCGGACCGGAGGCGATACTGACCGTCCCGAGCAGGAAGATGATCCCGGCGTCGGCGATCCCGAGGCCGCCGGGCGTGATCGGCAGCGTCGTCAGGAGGGCGACCGTCACCGTGTGGAAGGGAGCAACTGCACGGTGTCTCGTCCCGGGAGGGGTGCGGCAGCGGGATGGTCCATCCTGGGGAGCCTAACGGTCTTTGCTCCGGGGTGCCGTGGCTAAACGGTCCCGATCGTGATCCGTTCGAATCGCGAATCGGCGACACGCCTGTTGACCCCTCCCCAACCCCTCGCCACTGCGGTGGAGAGGGGCTTTTTCACGCTCGGGCCGTCTCAGAGCGGACCGGTCAGGCCGGGCTGGCGGGGCTCGGCGAGGGCGTAGTCGCGCATCCGGTCGGTGAGCAGGCGCTTGAAGTCCGGGTTGTTCATGTACTCGCGGAACAGCTCACCCTGGTCGCGGTAGTCGCCGAGGATGATCCGCTGGAGCGCCGGGGCGAGTTCGACGGCGAGGTTCTGCGGGTCACCCTGGTTGATGGCGTTGCGGACCTTCTCGTCCCGCAACAATCGTCCGGGGATCTCGTCGACGAGGATCGCCCGGATTCGGTCAGGGTCACTCCACTCGATGTTGCCGTAGTTCTCGTTGAACTCATCGAGGATCGAGCTGAGCCGTTCCTTGAGCGCATCCGGTCGCGCCCCGGCGTCGCCGACCGGGACCGGCTCGACCGTGCCCTCCTCGTCGCCGAGCAGGATGGAGATCGTCGCCTGCTTCTCGATCCGGTAGCTCTCCATGTCGATCGAGTCTAGGATACCGTCGATCAGGTTGACGTCCGGTGGCGCGGGCAGCTTTGGGATCAGCAGCGTCAGGAAGATCGAGCGCCGTTCCCAGTCCGGGAAGCCGTAGTTCAGCACCGAGCCGAGGAAGTTGTAGGTCCGGACGAACGCCTTCGCCTTGCCCTTGAAGGCGACCTGGCCGTCCTCGTCCAATTCCCTGTAGACGGCCGTGCAGGCGTCAAGGATCGGGTCCAGCAGCGGCCGGTCGGCGTTCGCGAGGAAGAGCGCGACCAGATAGTCGACCTGCTCGCCGGTGTAGACGGCGGCGCCGTCCAGTTCGGCGACGAGGTCGTGCAGCTTGTTCGGGTCGGTCGCGTCGCTGAGGACCGTCGTGCGGTAGTACGGGGCGAAGGATTGCTCGATCACGCCGGGGTCATTGGCGAAGTCCAGCACGAAGGTGTCGGTCTTGCCATCGGCACGGCGGTTGAGGCGGGAGAGGGCCTGGACGGCCTTGATGCCGGAGAGGGTCTTGTCGACGTACATGGTGTGGAGCAGCGGCTCGTCGTAGCCGGTCAGGAACTTGTCGGCCACGATCAGGAACCGGTAGGGGTCCTCGGCCAGCTTCACCGGGATCTGGCTGGTGGGGAAGCCGTTGAACCAGGCTTCGGTCACCTGCTGGCCATCGACCTCGCGCTCGCCGGAGAAGGCGAGGATCGCCCGGTAGGGGCTGCGGCGCTCGGTCAGGTAGGCGCTGATGGCGCGGAAGTAGTCGATCGCGCGGTCGATGCCGTTGGTCGCGACCATCGCCCGGGCGCGGCCGCCGATCTTCCGCCGGCCGGCGACCTGGTCGTGGAAGTGGTCGACCATGATCCGGGCCTTCTGCTGGATGGCGTGCTGGTGGCTCTCGACGTACTGGCGCAGCCGGGCCTGGGCGCGGGCGCTGTCGTACTCCGGGTCGTCCTCGACGGCCTTGGCCAGCCGGTAGTAGCTGCTGATCGGGGTGTAGCTGGCGAGGACGTCCATGATGAAGACCTCCTGGATGGCCTGCTTCATCGTGTAGGAGTGGAACGGGCGGTGGGCGACGCTGCCGTCGGCCTCGGGAACTGGCCGGCCGAACAGCTCCAGGGTCCGGTTCTTCGGCGTGGCGGTGAAGGCGAAGTACGAGGCGTTGCCGAGCAGACGGCGCCCCTCGATCAGCTCGTTGATCCGGTCCTCGATCGTGTCGGCGTCCTCGTCGAGAGACCCCTCCCCCGACCCCTCCCCACTGCGGTGGAGAGGGGAGGTCGTTGCGAGGGCCTGGTTCATCTGGGCCGCGGCCCGGCCGCCCTGGCTGGAGTGGGCCTCGTCGATGATGATGGCGAACCGGCGGTCGCTCAGGTCGGCCTCGATCGTGTTGACGACCATCGGGAACTTCTGCAGGGTCGTCGTGATGATCCGTCGACCGGAGCGGAGGTGGTCGCGGAGGTCGCGGGACGAATCGGCCGCCCCGACGATGCCACTGACGTGGCCGGCCCGTTTGACGGTCGCCTCGATCTGGTCGTCGAGAACCTTGCGGTCGGTGACGATGATGACGGAGTCGAACACCGTTGGGGTGTCCGGCAAGGCACCGGGCGGACGGACGCTGATCAACTGGTGGGCCAGCCAGGCGATGCTGTTGCTCTTGCCGGAGCCGGCCGAGTGCTGGATCAGGTAGCGGTGGCCGGCTCCGCGCTCGCTGGTGTCGGCGAGCAGGCGGCGGACGACGTCGAGCTGGTGGTAGCGCGGCCAGGTGACGGTCATTCGGCCCTTGCCCGTGACGCCACTGGTGGCCTTCTGCGGCTCGGCCCGGGCGTAGTTCTCGAGGATGTTGGTCAGGCTGCGCCGGGTCAGGACCTGCCGCCAGAGGTAGTCGGTCATGATCCCGCCGGGGTTGAGCGGGTTGCCGGCCCCGTCGTCGGCGCCCCGATTGAAGGGCAGGAAGACCGACGCCTTGCCGGCCAGCTCGGCGCAGAACCAGACCTGCTGATCATCGACGGCGAAGTGGACGGCGCAGCGGCCCGGCATGAAGATCAGCTCGCGCGGGTCGCGGTCGGTCTGGTACTGGCGGATGGCGTGCTGGACGGTCTGGTTGGTGAGCCGGTTCTTGAGCTCGAAGGTGACGACGGGCAGGCCGTTGATGAACAGGGCGATGTCCAGCGAGCGGCCGGCGGTGCTGCGGCTGTAGTGGAGCTGGCGGCTGACGGTGAAGCGGTTGGCTCCCCACTGGGCGGCGGCGTCGACGTTGCCAGGGGTCGGGGTGCCGTACATCAGGCTGAAGCGGCCGGACTGGTGCTGGACGCCCCGCAGGAGGACGTCGACCACGCCGCGCCGGGTGATCTCGCCCTGGAGCCGGTCGAGGAACTTCGTCCGGCTGGGACCGGGCGTCCCGGCGTTGACCTTCGTGATCTCGTCCGGCTGGGTCGCCGCGAGGAAGTCGAACAGCTGGCGGGTGTCGATCGCGTGGTCGGGGTCGAAGTCGTCGCTCTGGCCGAGCCCGTAGTCGGCGTCGTAAGCGGTGGGTAGTTCGGCAATGCCGCCGGTCTCGTCGCCGCGCTGCCCGGTCAGCCAGCCGACGATGACGGATTCGAGACCGCGTTCAGTCGTATCAGTCGGCATCGGCGGGGAGGTCCTCTTCGTTAAGCAGGCGCTCGGCGTCCCGCAGCAGGATCGGCAGCGCAGACGCGACGGTCCGCCAGATCTGCTCGTCCGAGATGCTCTCGTAGTTGTGGGACAGGACGTTCCGGAGGCCGATCACGCCGCGAAAGTCGGTCAACCGTTCCGCGGTTGGCCGGTCGTGCTCGCGCAGGCGGACAATCAGCTCCCCGATGCGGAGCAGATTGCGCTCGACCACATCGCGCAGGATCTCGTCGTCGAGGTAGTCGGCCACTGTCCGTTCGGCCGTCACGTCAATGATCCGGGTACCGTAGCGGATGATGTCAGCCAGCCATCGCCGGGATCGCACCTGCATCGTAGATCGTCTCCCGGGACTCGTTCACCGACGCCCAGAACCCGGCAGTGTTCCCGGCGTCGGTCATGACCAGATCGACCGATCGCCCGAACAGCTCCCGCAAGTCGTCCTGCAGGTCGAAGAAGCCGACCATCCACAGACCGAGGTCGTGGTTCCGGGGATACGCGATGAGGAAGTCGATGTCGCTCTTGCGCGGGTCGAAGTCGCCGGTGGCCGCCGAGCCGAACAGCTCCAGCCGCTGGACCCCATAGTGCCGGCACAGCGCCGCGATCTCGTCCAGCCGGTCCGCCACGTCCGAAATCATGCGCTGCCTCCCCGCTCCTGTGCGGTGGGTCTCAGTCTGTTGCCTCGTCGGCCAGGCGCTCCTCCCCGGGCTCGCTATCTTCGGCCAGGTCGTTCTCGTCAAGCATACCGTTCAGCGGCAAGGCGGAAGACGGGTCAGTGTTTGCTCCCGAACCCGCCAACCCCCGGTCTCGCTGCGTTTGGGAGCAATCCGCCTACGCCAGCGCCCGGTTGGACGACAGCCCACTGCTGGAAAAATACGAACATATGTTCTAATCTATTCGCCCGGAACGAAGGTCATACACGGAGAGGGGCAGGGCGGTGGCTGATCAGGGCGACGATCATGGGGACGTGACCCGGAGCGTGGTCGCGGATGGCGACGAGCTGGTCCGGCAGGGACCGAAGCTGGGGGAGTCGACGCCAAGCACCTGGTGGAATGATCAGCCGGTCCCGCGGCTCGAGCCGGAGGCAATGTCGGACTGGGATGACCCCGGATGGGCCGACCCCGCTGATCCAGTCGGTCAGGCGACGGTCACGTACCGGTCGCTGGGGCTGGCCGACCTGGCCGCGCTGGACGTCCCGGAGCTGGACTGGGTGGTCGACGGCCTCTTCCCGGCCGGCAGCCTGACGCTGTTCGCCGGGCGGGAGAAGGAGGGGAAGTCCCTGGCGGTGCTGGACGCCGCCGCCTCCGTCGCCGGTGGAGAGGAGTGGGCCGGGCGCGCCACGACGACCGGCCCGGTTGTCTACTGCCCGGCCGAGGACAGCGTCCGGACCGTCCGCGACCGGCTACGCAAGCGGATTGGCGACGACCTGGCGGCGGATGGGCGGCCGCTGCGGGTCATGCCGCTGACCGGGGTGGCGATCCGACCCGGTGAGGCGGCGCCCCGGCTGGACCTGAACCGCCCCGAAGAGGTCGCCGGGCTGCGTCGGGTTGTCGAGGAGTTCCGCCCGGTCCTGCTGGTGCTGGACTGCCTGCGGGAGTTGCACGCTGCCCGGGAGAACGAGAGCGACGACATGACCGTCACCCTGCGGCCGCTCCGCCAGCTCGCCCATGAGCTCCATGTGGCCGTGATCGTGGTCCATCACGCCAGCAAGGGCAGCGGCGGGTCGCGCGGGTCCACGGCGATCGCGGCCGCCTGCGACTCCGTGGCGACGTGGGTCGGGGCGGGCGACGGCGCGGACGAGAGCCGGGCGGATGGCGAGGCGAGCGAGGCCCAGCCGTTCGACGCGCCGGGCGTGGCCCCGCTCCGGGCAACGCTAACCGTCCGGGGGCGGGAGGTCCCGAAGACGGAGATCCGGCTGGAGCTCGGCGACGACCTGCGCTTCCGGCCGGTGTCGGTCGGGTTCGCGTCGGCCGCCCGGCGCCGCATCTTCCGGGCGCTGGGGGACAGTCAGTGGTGGACGGCCGCCGAGATCGCGGCGACGATGGACACCCCGGAGGCGACGGTCCGGAACACGCTGTCGGCCCTGCTGACGGACCCGGACGCCCGGATCGAGCGGTCGGCCCCGGGACGGCGGGGCGCTCCGGCCCAGTACCGCCTGGCGCCGGACCTGCCGCCCGACCCGACGATGGCGCCGCTACTCCCGCCCAGCCCACCACCGGCCGCGCCCCACGCCGCGTCCCCGGAGCCGCCGGACGACGACGGCGAGTGGGTCTGACCGGGTCTGGTGCCTAATGAATTGCGCCCGATTGCTCCCGAACCGGGCAACGCCGGGGGTTGGTGCGTTCGGGAGCAATCCGGTCGATGATCGCGTGTCACTCGCGACGGGCTCCCCGCTCCGTCTCAGCCGGGAGAGGCCGAGGAAGGGGGCTCGTTGGCGTCCTCGGTGTCGCCGGCGTCCGGGTCATCCCCGGTGTCGTCCCCCATCGCCAGGGTGTCGAGCAGACCGGTCTCGTCGTCGTCGTCCGGCGCATCCTCGGCGGCGTCCGGGTGGTCCCGGATGTCGAGCCTGCCGGTCACGACGTCGGCGATGAGGCGGGTCCGGTATTCGCGGAGGAGCTCGATCTCACGGGAATGGAGTTCAACCGTCGCTTGAAGCTTTGCCAATGCTTCGGCGCAGCTTCTGACGATGTCCTCTTGTTCGACGATTGTAGGAGTAGGTAACGGCCACTGACGAATCCGAGAGGCAGCCAATTTGACCATTGTCTCGTTTGAAGCACGGGCTTCTCGCTCGATCAGGATGCGCCCATAAGGTGATCTCATCAATAAGGCAAAGTACGCTGGCGTGATCAGTTGACGATCCATCCGGATGCGATAGATCAAATCTGAGAATATGAGCCTTGGCGGGACGGAATCGACAATTGCAACGTCTCCAACAAGTAGACGAGTGTTTGCACGAGTCATCAAAAGGTCGCCGACCTTAAGTTCGAGTTCCGGCCGAGGTGTCAGAGCCAACGCTATGGGTTTGCAGGCTTCGGGTGAGAATTTGCCCCGCTTCACCGCCGACAGCGTCAAGACGGACCATTGGTCACCAGACTCATTTTCATCCCCGGCGACAGGACTCCATCCTTGACCAATCTCGGCCATCGCCCTGCCCGATGGAACAAGTGACCAGTGCACCGGGATGTCGCCGAGCCAGTCGATGCCGGAGGGCTTGAGGGGGACGTCGGGGTCGAGGCCGCGGGTGACGGCGTGGTGGATGATGGCCTGCTTCTGCTCGTTGAGCAACGCGATCATTCGCTGCCGGGCGCGGATGAACCCGGCAATGCGCCGGCTCTTCCGGTCCAGGAACCGAGCAATGGCCCGTTGCTCGTCGAGGGGCGGGAGCAAAACCGGGTGAGAGTTGAACTTCGGGCGCGTAATATGCTGCAGCGTTGAGCCATGCGTCGATTCACTCATGTCCCGAAGGAAGTGCGAAGCGAGGAGGGTGAAGAAAGCCCGGTCAACCTGTCGGGGGTCGGGACTGACCTTGAAGAGATGCTGGTTCAACCAGCCCTGCTCGTTGCGATCCCATATGTAGACACCGAGCGATCCTGACCAAGAGATGATTATGTCGCCGGGTCCGATGCTGTAGCGGTCATCCAGCATCTTCTGGTAGCGGTTGCCCGAATCACGCCTTTTGGTTAGCGTCTCAATTCTGATAATTGGCCGTCCATCATCTGACCAATCGCCCGGCTTGAATGGATAGCCGTTCACATAGTTGGCAATGTAGCCCACCTTGCTTTCAATCCAACGTGACGCGAGCATTGCAGGCACCTCGCGGTTCAATTGGGCTGAAACCGCTTCGCAAACATAGTACTGAGAATCGTTTCCTTAGTGGTCGAAGCTCCAGAAGCAAGTGTTGACTCTTCTCGAACCTCAGCGAGTTTTCTGGAAACGTTTGCTCGTGCTAAGGCTCTCCAATCCAAGCCATGGCGTTCTCGATTGATGTTAAGCCAATCCATAAATTGCTGCACCCGATGAGTTGTTGTCGTCTCATCGAAGCATTGCCTTAGTAGAGCAATTTGTGAATGATGCACTCTGTCAGATATAAGGATGCCGCAATCCAGCTCAAACATATTCACATCATCGTGAGAGAAATACCATTCAGCTTGCTTGCGAGTTACGTCGCGATAACAGGCGATGATATGGAAAGGTCCTCCTTCGTCTTGGCCGATCGTCTGAACGAGATCCCGATCTTGTAGGAACGGTTTTCCGACCTTCTCCCTTGCACTTGCGTTACTCGATGATTCAGCTAAGCCATGAAACCGAAGCAAAACTGGCACGCTTTCGAGTTGAAGGAAGAGATCCTCGCCACGAGCTGTCGCACATGGCGACTCCTTAAAGTACGCTCGCATAGTGGCAGCCATCCGATCGGCACGCGCAACCTGGTCCAATACCTTCCAGGCCAACGCCTGACCGCTGTCGGAAGCTCCGTGTCGTGCGCTCACGTTACCTCGAATGGCGAGGTTTACTACCGCTTCGCGAAGGACAGTCTCAACTGCCATGCGCAGCTCGCGTTCATTCGATGCACTCTTGCGAAAGACTCGTTTGCGCTGCATGAAGTCATTGAAGTTGGTGTCGGCTTGACGTGGGGGATTCCTATGGTTGTCCGAAGCAAGCTTTATAACTACCACCTTGCTCGGTGAGTGATTCATTGCTGCCGCAGCTTCTGCATGACAAATACCGATCCCAGCATCGGTGTCTATGAAGCCTGCGCTTCCATTCCAGAGCACGATGACGATGTCGGCTTCACGGGCTTCGCGAGTACATCGTTCCAAAGTTGTGACGTCGGTAGGTACAGCTGGCTCGTCCTCGTTGATCCAAACTTCAAACAAGGGCATGTCGAAAAAGAAAGCTTGCTGCAAATGGCTCTTCAACTCACGCCGTATTTCGGTGAGAGGCTTTCCGTCAACATCGGGGAAACAAGTGTCGCATCGGCTCGACAGCATGACCCTAAGTTTCTTGCCCTGTACCATGCATCCCTCACTCTTCACTTCAACGGGTACGGGCTTGCGGGTACCGGTAATTGTAACGGTCCAAGGAGTTTTGTCTATGACAGGATGTCGGCAAGCAATCCATCCGTCTCGGCTTCCAGCGCCAGGATGTCGGCGCGGATCTGGTCGAGGGTGCGGAGCTGCTGCGGCTTGTAGAAGTAGCGGGTGAACGAGATCTCGTAGCCGATCCGCTCCGAGGCCGGGTCGACCCAGGCGTCCGGGACGTGCGGCCAGACCTCGCGCTCGATGAAGCCCTGCACCCCGCCCGGCTCCAGCAGCGGGATCTGCTCGGTGTCGCGCAGCTCCGGGTCGGGTTCGTAGCGACCCCTCCCCCCAGCCCCCTCCCCGTTGCGACGAAGAGGGGCAGCGGTCGCGGAGCTCGTCGAGCCCCTCTCCACCGCAGTGGGGAGGGGTTGGGGAGGGGTCCTCAGCACCGGCTCGGCGTCGTCGCTCCGCTCGCAGAGCGTCTCCCGGATCAGCTTCTCCCGCCGGGCGGTCCAGCGGCTCCCGTGGCGCCGGGCGGCGGACTCGAAGTCCAGCCGGGCCTGAGCGAAGTCGAGCCAGGCGCCCGACTCGTTCCGGCGGGAGACGTCGGTGGCGATCTCGATCAGGCCGGGGTCCTTCGCGGCCGTGGCGGCGTCGGCCAGCCGGGCGAGGCGGTCGTCGCCGAGGTAGGTCGCCAGCCGCAGCGGCCGCTCGACGGTCACCTTGCGGTAGCCGAAGGCCTCGTTCGGAAAGATCCGGCTCTGCCCGGTCTCCTCGAAGCGCTCGAAGGTCTCGACGACGCGGTCGATGTCCTCCCCGGTCATCTCGCGGTTGCGCTGGCCGAGGTTGCGGCGCAGCGGCCGGAACCACTGGGTCGCGTCGATCAGCTGGACCTTGCCCCGGCGGTGCTCCGGCTTGCGGTTGGTCAGGATCCAGACGTAGGTCGCGATCCCGGTGTTGTAGAAGATCTTCTCCGGCAGGGCGACGATCGCCTCCAGCCAGTCGTTCTCGATGACCCAGCGGCGGATGTTGCTCTCGCCCTGGCCGGCGTCCCCGGTGAACAGCGCCGAGCCGTTGTGGACCTCGGCGATCCGGCTTCCGAGCGCCGTGTCGTGCTTCATCTTGGCGAGCTTGTTCGCGAGGAACATCAGCTGGCCGTCGCTGGTCCGGGTGACGAGGCTGAAGTCCGGGTCGTCGCCGTGCTGGACGATGAATCGGCCGTCGCGCATCCCCTTCTTGCCGCCGAGCCGCTCCAGGTCGTTCGTCCAGCTCTTGCCGTAGGGCGGGTTGGAGAGCATGAAGTCGAACGCCATGTCCGGGAAGGCGTCGGAGGCGAGGGTCGAGCCGGAGCGCATGTTGTCGGCGTTCTCGCCCTTGATCAGCAGGTCGGCCTTGGAGATGGCGTAGGTCTCGCCGTTGATCTCCTGCCCGTAGAGGTAGATGCTCGTCCGCTTGCCGTGCTCGGCGGCCAGTCCCTGCAGCGTCTCCTCCGCGACGGTCAGCATCCCGCCCGTCCCGCAGGCGCCGTCGTAGACGAGATAGGTCCCGTCGGTGATGCGGTCCGCGATCGGCCGAAAGATCAGGTTGGCCATCAGCGCCACGACGTCGCGGGGGGTGAAGTGCTCGCCGGCCTCCTCGTTGTTCTCCTCGTTGAAGCGCCGGATCAGCTCCTCGAAGACCGTCCCCATCGCGTGGTTGTCCAGCCCCGGCAGCGTGACGTGGCCGGCGGCGTCCAGCACCGGGCGCGGCCCGAGGTTGATCCGTGGGTCCTGAAACTTCTGGACGAGCAGCCCGAGGGCGTCCTCGCCGACGAGCCGGGGGATCTGGTTGCGGAACTCGAACTTGTCGAGGATCTCCTGGACGTTGGGGGAGAACCCGTCCAGGAAGGAGCGAAAGTTGGCCGCGAGCTGGTTGGGGTCGGCCAGCAGCCCGCGCAGGGTGAAGTTCGACGTGTTGTAGAAGGTCTGCCCGGCGGCGAGGCGGAGCGCGCCGTCCTGGTCCCTGATCCCGGCCTGGTCGAGGAAGTCCTTCTCGGTGACGACCTTCGCCTTGGTCGGTTCCAGCACGGCGTCGAGCCGCCGGATGACCGTCATCGGCAGGATCACGTCGCGGTACTTGCCCCGGACGAAGACATCCCGCAGGACGTCGTCGGCGATGCCCCAGATGAAGCTGACGATCTGCGTGTGCTGGGCGCCATCCATGCCGCTCGCTGTCTCCCGGTGAACGCGGCCCCGCGTGCGCTTCGTCCTTGTATCGCAATGCGTATTGCAGTGTACCGAATCGACCCCTCCCCCGGCCCCTCCCCGCTGCGGCGGAGAGGGGTGCCCATCGCGAGCCGGTCAGTTCCGCTCTTGCATCTGCCGCTTCCCGGAGCTGACGCACTGTCCGACAACGAAAAAGCCCCTCTCCACCTGAGTAGGGAGGGGTTTGGGGAGGGGTCAGCCTACGGCCGGTCGACCTCGACCGTCTCGTTCTGGCCGACGAGGCGGTTCCACATCTCGTAGTCCGTCTCGCTCTTGGCGATGAGCCGGTTGTTCGGGGCGGCATGCTCCCCGCCGATCGCTTTGAACGGCCCACGAGCCATGTCGTTCAGGTCGAGATAGACGCTGCCCTGCTGGAGTTGTGTGTCGTCGTTCAGGACGGACAGGCGCGCCAGGTCGGCGTCGTTGAGCTGGTTGAGCGTCGCCTGGACGGTCTTGTCGTCGGCCGCCGAGCTGCTGTCGTCGGCGTGCGACGCCTGCGGGAAGGCCGCCATGTCCGGTGCCAGCTGCTCGTCGAAGGTCGGGTCGTAGGGGGCCGGACCGGTCGGGTTCGTCAGGTTCTCACGGGCGACGTCGTGCGTCTGGGCGTGCCTGGCTTCGGGGCCACCGACGTCGGAGTACTTCTTGCGGCCGTCGCCGGGGCTGTTGTCGTCGGACATGGGGTGCCTCCTCTGGAACGGGCTTGTCGTTCGGATACGTTAGGTGAGGGGTGCAATCACGGTGCCAATGGCGCGAAGAACAGGTCCCATGGGGTTGCTCCCGACGCATCTCCGCGCCGCATCGCCCTGCCCGATGAGATGGTTGTATTCCGTAAGTTTCTTACGTATCATTACCATTGCGCCTGTCTCGTCGACCATCTGATCCTCAAGGAGAAACCCATCATGTCGACAATCGGCATCATCGTCGGCTCGACCCGTCCCGGCCGCTTCAGCATCCAGGCGGCCCAGTGGCTGCTCGACTTCGCCAACCAGCGCGGCGACGCCGAGTACGTCCTCGTCGACATCGCCGAGTTCAACATGCCGCTGTTCGAGGAGCCCGCCTCTCCGCTCTACGCTCCGGTCCAGAACGAGCACGCCCGCGCCTTCGCGGCCCGTCTCGGCGAACTGGACGGCTTCATCTTCGCCACGCCGGAGTACAACCACTCCACGAGCGCGGCGCTGAAGAACGCGCTCGACTATGCCTACGCCGAGTAGTAGTTGACACAATCGGCAGATTGGCTTTGATCTCCCACCGTGGTTCGTGCGTTTTCTGCCAGACCCGTACCTCGATCTCTAGCGCATTGAGCACGTTGCGTTTCTGTTCATAGGTGAATGACTCGAGATTCTCGCTGACCCGTTGACACCAAATCGTCATGTCATTCAGTCGCTCCTGAGCCAGTTCCCATCCCTCGCGTTCAGCCCTGATTGCCTCCAACTCGGCCATAACACCCGTGGCCTGCTTGCTCAAGGCGGAGAGTTCGATCTGGAAGAGAGCGGCCACGTCATCATCTCCCACGGTTGCGAGATGCTTGACTAGGTTCGCCTGCTGTTTCTTGATCGAGGCCAGACGTGTCTCCACGACGTCCAGATCGACCGTGGTTGGATCCGCTTTGCGGAGAGCCTCAACCTCCAATGCGATCAGTTCTGGGTTCTTCAAGCGCTCGGTGATCGCGGCCCAGACATCGTTGTCAAGGATCGTCGCGTCTTGCATAAAATTCGGACAGCCGAACTTGTCCCGGTTCATGGGGTTGCAGACGTACTTGGTCTTCTCCTTGTCCGGCCCATAACTGGCCGCACTCATCGAGCAGCCGCAATAGCCGCAGACCGCGTAGCCACTACGGAGGAGTGCCCGTTCTGGGTTCTTATTGTTCCGGACGGCGAGATTGCGATTGACTGCCAATCGGCCCTGAGCGGCTTGAGCCTCTTCCTTGGTGACGAGCGCAGGCACCTGAATGACAACGTGCTCCTCCACGGGGTGGGGCGTGTAGTGGTGCTGCTTTCGCATTGTGCCGTGCGAATCCCGAACCAGCACGACCTCATGCTTGCCGCGCCAGCCGTGGTAGATCCCGACATAGACTTCGCAACGCAGCATGTTTGTAATGGTCGTCACCGACCAGTGTGATTTGCCGCCCGGGGTAGGTAGACCTTCCTCCGTCAACATGCGAGCGATCGAACGAGCCGGCGTGCCCGTGGACGCCAGATGGAAGATGCGTCTCACCACAGCGGCCGTATCTGACCTTTCGACGATCGTGGTCTTATCCGTATCGGCCCATTGATACCCGTAGACCGGTCGCTGGCCCGGAAGCATCTTGCCCGATGCGAGACGAGCTGATCGACCCCGCTGGGTCCGTTCCCTGATCTTCTCCCTTTCCATCTCGGCGGCGTAGGCCCGAACGTTCCGGACGAGCACGCCGACGGGCGTCTCATCCCATTGCTCGGTCACGCATTCGAGCCGGACGTTGTGGCTCTCGGCCTCATCCACCAAGACACCGAGATGAGCCTGGTTCCGGGTGAGTCGGTCCAACGCGTAGAACACGACGACATCGACCCCGCCTGCTCGGATGACCTCACGCAGGCGACTCATCCCCGGACGCTCTCGCAAGTCGGCGCCGGTATGGACGTCCTGATAGACCTGGTCCGGATCGAGGGTATATCCCCGCTGGTCAATGAAGGCGTTGATCGCGGCAGCCTGTGTGCCGAGACTCGACCCTTCCTGCTCTTGATGGCTAGACGACACCCTCGAGTACGACGCGGCGCGCAAAGCAGACATGGCCCTGATCCTTTCGAGAATCCTCCGATAGATAGACCTTCTAATTTTCCGATGGATCGGAGAGATAGGCCCGCCGATAGAGGGGACTCTCCCTCTCGTGATGGTTTCGTTAGGTGGATGGTTTTTGGGGCTCACAGATTCCAAGCATGCTGGCCTTGTAAGGCTTCAACCTGCGTGAGCAGCTGCAAACAGCTCTTAGAAGCGATTCTAGAGCGCTAGAGAGCCCGGTTTTGCGCTGGCTTCTGGCGTCGACTGGTCTAGTATCCGAGATACGCCGCGCATGAAACTCCAGGGCTCGATTGCCGGGCCATCTCCCTCGAGCTGGGTGAAAATTCTTAGTAGGCGCCGCGCTGTGCGGAGCCGCAAGGTGAGCAACGAGGGCGTAGACATGGCAGCGAGCAAGGCAGCGGCGAACGGCACGGCGCAGGACGAGGCGGTGCAGGAGGCTCCCCAGCCCGGCGAGGGGTGCCCATGCTGCGGCAGGAAGGTCCCCGCCAACAGCAAGGGCCAGATGACGCCCGAAGAGAAGCGAGCCAAGCAGGCCGAATACAATTCTCGCCCCGATGTGAAGGAGGCCCGGAAGGCCTACAACGCCAAGCGCAACGCAGAGTTGAAGATGCTGCGAGAGCTTCAGAGGGAGTTGGCCGCCGCCGAGGTGCCCGAGGACGAGAGCGAGCCGGGCGACGAGGCCTAGCCACAGGGGGTCGAACGCGAGACGGACGGGTCAGGAGGTCGATCAATCGGCCTCCTGACCTTTTGCTAGTCCAGGACCGTTGCAGCGAGGGGATACACAAAGTCGAGCGGACCTGTTAGGAACGCCCGGGTGATCAGCGGACGACCGTCCTCGTCTTGGGCTCGGAAGTAGTGGTCAACGATGTCGTACCACATCGTTTCAGGTGACGAGAACTCGAGGTCGATGCGCCCTGTGGTCTCGTCGATGGAAGGGACCACGATAGTCCCTATCTGTAGGTGTCGGCAGGCCTCATAGGCGTCGAAGGCCGCCAACAGGGCAGCCTCATGCTGCGGCCGTGAGTCCTTCCGCCAGTAACGGAGAAACTCTTCGGCGGCAGCATCGAACTTCTTGCGCGCCTCGATCAGCGCAGCCTGTCGCGTGTCCTCGTAGGTGGCAGGGTTCGTACTCGTGTCAGTCATGTCCGCGTGTCCCTTTGCTGTGAGAGGTCGAACTTTGTCAGCAGTGACTTGGGAAGGGTTGGGCGACTCCTATCCCATCGTTCGCAGCACAACAAAAAGCGGTGCGAACAATGGATACCAGCCCCTTATCAGGGCTACGCATCCACCACTCACACCGCTACTGGAAATCTCGTCGCTTTCAATCAGCGCGACGTTACCAGACCACCCACGATGCACAAGTTACGAGACAAGCTAACAACCCACTGGGCTGCGCCCCCAGCCTTCTTCAGGCCAGTCAATAACTCGTGATGGTATTCAGTTCCAAGGGCTTTCGCCTGCCTCCCAGTGTACGGTTATCTATCGAACGGCGTCAAGAAGGAGTTCCCCAATGCCCTACGAACGAATCGATACGCACGGCTGGTCACCCGATGCTGACCCCGAGATGGCTGACTGGTCGAAGCGTACCTGGGACTTGCCGACCACTGCCGATGAGTTCCTATCCAGCCTCACCCATAGTGACCATCGGGATTTCCTCGCCGAGTTCATGAAGTTACCCGCTGCTCGGGCTATGCCAGACAGCTTGCGTCGGGAACTGTCCGACCGTGGGCTTCTGCCAACCGAGTAAACCGATCAGAAAGACAGCCCCTCCGAGCCGCATGACTCCCGAAGAGGCGTCGTGTCCAGATGGGACGGAAGTGAGCTAAGTGAGATCGGGAACGGCTTGCTGACTGCTTTGCTTGCTCTATAACGCGTACTACAATGCGATTAGTGAGATTCAATCTGGCCTAGCAAGCTAATTGAGCATTACAAGGCCTACATGCGATTAGCAGGAAGGCTTGGTGTGCGCTCTCGCTTGGTTCCATATGTTCGACCGCGGAAGTAGCACCGCTCCGAACGCGATACCAGCCGGCCACTGTGGAACTCCTCGGCAGAAAGAGCGCCGCTATAGTCGGGCATCGTCTCACCGTCGATAATGACCTCGCCGTAGATCCGGAGTTGTCCGACTTGGTCACCGTCGAGGTTGAGCATCAATGTCGGATCCTGCCGACCACTGTGGGGCATCAATAACAGGACGTTACTCATCATGAGTGTCCTTCCTTTCTTGCTGTAGGCGTTGATACTCCTCATACGGCACGCTTACCATGACACCACGTGTCGAGTCCGTTCCCGAAGCGACTACCACGGTGGGTGTGGTGTTACGTGAGGGGTTCCAGTGCTCAGGATGACGATGCTTGAGCCACTTGAGACCGAACTCAGGATCGGTCTCCGCCTTCTGGTAAACGGTCGCCGTCACCTTATGAAGGGAACCAGCCTCAGCCTCGAGCAACTTCTGAACGAACTCCACATACAGCGGATCGCCGTCTTCCGGATCGATCCAACCAGCACTCTCGATAAAGTCCGAGTGGCCACCCTTGCGAGCCCACATGAAGTAGGTCTGCCGCGAAACACCACAGGCTTCGGCCGCTAGGTAGGCAGGCATCCCGATATGCACCATCGCCAGAAAGCGGGTGAGCCAATCGGACTCTGTGAAGGTAGGCGGTGGCCCATCTCTGTGAGGCGTATTACCCATCATTCAATCTCACTCGGGGCCAGCTCTTGGCCCGGACAATGTTGCTAATAGCCGCCTGGGTGACGCCATACTCATCGGCCAAGTCCATCTGAATTTCACCGTTCGCATAACGCCGCCGAATCTCTTTCACCTGGGCGGTGGTGAGCTTCGCGGAGTGGTGGATGTAGGAAGGGCTTCGTGATAGCGCCATCTCAGGTCAGCACTGGGAAGTCGACGGCCGGTTCAACTGGCTTGCCCTTGGCATCCTTTTCCTTCCAGACCTCAGGAACGCCAGCGATAGCGATCAGCGTCCCAATCTCATACCCAGGAACGTCCAATTCGGCCGTGATCGCGGTATGGCCCATCACCGTCGGATCGGTCAGGTTGATTGCGTTATGAGTCCCGGACAACGTCACCTCGACACGCTTGTATCGGACATCTCCGGTCTTGGTGGAAGACGCCTCAGGCTGGACCAGCGAATCGGCCGGCCGCATGAGACGAGAAACGATCTTCGCGTACATGTCCAGATCGTTACTATTCAGGTAGTCCGGGAGTTCATCTCGCATGACCGAAAGGGTCGCCACGTCCTTTGTGGCCACAGCCTTATCGACGGCATCCGTTATGACGTGGAGCACATCGGGCGTTTCCAGCTTGTCAGCGTTGCGGAGGTTGTTGTCGAGAGCGGCCTTCAACTTGTCCCAGGCCTTACCCTTCTTGGTCTCATCGAGGAGCTGTTCGGTTGCATTGCCGACCACAGTGGTGGCCTTCGAAGTGCTGCGCGTCGCGGCGTCATAGTCCGATTGCAACGCCTCGATCTTGGCCGTGGCATCACGGGTCAGCTTCTCGATGTGCGTCTTTCGATCAGCGCCACTCGCCGAGGTCAACGCATTCGTCTTACTCACGGCCTGTCTGAACGCTGAAACCACGTCCGCAGCGGCCTGGGGAATATCCTGAACTTTGGTACTCATGACGGGGTCTCCTGTTCGGCTTGCGCCTGATCTTCAATGGACGGGGCTGGCCACTTGAGTAACCAACCTTCTGGTGTCTCGGTTTCTGGCACGTCATCCCAAGTCTCGCGGCGGGCTATTGTGGAGATAGTGCTAGCAACAACACCAAACTCCCGGCCCAGTGAAACCCTCGATTCGCCCAGATCGCTTCTCCTCCTAATCTCTCGGACCTGATCCTCCGTCAGTTTTCTGGTGGAGTTGAAGTCAGTTATTGACGTGCCGTCATCGATGTCCGCCCAAATCTTCCTGCGGACTATCTGCGAGATCGCGGACTGACGGGTGCCGTATTCAATGGCGAGGGCCAGTTGCTTTTCTCCTGAGGCAACACGTCTCCTGATGTCTATGATCTGAGCTTCGATGAACCTGGCGGCGTTGTTCTTTACACCACGCTGACTGGTCCGCCTGCCTCTCTCATCCATATGTTTGACGTTCAGTGACCTGTCACCGATTACGAGGTGCTTCGGATTTTGACATCCCGGTACATCGCACTCGTGAAGTCCACAGAGGTCATCTGGCACGGGTCTGCCATCTAAGGCAAGAGAGATGTGGTGGGCCCTAATGCGCCTACCACGAAACTTGAAGTCGCCATGTCCGAAGCGAGATACGCCGGCGAGCCACGGCCAGCACTCGTCAGGTCCCTAAATATCCACTTTGCTCCAATACCTGCGTAACTCATCGCTGGTGAAAGGAGCGACCACTGGGTAGGTGGATGACTTATCGACAACTGCGTCAGCCATCGACCTCACCCCCTCTCTCCGAGTCGAGAACCAGTGGCTTATGGGGCCTCAGGAGTTGCCAACCCAAATGTGGCTCACGGGGGAAGTCGAGGTGATACAGCTCACAGATGTGGGTATAGAAATCCTCGGCCATAAGGAAGAAATCGTCCGGAAGGGTCTTGCGTGGGGCGTTGCTTAGCACACGGGCTTCCAGCGCTTTGAGTTCCGCCTGGACCCCCTCCTGATCACGGGGCCAGAGTTTTCGCGCCCGGTGGAAGGAACTGCCCAGGCAACTCAAGGCACTGTCGGGAGTCATCGAGGGGTTCTTGACGTCATAGGCGACTACGATGTCCCGGATGGGTTCACCCAGGCGGACGTAGTTGCCATATCGCTGGTCTCGACTCGACCGCTCCGGAACATGCTGTCTGCTGACCACTCGGCTACCTCCTTTCAATCACTGACCGATCCCGAGACTTTTACCTATCTCTATTATCCTGTGTGATTCACATTACAGGCCCGTGAAATCCCGAACCATATTTCAGGATGCCCACACCGTAAGCAAAGAGACGCTAGCCGCCTCGTAGTCATCTAGATAGAAGTACGTATTTCGCGGCTACTGGCTGAGATTGGTCTCTCTACGTCTGGTGACATCCGGTCAACTACGCTACGGTAGACAACGCATAACGTTCGTACGCAGGGGAGTGGACGAACGGTGCAGGGAACAGATCGAGGGTTGGGAAAATGCAGAAAGCGAAACTCGTCAAGCACGTGGCAGCAGCAGTGATGGGGGCGTCACTGATGTTCGGTGGAGTGGCAGCCGGAGTAGGCTCGATCACTCCCATAGCGTCTGCTCAAGAGGCGGTGACATCGACCTACTACGTCGATGTCACCGCGCTCAACGTACGATCAACCCCGAGTCTCACGGGCACGATCGTCTCGTCACTCTCCTACGGTGCGGTCGTCAGTCTGGTCGGTGATCCGGTGACAGCGGATGGTTACGTCTGGTACCACGTGCAGCAGGCTGGAAACCTCCTCGGCTGGTCAGTCAATGGGTTCACGCTCGGAACCGCTCCCACTGATGGCGGTACGACACCGACCAATCCAACGACACCGCCCACGCCATCTACAGGTGACTTCCTCTACGGTGACCCGGTGATGGTCAACACGGACTTGCTCAACGTCCGATCCCTTCCCTCGATCAGTGCCTCCGTCCTGACGGTCTACAGCTATGGCACCAGCGCAACGGTCACTGGTGAGGCGCGGGTTGCTGATGGCATCACCTGGTATCCGGTCGACAACTTTGGCTGGGTAGCGGGCCAGTACCTCTGGCTGAATGCCTGTGGTTGTCGGAATGGCAGTGGCCCGACCGGTGGTGACTCCACGACGCCAACCCCATCGGGTAGCTTCTTCTTTGGGGAATCGGTCACGGTCAATACGGATTTCCTGAATGTCCGCCAGAGCCCATCACTCAGTGGAGCGATCGTCGATGTCTATGAATACGGCACGATCGTTCGGACAGGAGGAAGCGCGATAGTCGCCGACGGTATCACTTGGTATCCGGTCGACGCCTACCACTGGGTTGCTGGTCAGTACCTGATTCAGACCCCAGACGGTCCCCTTGACACGGCTAATGCAACGTACGAGGTCTATAGCTATGGCGACTCGGTGGGGCTCGTAGGCCTCGGCGCATTCGTGCTGTCGTCACCGTCGCTCGATGCCTCGATCGTCTCGTATGACGGCGGACTCACAATCACCGGAGACGCCACGGTCGTTGATGGTCGCGTCTGGTACCCCGTCGACAACATCGGTTGGGTCATCGACACGGATGTCGCTCTCCCCTACCGCTAACAACTCGAACGTAACCCGCCGAATGACATGAGAAGGGACGCCAGGCGATTGCTTGGCGTCCCTATCGCATTCGCGGGTTGTGTTACTCGCTGGGGCAGGTCTCATCATCCACAATGGGTTCCAGCTTCGGCTTCCTCCGCATGCCTCCGGGGTTGGCGCGGCCTCGTTCGATCATGTCTCGAACGTTCTCGGCTTGGGACCCAGGTCGTAGATGCTTTGGGTTGCAACATGCCGGGTTATCTCCGCCTGGGCAGGTATGGAGAGCCGACTGTCCTCTGAGAACGGGTCTCCCAGCCATCGCAAGCGCTACCCACGTAGCTGGGATATTCGGGATGGGATGCAACGAGAAGCGGCCATAACCATAATGGTCTCGACAGCCTTGCCACTCCCAGCAATCGTCCGATCCGGCTACCGTAACTTTCGACCAGAAACGAACCGTGAGCCGTTCAAGTGCGTTCAACCACGGGTCGTCAGGATCGTCCATCAGGAAGAGCAGGATTGGCTCATCGTTCATGATCGGCCACCTTCCTTCTCGAACCGCATCATATGACTGGCAAGCATGGTGAGCGCATCCCTGATGTCAGGCTCAATGGGCAGGGTGCTGCCCAAGCCGGCAATCATGCATTCGGGAGAACAGTAATATCCGAGGCTTCCGGGTCTGACCTCGGGTAAGCCGCTGTGGCGACTGGCCGTGAACCAGCCGTGGGGAGGAACCAAGCCTCGTTCGGTGTGTCCACAGGTGTTGCAGTAGTACGTGCGAGGGGTTCTAGGCGTACGGTGTTCAACTCGGTGGTGATCTATCATGATGGGGCTCTTTCGTATGGGCGTGATTTGGTAACGAGTTCGACTATTTCCGGGCATGCACACCCGAAGCTTCGGGCGGTCCCCGTGATTGCTTGTTCATATTCGTTCGACCTTTCATGGGGGCTCTTTTGGTTTAGGTTTTGCCGTTGGACGCACTCATCCACAGGGGGTTGGTGGCCCTCTTTCATTTCGCATTGTGTTGTTCCTTTATTCGTTCGAGAGGTACCGACACTATAGAGAGCGGAGACTCCAGACTAGAGACTGGAGACTGGAGACTGGAGACTTTGTCTGGACTTTTAGTCTCCAGTCTCTGCGTCGTCGGGTGCATAGTCCTTGTGAAAGAACCTCAGTGCTCTCTGCTTACCTT
>JAABUS010001182.1_pt1 | contig 59124 bp, 60 predicted proteins | sample 5560161 | NCBI WGS metagenome assembly JAABUS01 (sample SAMN10711885, study PRJNA513376) | rock metagenome | isolation source: Antarctica rocks | place: Antarctica: Victoria Land, Trio Nunatak nord | collected 2016-01-04
TCCCCCCCCCCCCCCCCCCCCGGCTGGTAAGTAGATGAGGTAAATTTTGCTGGATATTATTCGATCAGAAAAAGCACCGTTATCTGGGTAAAAGGCGTATCCTACAAGGGTATCATCGTATCACAGCAAAACTATGTGCGGTCACATCTTGGCGTTCTCGGGTTGCACTGGCGATAGATCTCACATCATCAATTCCCTCTCCCAAAGCACTCAATCACCATGAACCCCGGGGGCCCCCATCGGCCCAATAACCCCCTGCCGAACCAGCACCCTCGGCCGCGTCATCCCCTGAAACGTCTCCTTGGTAGTCCACTCCGGCCCCACCGGCAGCCTCAAACTCCGCTCATACTGCCCCCGCGTCTCGAACGGATGCGGCAGGCTGCTCGCCAGATACCGCCCGTTCTTCTTCACCCGCTTCTCGTTGATAATCACCTTCGCGAGCTTCGCGTCCTTTCTTGCTTCTTGTGCGATCCCGGGGGTTTGGGAAAGGTGGCGGTGGTGTTTGGAGTCGCGCTTGCTCAGGCCGGCGCCGACCCAACTGCCCCAGCCGGGAAGCGTGGTATCAATTACTTTGGTGTCCTCGTCGAGAGCCACTGCATTCTTTTCGGCGGAGAAGTCGGCGACGACGGCGTCACCTGCGAAGGCGCGGGCGATGAGGGCGCGGTTGCGGAGGTGGGAAGGGGGGAGATGAGATTCTGTGGCTGAGGCGTCGTCGGTGTCGGAGGCTGAGTCGGGGGGGTGGTCGTTGAGGAGGATGGGGGAGGGGGAGGAGGCGGCGGCGGCGGCGGCGCGGGAGCCTTTGAGTGCGGAGCGAGGTTTGGGGGGGAGGGTGCTGGAGATGATGGCGGGGGCGGAGGGGTTGTCTTTGGGGGGTTTGCGGTTGGGTTTGGAGGTGGAGAGCCAGGGGTTGTTGGTGTAGTTGGAGGAGGGTGGTTCGGCGGGTGCTGCGGGGTTCTTGGCGTTATGGGTTCGGCTGATGGATTGTCTTTGCTTGGGTTTGCTTATGTGAGTGGGGTCTGCGGCGTTGACGATGATCTCGAGATCTTCTTCCTCGGAGTCGGGAAGGCGGATCTCGTTTTCGTCGTCGGAAGGTGGGTGTTCTTCGAATTCGTTTCGTGGTACGGACTGGATTTCGGTTTGGGGAGCGTTGGGTTTCGCGGGGCCGTAAGATCTTCGTCCGAGGGCTGAGGAGGGCTCTTCTTCGCTTGGGGAGTCTTCGTTGTTGAGTTCTCGGCGGATGGTCTCGGCTTCGGCGTCGTTTTGGGCGCGGCGGAGAGAGGAGGCCTTTTGCATGAAGGGCATCGAGGATAGCGTCGACTTGTTGCCATCAAGTTGATCGCTGTTGGTTTGGTGTAGACGGTCGAGCAGTCTGTTACCGCTTGCTCCAGCTTCTTCTTCGTCGTCATTTTCAGAGCCAGATTCGCTCTCGGAAGAAGCATCATCGTCATTCTCCACAGTTCTACCATCAATCCTCTTTCTCAGCTCCTCCCCTCTCCTTGCCATCTCCGTCACTCCACTCCTCGCATCCTCGTCCCATGCCGCTCTGCCACTGTCTTTCACACTCTTGGCCCATCTGCTTTCCCGATGCCGCTGGCCCATCCGTTCTTCGGCCCTCCTTCGATCATTCCTTTCATGCTCTTCCTCCGAATTATCGATTCCAGCAGCTTCCATGGCAACTTTCTCCCGCTCAGCATTCCTCTCACGTTCTTTCCGATGGACTTTGCGATAGGATTTGCTCTTAATTTTCTTGATCCTCTTCGCACGTTTCTCTTCGCGGAACAGAAGGTCTCTTGCCCTGCGCAGTTCCGCACGACGAGCCTGCACTTGTTCCAGTGACAAGCTGTTCGCAGGCAGATCTGCGAATTCGTCGATTGGGTCTTCTCCGTTCTTGTCATTCGTGGGTGCGAGGCCACTGGCTTGCAATATATTCTGGATTACCCCCTCGAGCTCAGTCACCGGCTTCGAATGCGTCGTTGGAACCATCCGGTGACCTCCCTGCGCCACTGCCGAGTTGGGATCTTTGAGTGGGAAAGAGAGATGCTCCGCTCGTCGGTTGTGCTTGACGGTGTCGATCCAGCGGTTCAGCGTCTCTTTGCTCTTCTCGTACGCAGCCGCTCGGTCTAGGCGGTCCTGCTTCCTTTTTGCAAGTGGTACCTCGAGCTTCTTAGGTATACCGCTTCGCTTGCTGGAGGGTTTCGCGGTGTCAGCGGCTGCTAAGAGCTTAAGAGACTTTCGTAGTCCTGGATCTGTCACTGTCGCTTGTAGGTCGGCTAGGGTGAGTTTTTGGGAGGATCTGAGTCCAAATTCTGAGGGTGTCTGTGATTCGAGGCCGTCGTTGATGGATTTCGGGCGGGTTGATGGATTCTGCTCTGGGCTGTTGAGATTGGAGATCATGTCTCCGATGAAAGCAAGCTTCTTTGGGTCGGCGGCGTCTTCCTGATCTGAGGTTTCGGAGAACCCAAAATCTGCTTGATCCGATTCCGACTCTGATTCTGTGCCTGTTGATCCCTCGTCATTCCCATCGAGAGCATCAGCAAGATCAATAGCATCATCGCCAAGGCTATCTTCATCCTCGTCTAATTCACCCTGACCGACTCCATTTTCGGAGAGGTCAAATTCTTGTATATCGCGTTCCTCCGACCCAATTTCCTCAGCTGCTTTGTGTGCTCTTGAAGTTTTCCCGGTGCTTGAGCTCCCACGGAACGTAAAGGCCTCGAATTTTTCCTCATCACTTTCACCCATAGCCGCATCGCTGTCAAGATCACTGTCATCCTCGCTATCCACTTGCCCAAGGGCCCACTCATTGCCCTCACTGTCACTTCCACCCTCTATGTCATTTCCGTAGCGGTCTTTGTCTCCAGCTCGTCGACGCTTTGTTAATCGTGAACCACCTTCTTCACCTGTGTTTTCCTCATCTAAAGATCGTTTACGCCCTGTTGTATCTTGCTCAGCCACACCAAGGCGGTTTTGCGGAAGTCGGGCTTTCGCTGGGTGCTGTTGTTCTGCAATTGCGAGCGCATTTAGGGTGCGTTTCGCCGTGCGCTTTTTGCTCTTTGGTCTCGCAGTAGACGGCGGCCCGGTTGATTGTCTTCCTGGCATGTTCGGAGTTCTACCAAGGGTCGTTAAAAGCGATTGAGATAGTGTGCAAAATAACTATGATTTCAACCGAGGATCCACAAAAGTTTTGTGAATTATCTTATCTAGGCTTCGGGGTTTAAAGTATCTTTATCGCCGAGGCGTCTCCAGAGCAGCTCACTTCGTCCAACCTCGATCAGCCGCGATTCAGCACAACCCTCCTCTCTCTCACAAAGACTATGTTCAAACCCACTCAAGCGTTGTTTGGACGTATCCGACGTCTCCAACTTACCACAAAGCAAGTCAATGGCGGTTACTACAAGGGCAACAGAACTGGCTCTATGGGTCGACACACGAAACACGGCAACTACGTGATCGAATGGCACAAGGTGCGGACGTATGTTGTTCCAGCAAATTTGGACAACTGCAAGGTATGCCTCTACTCAACAGGTTTTCGAGCGTTCGTGACTGATCTCGTCCAGCTCTCACCGTTCGTCACTAACACAATGGAGCGCACCAAGGGCAAGTTCGAGGGAGGAGACGGTAGGGGTCCTATGAGTGGAACGCGATACCTGGAGAACTGGAAAGAGAAGAATGGTGTAGATTGAAGGTTTATTTAGCAAGGGCATTTGGTAGTTTACCTTCGTTGCCATAACAAGGACTCCACAGCAAGCTCGAGGTACTACTTCAGGACGCGCCATCGTGGATGAAGTTACATGTCATTCACGCACCTCATGGAGGCAGTTCAGGGGTACTTTAAGCCATTTGATGGAGCGTCCATACGGCAGACTCGGACTGGGATCGAAGCAATACGATTGAGACGGATTCCCAAGAATCTGGGGCGACGCCGGGGATAAAGGATGTCAGCTGGACAGAGAGGCCTAAGACCCTCATGGTGCTTGCATTACTCCTTATTTTCTTGCGTCCTCCGCATCTGTCTATTAATCTCGGCTTGTATTATGTAGTGAAGCTTCATTTTTCCATATTTTAAGGATACACGTGGTCTCAGCTAAGACATCAATAGAGAAGCTCATATACTTCATAGCTCAATAGGTTGAAGCGGCACTCTGTGCAAGGAACAACTACGTACTATCCCAGTGACTGCTTCTTCTAGTGGAAGGGCGCTAGTACGGAATTAACTCGGTTAAGGAAACCCAGAGTGAGCTCTATCAGTAGAAATCCTTACCAAGAAATCTCGATGTTAGCCCAGCCAGCTGACTACTTCTCCTCGATCTCTGTCTCGTTCGTAGTCCCCCACTGATATGACCATGATATAACGAAATGACGGACTTCCGCACCTGCGCCCACTCAAAAAGAATCCGAACACCATGAAACCTTCCTTTACTGGCAGTGCACGCCCTCGACGCCAGGTCAACCTGTCAGGCCGTAATAACAATCCCTTCGCCGCCCATCCTACATCTGGTCAGACTCCCTCTCCTCAGAACACGCACAACGCTCTTGTGAATGCGCAGCAAGAACGCCTTCAGCGCCAGCGTGAGCGCGAACGCCCCCCAGCGGCTGTCAAAATACAAAGAGTATGGCGAGGATACAAGGGGCGTACTGGGGTCAGGAGCCGCTGGAGACAGGAGTGGGATTACAATGAAGCCGCACACTCGGGCGTGGAGCTATCACAACAGGAGGCGACGGCGATTCATTACCAACCTGGCGAGCAAACACCTTACGAAACAGAACAAACATGTCTGCGGCAGCTTAGATTACTGGTTCAGTTTGGATTCTCCAGAAGCTCGGATGATTTCTTGCGTGTGCAACACTTTGCGCTACGATTCGAGCTGCCAGGCTCACAGCGTTTCGTTGATGCGTCCAGGGATGAATGGATCACTCCTCTTGCTCTTCTAGCTCGACTGACTACCGGGATTCTGTCAATCGCACGACCCTGTGACAGACCGCTCGGATGCTTTAACCTGGTGGCGATGCTCACTACACTGGCCAAGACAATACCCAATAGGATATCTCCTACAGCCTATTATCAGGCATTGGCCAGCTTGGTGCACCCTTCATCCCAGTCACCGTATACGCGCGGGATCGTAGGATCTTCGGTCCAGCAATTGCTTTATGAAGTGAACGCAGGCTCCGTAGACGGAGTGTCAGTATATGATGGGCTTACCTGGGAGTTTCTGACTACACCCGAGCTCCCATCAACCATAGATCTGGCATCTATATCGATTGACTACCATATGCTCACCACGGCCGTTCTGGGACGCCTCTCCGTAGATGCTCATACTCAGAACGAACTGCTGTGGCTTCTTGCGTACTACATATACTTTGGACGTGGAAGGCAGGAACAACAACCCAGTGGTGACTATGTCAAAGCCATATCTGCAATGGTTTCCATACTGGCAAACGAGATTGAGACTCGCATGGCAGCAGAGGGAAACAATTACGAGGACGATGAGGGCGCCGTGTCAGAACGGTTCGCTCCCCTACCAGCTTATGTAGAGGAGCAAATCTCTTCGTTAGTCAATCAGCAAAGCATAAGCGGTCTCCTTGCTCAGTTTGAAGCTTTCTCCACTTCGATAGATGACGAATCTGATGCTTCGCAACGGACATCCGCATTAGCTACATACGTGTTGACGTTGTTTAGAGTGTTTCCTCGTAGAGGAGATGAGATACGTATGTGGCTATTCTTGGGAGGTGCTACTCGAGGTTCCGAGCACAGGCTGCCTGCGGTAAAGTTTTTCTTTGAAGCAAGCCGTAGATCGAAAGTGTACGACCTGATAAAGAAAGACCCTCGAGAAGCCATAAATTTGTTACGGTCAACTCAAAGCACCAAGGTCAGCAAATCATCGATGCGAGCAGAGGTAAGAGAGCGCCAGTGGCGCATCATCATGATCTTCATGGAACTTTACGCCTTCGTCCTGAAAATCATGGACGACGAGGAATTTCTCTCAGGATCTTCCTCTCTGGAAAGCAATCAGTCATGGTCGCGACAGAGCGCATTGCCTATTGATCAGATAGCGGACCTGACCATCTTCCTCAAACATTTGGCCTTCACTATGTATCGATACACATCGGAAATAGTTGGAAGTGAAGAGGTTGAGCAAAAGGACAGCATCGCTGAGTACTTTTCCGTCAGAAGCGGCCAAGCACAGAGTGACCGCGAAGCGCTACCGGCACCAAGACCACAGGAGGCGTCGATAGCGGGTATGCCTGGAATGATCCTTGCGTATCTCAAAGGAACAGTGACTGGCTTGCTTCGTATGATTTACGAACGAGACTCAAGACGCAAGTTTCTCCCAAGCGGACACTGGCTCATGACGGACTATTTCGAGATGGACCAATTTGTGAAAGCCGTAGTCGAGGAAGAAAAAGAGAAACAGAAGATCGAAGACTCCTACGATGCAGCATACGACGATTCGTCTGAAAGACTGGAAGACGACGAACGAGGGAGCGCAGACAGTCTAGTGGGCACTGGACGAATTCAGCGTCTTAGAGAACTTCAACGGCTGAAAGAGCAACAAAATCAGAGGAGTCGACGGAGATATCTTGCCTCCGTGACCCCACGACTTGAGATTTTGCAAAACATGCCCTTTTTCATTCCGTTCGCAACCCGTGTTCAGATCTTTCGAAAAGTCGTCGAGATGGATCAATTCAAGAGACGAGGTGGATTCGTGGATCCAGACGACTGGCGGTTCGCTTTGATACACCATCGTGACGGAGACATAACCAAACATAGGGCTACAGTTCGTCGAGAGAGTGTCTTCGATGACGCCTACACGCAGTTCTTTGGGCTGAGTGACGGTCTGAAAGAACCGATACAGATCAAGTTCGTTGACAAGTTCGGTACCGAGGAGGAGGGTATTGACGGTGGCGGTGTGACTAAAGAGTTCCTTACAAGCGTCACCAGCGAAGCCTTCAATGCCACCAACGGCCTAGATCTCTTTATCGAGAATGACCAGCATCTGCTCTACCCCAATCCCTCGGCCGTGGAAGAAAGGCGTGACCTCTTGAAAAGCGCTGGTCTTAAGGAAAGCGATTCTGAATGGACAGAAGCCATCCGCGATCTCCTTCGACGCTACGAATTCCTCGGTCGCATCATTGGTAAATGCATGTACGAAAGTATCCTTGTGGACATAGGCTTTGCTCCCTTCTTCCTACTCAAATGGGCCCTTACTGGTGGTGCCAACTCTGCGGCTCGCGAATCCTCTTACCGCGCCAATCTGAACGACCTCCGCGACCTTGATGAAGGGCTCTATCAGGGTCTCCTCCAATTGAAGAATTATACCGGCAACGTCGAGGACTTCTCTCTTTCTTTTGAGATCGACGACGTAATTTCCCAGCGCTCAGCGAACTCTGCCACCCCAACAACCCGAACCATAACCCGTGAGCTTCGTCCTGGAGGCTCTTCCATCCCCGTCACCAATGAAAATCGTCTTGTATACATATCCTACGTCGCCCGCCACCGTTTGCAAATCCAGCCACATCTACAAACGTCGGCCTTCCTTCGCGGTCTCGGCACCATCGTCTCGCCATCCTGGCTCTCTATGTTCAATCAAAGCGAACTGCAAACTCTCCTATCCGGCTCTAGATCCGAGATTTCGGTCGCCGATCTGCGTGCGCATACCATGTACGGAGGCATATATGCTATCGGCGACGACGGGCTCGAACACCCCACTGTGCGCTTGTTCTGGGATGTGCTTCAGCAATTCGAGGATGCGGATCGCAAGAAATTGCTGAAGTTCGTGACCAGCACACCGAGAGCGCCTTTGCTTGGATTCGAAATGCTAAACCCGTGGTTCAGCATCCGGGATGCTGGCAACGATCAAAGTCGGCTACCGACGACGAGTACGTGCGTGAATCTCCTGAAGCTGCCGGTGTATAGGACTGAAGAGGTCCTGAGGGAGAGGCTGCTCTATAGCGTCAACGCTGGAGCAGGGTTTGATCTGAGTTGATGACCCTGAAGAACTTATGCGTTTTCTCACAAGGTGGGATGCGTGGTCTTGTGAAGTGCATTGAGGATGGTAAGGCCAATGGTGGGTCAGAGCTCCTGCGTTTATGTTTCCCATAGCGTTTGACTTTAGCGGCATACATGGAAAGGAGGTCTACGCAGCATCAATGAGAAACGCCTAGATACGATGGGCGTACACAGCATTGTCTTTCTATGGTAGCAATATTATATAGATGTCTTTCGAGGCAATCATGACTTTCATTATCACACCATCTGATGTTTTTGTGAGAGCGAGCGATCTCGTGTGTGTGGATCCCTGAACCCGGCAAACCGTCAAATTCTATTGCCAAGCTCGCAATTACAAGCAAAAGAGACGGCAATAATTCGTTCGGACTGGCGAAACCCTACACGTTCCATCTCGCGATGTATCGCTTCGAACGCGCGGAGGCATTTTTCGCCGAAGGGCCGAAGGGCAGCGTTCTCATTGTCTGCAGCGACGACTGATGGAGATGCATCACTGATCCCACGCTAGCTCCAACTACGAAAGGTAAGGAGACTGTCAAGAAAGAAAAAGAAGAAGCCGTACAGTTAATCCAAGTATCCGAGGAAATTGAAGGGACTTTCCCATAATTTTTTGTCAGAAACAAGTCCGCGACAGCTTCCGCATTGCCAAAGATTTGACAGACACTCGGGAAATTCATCCAAGTGGCGGCCTCAAATTAATGGAGAAAGGGTATGTCAGCCGTAATACATCTACATCTGCCTCTACATCGACTCTGCTTCTCTTCGGCCCCCTTCCATCCGTTCAACTATCAGGCCGGAACCCTTCGCTTGCAAGGGCTGCTCCAACAACGATGTCCATCTCAGCCATCACCTGCCAATCTCCTGTAGCACGCTCCGTTTCCACACTCTTCTCGAACTCATCAAACCGCGAGACATCATCCTCCACCCAAGCGACAAATCCCCCTTACACCGTGACGCGCCTGTGATAGAAATAGACCGGACGGCAGAGAAAAGGTTTGCAAGCTGGTTCAGACATACGGAACAATGCCGATCGTGCAGAAGTTGATCATTTCCGTGAAGAAACATCTCATATGAGGATTGTGGAGTGATAGATGCCAGATCGAACACCTCTTCTGACACACGCCGAGCTTGGCACAAACATATTCGATGGCTTCTTGGTTTTGGTAGATGATAAGGTCGGCCACGAACTTATGGTGACGTGAAGCCACGTCGCGCTTGATGATTTTCCTGCGAAGAACAATATGTCAAGGTTCCTTTTGAGCTAGGAGCGCACGACAGATACAGCTCTAGATTCCGAGGCAGGTAGGAAGGTTACTTTAGCTCTCAATGAAGAACCGATTGTAACGTGTGGTCTTGTTTGAGATGTACTGGCCGATGCCAGGGCACGACATTTGAAACCATTTTGCCTACTCTTACGGGTACGGATCTGGTGTGGTATTGTTCAAAGCATGTTTGCTAGGCTGTTGACCCTTCGGATCGTTGACGTAGTCGATACTCTTGCGCTGACAGGGTCCTAATCACAAGGGGTGGCTGAAATAAGAGTAAAAGATCAATGACTCGGCATTCTGGAAAGACATGTTAACGCAATCGCGATGGAGTGAGCGACCAGTATTGATCCGTTACAAGCGGCAAGGCGTTGAAAATATCGCTGACGCAGTTGGAGGACTCTGAGGCGCAACAAGAGAAGGGTTCCGCAGATTAGCATCCACCGAGCCACCGCATGGGAAAGACCAGAGTGTTTCGATAGAAAAGTCTCCAAGATTTGGCTGTGAACGATCCATAGTGGAATGCATGCAAAGCACCGAAACATTCGGCTTAAAACTATAAATCTGAATTGAAGTATGAAGCTAGAGATGGAGAGACTATAGTCTGTTGAAACCTATAGGAATAATTCACCCTATCAGCTCTTCAAGCCGGGTGATGCCTTCACTCAACGTCTACCTCGAAGTGTGATGAGCCTGACAATCAAGCCTTCAGCCCGGCTACGAGGCGCAACTAATTCGATTCCCACGAGACCACATCACATCGATTAGAACTTCGGTACGAACATAGGCGTGTTTGCCTTCCACTCTTTGTAGTCCTTGCGGTCTCCGTATCTCTTGTCGTACTTGCTCTCACTCATCGGCACTCCACTGACTTTAAGCAGCAAGAAAGTTACAAAGGCCGGAGAGACACCGCACATAGCACTTGCGAGTATCTTACCTTTCATGCCAGCGGCCAAGACTTGACTGGAGTTCCGTACCAGCACACCGCCCGCAAGGATTGCAATGCCAGACCAGAGTGTAGATTCGCCAAAGTAGTTCGGATGCCGGCTCTTGCTCCACAATCCCCTAGTAAGGAATTCCTCAGAGTGTTTCTTCTGCTTCTTCTCTTGTACCCACTTGTCCTTTTGCCTATCCGCTGCGACTTCGAACGTGATTCCGCCGGTAAAGAGCAGTAGACCGAGAATGTCGGTGAGAGCGACTGACGCGGGAAGCGACGCGAACATATACACGGGCATGGAGTTAACGGCCAGGACAGGCATGAGGCAAAGAGAGACCCATGTTGCTTGGGCAAAGAATGCTCCTAGGAACTTGGGAGGTGATTGTCGGATATTATCGAATCTTGAATCTGTGCCATCTGCGCTGATTCTTTGGAACAAGTAGGTACCCACTACAGATAGTCATCGGTCACGTTAGCAACCGTAATAACATATCTTTCAGAACATAGCATGTCGAGGGGTGACTGAGGTCTGAGACTCACGTCTTGTAGCCCAAATACTCACTGCTGCACTCAGCAACACCTGCCTCCAATTGAGGCCGCCGCCCCGACCCATTGCAGCCTGTAACAGACTCGGCCATGCTGGCTTTGCAGTCCCCGCGGCCGCGGCCGCATATCGGGCTCTTACGGTGGGCAAGTAAAGACTCAATGCCGTGCAGGACAGGTATGTGAGTGAGCCGGAAAGGTCATAGAAGCGCTCCGTCTGCGCCGCGATTGAAGGAACAGCAACGAGGCCCTGAAGAGCATAGGCGAGCGACACTGAAGGTACCAGGGTTGAAAGGAAGGGTGTAGAGAACGAGCTTGCGCGGAGAAGTGAAGGTATGAAATGCGCCATTACGTTGTGGATCGTTGATCAAGAGACGGACAGAAAGTGTGGGCTACAGCAGGGTATCGAGATACTTGGAGGAAAGGTTTGAATGGAGACCCTTCCGTCAAGACGTCCTTGAAGCGATAGACTGCTGCCTACTGAAATCAACTTCCGCCCACTGTGTCCGATGATCTTACCATTAGCGAGATTGGCTGCTTCGGGAGCGTGGGGCCCAAGCTCGCCAAGCCCTCGGCATACCTGGTTAACAAATTCCGCCCCGAAGCCTAAAGTACCGTACATTCTCACCTCGAACGAATCACCTTCTGGCTGTAGGAACGAGAACTCCATAGTCTGTGGCTTTGCCGTCGATAAGGTCTCTATGCACGGTCGGTTTGCCCAGACGCGCGACATACAACGCTTTCCCAATCCTTATTCGGATCGAAAAATTTCGTGATTTCTCTCACTCAAGCCTATTGCTACTACGGAGTGTAAGAGTCACAAGACAGCGGCTTTCCAGACCTCAAATAGGTACCTCATCCTTGCGGATCTATGTTTGGAAATACTAGAGGTGCTGGGCTTAGCTTGTACGGACGTATGGATCGTTTTCTCCACGATTGAACGCTCTGGGCATAGCACCATGCTCTCCTCAATATCGCATAAGGCGCTGTCGGTAGTGTTTGTGGGGCGAGGATATCAATTTCCCTCAGTATCATCTTCAGTTATTTTCCTAGAACAATCGCAAACCGTTCTTCTTACGTGCTTGCGCGAACTTGAGTCTATTTTTTCAACGACCGTTGCCTGTTCCTCGTATTGATTTCAAGCAGAGAGTCACTCCCAAATATTCAATATGTCCAATACCAAGACTATCGAGGTCCCCCATCTGGGCGGCATCACCGCAGGCTATCAGATGCCCCATGCCTACGATGCTTCCAAGCCCACTCTCGTCCTAGTGAACTCCTTTACCACATCCTCGGAATTGTATGAAGGCCAGTATCAGAATGAGAAGCTCTCATCCACCATGAATCTGCTTGCCATTGAGCTCTTGGGACATGGCAAGACCCGGACCAAATGCGAGAACTGGACGTATTGGGATACGGCGATCATGAACCTTCAGGTAATGGAGGCATTGGGCGTGAAGAAAGCTTTCGTACTGGGTACTAGCCAAGGTGGCTGGATCACCGTCCGGATGGCTCTCCTGGCACCAGAGAAGGTCGGTCGCTCATTTCCTGTCTACATATTGCTGGGCGTAACGCTAATGGAGTCCTGATCCAGATCGAAGGAATCATCCCACTTGGTACCTCTCTAGATTACGAGTCCGAACGTACCCGAACGCTGGGATGCTGGGACGCACCTAACCTGCTCACCGACAACATCAATGAATGGACCTCTAGAGATGCAACCCCTGACTTTGAGCCTGACGACAAGTTCTGCAATTACCTGATCGATATCGGCTTCGGCAAGAACTGCGATAGCAGCGTCAGGGATTTCTGGAAGAAGACTATCAAGAGTAGTTACCAAGGGGATGATGGTAGGAGAAGAGTGAGAATGGCTGCTATCAATCTGAGAGACCGTGATGGTCTTGAAGGTAGGTTGTTCGACGTCAAGTGCCCAGTTATGTGGCTCCATGTAAGCAGTCCCCCAAAAAGGACGGTCGGTCTAGTATGCTGACAGCATGCAGGGAACCGACGACGCTGTATATTCCGTCGCCAACGCGGAACGAGAAATCAAGATGTTCGAGAACTCGCCAGACTCGCAGCTCATCACTGTCAAGGATGGGCAGCACTTCTTGAGTGCCTCGCATCCGAAAGAGGTGGATAACGCCTTGATAGATTTCGTCAAGAAGCACCACAGATAGAGGAGAGCAGATACCACCAGCTGCTATGGGGAATTATGCCGCTATCCTCGGATGCAAATACGCTCTCACGATTCGAGCACTGTGCATGACCGCTGTTTTCCCCTATCAGTGAATCGTAAATACATTTCTTCAATGGATCAAGTCCCGTTTTCGCGGCTCAAGAAACGTTTTGGATGGCCTCCGCGCGAGCTTTCCTTCTGCGTCCTTAAAACGAGACGAATGCTTAGGCTCATTTATAGCTCGTCTACTTTCCTTTCTCCTCCTTCATCTGCCGACTTCCCCTGTCCTCGCTTCCGTAATGCGATATCTGCATCCTTCAGCTGTTGATGAGGCAGCCCGGGAACTAATCCGCTTACTATACGCTTGTAACTAGTGGGAATAGGCCCCCGACATTGAACCGACTGGTTACAAGCGTACAGTAAGCGGCTTAGTTCCCGTACCCCCTGGTGGCTGCCTCATCTCTCTTTTGTTCCACACGTTGACGCGATTGTCCGCGACCATGGCGACATGCTCTACAGCAGGCATGCCCAGTCCGCGATAACACAGGCTGTAACTGGGCTGTGTGCAGGATCCAACTGCCCATCCGCTATCTCTCTACCTTCGATTATGTTCATCGAGACCCAGCATCTCCATCCTCGCCTCTGGATCCTCCAAGACCTTTGCATTTTTCTCTCACCAACCCTCTCCAAGCCTTCCTCCAAGCTGTCAATAGCTGCCAAAGTCGGCACATACATGGTATTGATGTAGTGATCGTCGCTGCTCGCGCATACTTCTCTGAATTACTTTGATGGACATAGCAGGCTGGTGCGAGTCATCGCGGCTGAAGGAAGTTGATCATACGGGAGGGGAAGGCAGTCCTGGGGCAGAAATCAAAAACATCTAGGCTCGACAGGACTTTGACGATGGAAATGTGAGGTATCAATATCAATAAAGGCTAGAGCATCATTGATCACAGACATCGAGAGCAGAGCTGCTGTTGGGGATGGACGTGGAGGAGAGGCTTCAGGCACGATGTTTTCCGGTAGGTCTTCCTTTGTGGTTTCTGAAGGCCGTTCCAAAGTGCGATTTCAATTTCTTTGCGAGGCTATCTTCTTCTCTCAATGTGGCTTTAGAGAAGGCCCTACAAGTACATTTTCTGGTCAGGAGCACATTCTACTTGTGCATCGGCTCTTCGTCCATCAACTTATGCATCAGACTCTTGAACGACCCGTCAGGGTTCATCAGTTGTGCCTCAGAGCTGACGAAGTTGTCCGCAACGTGGCGCATGCATCCAAAAAAACCATATTCGAAGACCCACGGGGTTTGGTCACACCAATTGGCAACATCCACGGTGAATTCTACCACCTCTCCCTGGCTGCGAGAAGTGGAAGCAAGTTCAGAGATATACAGAGGTTGCTTTGGGTGCTGGTTGTGCATCTCTTCGAAATACTTGATCGCAGCATTCTTATCGGTACCGTAGTAGTGTACGCCAAAATAATCCGGAGGATCGCTGGCAATCCGATGCATGAAATCCGCGATCCATGCTTGACCTGGAGGGTCACTGGCACACGACGGGCTGACTAGCTTGTTGCCGTTCCGGCGAAGTTGCACCACCTGCTTGAACCAGATGTCTGCAGCTTGTGCCGCGGATATCCCGGCTCGTTCGGGCTCATTGAAGTAGTGGATGATACCGTGCTTTGTGTTTTCGATGTTGGTCCAGTCGCCCCCGGAAAGCTTAGCCAGGTCATGGATCATGGGCCGGAATGGAGCCCGACCTTTCAACTCAGGAGGTGTCCAGGTGTTCCACTGAACTCAATTAGCATCTTCCCTCAACGTGGTACGTGAGAAATTGCTACGTACGTTGCTGACGGAGTGCATTGGTCCTCCAAAGTTAACCTTGTCCATCTCTTGTGGGACGCCTTTGTGGCCTGGGCCATCGGTATTGGTCCAGTCCCAAAGCAGACATCTCTTTTGGACGACCATGTTGCTTGGTTGGATGAGAATGTGCTGTGGATTACGGACGTCTTGTGGACGAGACAAGGAAGTTTTCGTGGCTGGGGTGGGCTGGGATACAGTCTTGCTACCTTGGTTGGAGACAATAATCTTACTTATAGTCCCGGTGGCCGACTATCATGGAGCCTGGCTCGAGGACAGTGCTGACCCACTGTCCAGACGCGGTGAGTACAGCCTCTTCCTTCGATCCGCCGACTTCAGCCTCCCCGTCACGAGTAAGTCTGGCCTGACAGCTCGCGCATCCTCTTGTACCAGGACTGGATCATCCAGGCGCTTCCTTTTGCCTTGCGCGCGTCATGGACCTGCCGATCATCCATTGCGGAGCGACTACTGACGGTGGCCGCAACGAATATGCTTATAGACCCAGGGCGTAACCTTATACGGCACATACAGTCAGCTTTGCTATGCCTCAATGAGGCGGGGTTTCATGTGGAGTGAAGCTGAAAGCCCGACTCGTCGTCCTTTCTTGGGCTTTCAAACCCTGCTCCTTCTATACAGATAAAGGGTTTCTAATGCATGGTTAAGTGGGATGGCCACTATCAACCTACTCAATGGAGGAACCATGCACTGCTCTGAAATTGGACTTTGTCTGCCGCGGTCTCTGCTGCTTTAGAGGTCACCAGGCGTTGAATTACAGCCCCGAAGGATCCGCGCTACGTAAGCGATCCTTCCATGACTGGTGCAAGCCTACTTTACCGCTGATGTGATCCTGCGGCTGATGCCTGCATTTCTATCTTTCCTTCTGATTCTAATCCATATCTCCAATCAGTTTTCTGATATGTTCATTACTGCCTATACCATCCGTAACATGTGAGCTGTATGATCAATCTGTATCTTTTGGTACGCACTCGACGACAGCTGTGCTCCAACCCAATCTGCAATCTTTGAGCAAATCCCCAATTATGCATCTATCGCATTGAATTGCGTCTTCGTATCCGGTTGCTAGAGGGACTTTGACGGCTTCCGCCACCAGCAACAAGTGTGTACAGTAAGACCAAATCGGCTGATCGATTGCCTAAACGCCTGCAATCCTTTCAACTGGAGGCTACGCCACTCCCTCTCATAGGCATTCGTAGGATCGGGCTCAGCAATGCCTGTCCACATTTGGCACCCACATTCAGAGATGTGCGGCCTTCTGATTCCCTCTGCCTATTCCCGTTACTATATAAAAGCTGTCATGCTTCTATTCTCCAAAAATCTTTTCTCTACACTATACAAGTCGGACCAGTCTTGATGTCTCCTTTTCATACTGAAAAAATTACTCATGCATTACATCAACATTCATAATAAGTCGGACCATGACCAAGGGTTCGAAGTCCACGGCTTCAACGGCGGCAAGAACATCGTCGTAAAGCCACAGGCCACAACCGTCATTCCTGCGGCCGATGGACAGTCAGGTGCTGTTATTGCTCTACATGATGGACATGAGGGCGAGCAAGCTGAGATCACCAAGGATGGCTTCAAGGGTAAGCAATTCATGCCATTTCGTAAATGTTAGCATTCGTTAATCGTGGAAATAGGCAACGACTTCATCGATCTGAGCAACATTGTCGGCGCCGGCGGCAACATGACTGTTCAGCAAGTGGGCGACCCATCCACTCGCAAGGGCGATCCCCTCTTTATGCAGCAATTAAACACTGCGTGGCACAAAGCGAGCCAAGGGGAGAAGGACGCCCTCAAGAACTGCGTCCATACCAACCCCAAAGGCGACGTCACCCGCATTGACGCTATTAAGGACCATCCGGAATTAGAAAAATTCATCCGCGGCTTTGCTGACGGCCAGACCTACATCGGCAACGGTTCGTGGGGAGGAAGCCCTGGTGTCGGCAGCGATAACGCGCAGGTAGAACCACTCCCACCCCCCCCCACACCCGTATCTCCGTCCCACAATCTGACACCATCCTCAGAGCTCCGCCGCCCACGGTGACAAAGACATCCTAATCACCTACTCCGACACCGACGCCACCCCCACCCCACCACCCCAGCTCGCCCACCGCCCCGTGCAAAAACTCCTTGTCCCGAACCACACCGAAAGCGACGCCCCCCACGACGGCCCCGGCATCATCCTCACCAATAAGTCCGCCAAGGCCTGCACCTACTTCTTCTACGACAACTTCTGGAACGGCAACGGCTCCGCCGGCGCCAACTTCACGCACCCGCTCAAATCCGTCACGCTGACGCCGCAGAAAACCGCCTTCGTGTCGGTCCCCGCGACTTTCAAGGGGAGGCTCCAGCGCGGGACGCTGATCCCCGCCACGTGGGTCGAGTTTCAGCTCGAGGCGAGTGATGATCATGGTGCGCATGGGGATGTGTCGCTGGAGCAGGGGTGCGATGGCGCGGCGACGGTGGCGGCGACGGATGGGCATGGGGGGAGGAATGGGTTTGAGAAGGAGGTGGTCAAGCGGGCGCCGGAGGGGGCGCTGGGGAAGAGGGCCGATGGGGAGAGGGTGGTGGCTAGTACGGTGGGGAATTGGATGGGGGCGCCGAATCAGAAGGCGGTTGAGTGGCTGAGGGGGGAGCTGGGGATGGGGAAGGCGTATATTACGGGGGGGACGGGCGTGCCGGATGTGGCGAGTCGGAATCGGGTGTTGGCGGTGGATATGTTTTGAGTGGGGCTTGGGGGGGGGGCAGGGGTGGGGGTGGTCTGTAGGAGTTCGTATGCAGTGCCTGATATCGTACGAACAAAGTCTTCCTTCAGGACTTTTGCCATCATCCGTTCCCCATGCTCCAGAAGCCGAACGCCGAGAGAGGCAGATACCAATAGGATTCGGCTCCAGGGCTTCTGTAGGACACTGGGCCAGCACAGGAACAACCGCCCCGAAAGCGCGCGAGAGCAGTCATGGAAGGAACCATCGGCCTGGATCATCTCCCCCTCACCAAGGGTCGCAACCGTTCAAACCGTGCGTTTTAGGTCTTAAACCAAACTGCACGGTTTAAACTAATAGTGTACGCTAGTTTAGACCTTTAGTAATGCAGTAGAGACTTGATTTCGTAAATGTATCAATCTCTTTATCGCGCATCTTGGATATTGTTGTACGATGCAAAATGTCAAAGTAAAAAGATTCGTCGTCGAAAAAACACTGATTCGATTGTCGATTGCCCTGATAATAGCATTTTGAACTTGTCAATAAGGTTTTTAGGCTTATTTTGGGGTTGCATCGTCGAATATCAAGATATCTATAAATTATCGGTGCAAATCGTGGTGTAGACCTCCTAAATCAAACTGCACGGTTTGCGAGATGCCTCAAACTAAACTGCACTAAATGGTTTAAACTGATAGTGCACCAATAGTGTGAAACGGTTTGCAAACGCTTGCGTACCTTGCCCCTCACTTTTTTCTACCCCAAGAGTCGAACGCCGTGGTAACTGCACGTCATGTCCATTTCATGCAAGGCATATCGAATGATTGCTGCAAGAAACAACTCACATCCCCCCCCTTTCGGGGAATGGTGGAATCCCCCGTCGTAGCGTACTCATCTACCTGCGCGCCGAAACGATGCCACGACGCGGTTGCCGTTCTTCCCATCGCTGGTGGCATGATATGGAGCGCCATGAGGGAGGGAGTTGACAATGGAAGGGACGCACATGCGCAGAGGTATATAAGCAGGCAGGCAGGGAGGGTCCCGGCCTAGAGGTTCAGACCAGTATCGCGTGTCTGCGATGGTTGACCTCGTGGGTTGGTTGGTTGGTTGTTCTGGAGGAAGAGATTGCATGATCAGGAGTAGCGAGTCTTGGCATCGGGATGTTGATGTTCTGGTATGGTAGGGCAAAGGGGCACAGAATGCTTATAGGGGGATATGTATGGAGTACGGAGAGAGGAAGAGGCAATGTCCCGTAGCTGGGGTACGTACAAGCGACGGAGGAAGCTTTTCCAGCGCTCACAGGGGGGCAGCTATGCCACCTATGCTTCCACTCTGTCCGCATCATACACTATCCTACACGATCCCCACACCGCCCCCTTGCAAGATCTAGTCCCCCTTCCCCATCATCACCACCCCCACGTCCTCCTCAAACCCCTCCTCCATATCCACATCCCCACTGTCCCCCTCCTCCGCCTCCCCAGCCGGACTATTCGCAAACCCATCCAAATCCTCGTCCTCCAGATCAAACACCCTCCGCCTCGCCATCAACTCCACCGGCGGCGCCAATCTCGGCCCTTCCTTCTCCCCCGCGCCGTTAAACCCCCCGCCCCCGCCCTCGAAAGCATCGTCTGCGCTCTCGAAGCCGCCAAACGCGTCTTCCTCGTCCCTCGCCAGCTCCTCAAGATTCGGGCTCATGAATGGGTTGTTGATGCCTTCCGTGTCGTTTTCGTCGGAGAAGAGGCCGCGATGAATGAGGTCGTGGTTGGGTTCCGGGGATCGGGTGAGGATGAGGTTGTCGGAGGGGTCGGAGGTGGAAGAATGGCCTTGGGCGGCGAGTTGGGCTTGGGCGTTTTGGGCGTGGCGGTTGTTGAGGCGTTGTTCGAGCCGGCGGCGGGCGCGGGAGGGGGGGACGTTGAGAGGTGGTGGGATGGTGGGGATGGTGGTCGAGGTGGTTGAGGAGGTGGAGGGTGGGGAGAAGAGCTGGAAGGTGGTCATTAGCGCGTGGGTTTGTGAAGGTAGAGTGTGCTGTTGAAGTAGAAATGAATGTTAAGTAAGTGACAGCTGGTGCAGACAGTGGAGTAAGGAAGAGAAAAGGTTATGTGACTGGAGGTGTGATACAGAAACGGTGATATAAGAGGCACAGAGTGTGCGTTGAGGAAGCGTCGTAGAGGCTGACCCCACGCTTTCAGAGACTCATCGGACGACAGATGCGGCATATGCAGCACATGCGGGGCACTGAATGCAGTGTGAAGAGCTTCAGTTTGCATTGAATGCCTAAGTACGCAGACTCATCAAGCTATTCAAGCATCAATTCACTGCTCCCGACAGGCCCATGCATGCATAGGTATCATACCTGCCACCTGCTTTGTGTGTCCCTGATGCTTCACGTGACAAATGCTGCGATGCAAATGCAAGTCGTTAGGTCGTTAGAAACGTTCAAGCATCTTTCTTCTCAACATCCTCAAGAGAAAGTTCACCCACATTATCGGAGCCCCTAACTCCAGCACCCTCGCCTTCGTCGATGTCCTCCATTTCTTCGTCTTCCTCATCGCTTGAGCTTCCAAAGCCGCTCAACAATGAACCACCACTGCTGATTCCGAAAGCACTCGAGGTTGCCGAGCCATTGGTCGCTAGATCCATGGAGTCAAGCCCAGCGGTGCCATTCAGCCCGGCTTGAGTGAGGGCATTGGAGCCGCCCGTGTTGTAGCCACTGCCAGCTGGGAGAGCATTCATTGCCGCTTGTCTAGGACCAATGGACATATCAGGTCGGACACCACCAAGGACAGCATTATCCCTTTCTCTGGTTTCCGAAAGAGTGTTCTCCACGTAATCGCTCCACTGCTTACTGGTGACCTTGTCAAGCACGCTTTGCGACAGCAGCTCCGGTGGATGTCTGTCGCTGAATTTTACTACTTCTTCTGCGATCAAGGTGAGATGACCCATGTAGCCTAATCGCATGTTGTTCTTCTGTTGTGCTTCGTCACTCCGCTGCTGGCCCTCGACAATCCGGTCGGTGATCTTTCCGGTTTGAAAAAGATCGATGGCGAGACTGCCGTTGAAGCCTCGATCCATTGGGCCGTTGAACACCTGCTGTACGACATCATATACTACATTGTGAAGAAAATTGTTCCATGGAAATCGAAAGAAGAAGTCCTTTACCAAGCTGGGTCAGCAGACCAATCAGGAAATAGTACATCAGTATCTGATGACTTACTAGTATTGTCGGGACCACCTTATGCTCTACAAACATCATCTTGAGGAAGTCACCAACGATTGGTTGTCCGTCAACATCGTTCTCGATATGGGGCACAAAGGCCTGATCGCTAGTGCTCATTAACGCTGATTTGTTACTGTCTCCCTCCTCGCCAAGCGTGGTGTCTATGGTATCTTCACTCCCGCCCGCTTCAAGCTCAGGTCTTGGTTGCGACTCTGCGTCTGGTGTCTGCTGAGGGGTCTTGTCGGATCGGACAGCAAACAGTGGCGCTGGCTTGTCATTTGCATGTGGAGATATGGGTGAATCTTTGGGCGATGTAATGCTAGTTTCAGGGAGTTGATTTCTTCGCGGTAATGGCGGCGCTTCCGGATTGGCGTTTTGTTGCGAAGGTTCTTGACTGCTGGATTCAATAACGAAAGATTTTGTGTTATCAGCCTCATGATCTTTCGATGATGCCTCCTGGCCTATGCGTAGACCTCCAACCTCGGAGGTGAGGCCAGACGTAGGTGATTCGGGTTGTGGTTCATTTCTCGTCTCGGGCTCGGGCTCAATTTCAGTCTCGAGCGCACCAGGTGCTCCCAAGTCCTCCGGAAGTTCTTCCTCCTTTTCGTCCAGAGCCTCCAGTCGTGGTGAAGTGAGCGGTTCGTCGACAAAATCTTCGTCCAAGTCTAGTCGGGGTTTGGCTTGCTTTGGAAGACTACTTCTTTGCGCAGGTTTCGACTCGGATTCGAACTGTGATCGCTCTTCGAAATCACCTTTGATGTCTTCGGCGAGTTCAGCTGATGTGCCAACATCCTCGAAACCGTCATCATCCGCATTGTTGGCTATCTCAAGCTTGCGAACTTCTCCAGGCGATCCGAGTCCTAGCGCAATTGTAGAGTTTCCGTTTGGGAAATCTTCGACACCTTCAGAAAACTCCGTCGCAGCTGACACAGGGGGCTTTGAGGCAGCAAGAGCACCTTCTGCCTTTAGCCGGTCCCTCTCTGCATCTCGCTCCCGAATGTAAGCTTCACTTCCTCTTTCATTCAGCAACCCCATGTTGCTACAGTGGAGAAGCTCCGCCATCAATTCGCAAGTTTTGAATCGATCGAAGCCCAAAGGCTCAATCTTTGCGCCAAAGGCCACCGAAAGCTCTTTTCTCTTGATGGTAATAATGCCGTCACCGCTTGAGACTCTATGAGTAGGGCTTAAGATCAGGTTCATGAAATCTGGTACATGTTTGGCGAAGTATCGTAGCAAGGTGCCGAGATAAATAGGGTCACTGCTTGTAGGCGGTGTCTCCGGCCCAGCACCGACATCTGGATCGTAGTCCGAGTTGTTCTTTCGGATAACCTCGATGATCGTGCCAACCCCGACAGTCAAGGGATTTCCACCACGGAGCATCTCGTTGATCAATGTCTGTATACAAGGTTCTGAAACAAGCTGTCTTGTGAGATTGTTCGGATCTATGCATGATTGTTCGTTCTGGGATGCATTGGCTGATATGGTAATGATGGCCTTGATAAAGTCGCCAGCTGATGTTTGAGTGGCAGGTGGATATTGCTCGGATAAATAACCCAGCAGAAGGGGTATGAGATCCTGGCTCTGAAGCCACTGTTTTCTATGTCAGCATTTCGAATGGATGCGCCTGGGCGAGCCTGAGTGAGAAGCGCCATACATCTACAATGCCAACTCCGCCCTCACTCTTTTCCATGCTGATTATCTTCAAAAGGAGATCCATCACCATTGGACAATCTACATGCATTAACATCGCCGGTATTATACCTTCCAGAGACTTGATGAACGTCAGAGTCTCCTCGGTCTTCTTGTCGAGCAAAGTATCGTTGACTTTGGTGAAATAACCAGCTTCTGTGGTGTCCAACGGCGGTTCACGCCTTAAGAATTTCCAGAATTCCAGCAAGTGTTGCTGGTTCTCCATTAAAGCCTCCAAAATCGACCATGTCTCCGAGGACAGGATCTCGCAAGCAACGTATGCGTACTTCAGCCGGGCCTTGTCCGCTTTGTCCCATGCTTCCCGCTCCTCTCGTTGTCTTGACTTCTCCTTGTCCTTGTTCCTTCGGAATGGACTCAGGGAGTGCCCGCGATGAGTATCTTCCTCTTCACTAAGTTCCTCGCCATCATCGTCAGGCTTGGGAGCTTGAGGTGTTATAACGTATTCTAGTAACCTCCGCAGCACATTCTCATCTCTTAGGTACTCTATCAATTTGCTGTTGTGTTGTTTGAGCTCTTGGATAAGATCCGATTCGTCGAGAAGCTCTTCGAGAGTGACGTCGGATTTGTCAAGGATGGTATCGATTGAGGATATGCTGGCATATCCGCCGAAACGCCAAAACATGGTTATGTTACAGGGGTATCACTGGAATCGAAAAGTTGGAATGCTGTATTTGATATCTGTACACGGATGAGGGCTGTCCGAATGGATTATTCGTGGTGCGCTGGCAAAATGTAGTATCATGCTCGTAGCGATGCTAACTGGTAGCAAGATCGTAGCATTTTGAACATAGATGATGTAACTCGGGGTATTGCGGAGTTGACTGAGGACTGAATAAGATAGACGATTTGGAGCTGATGTATGCGCTCGTATGCCAACCGACCTGCAGATGGGCCAACAGAGGAATCGGAGGGATTATGTAGGACAATGTGTTGAGTTCGAAGACTCAGGCGCACACTAACGGCCTTGTCAATGCAGTTGGTGGCGCGTGGTCGTTGCCTAAGACTTTCTTTCTCTTAATAGTTGTTTGATAACCGCCGGCGTTTGTGCAGAATATGGAAGATGCAGTGAGCAGGCTCAATAGTGTATTTCGTTCTACAACAACCATACAATGAATTGAAGATAGATCCTTGCGATAAGTGCGGCTGCAACGCAAGTGTTAAGTCGAACAACTTTGACAACGATGTTTGGAGCTTGTGTTCGCTATCCCTTTCACAAACCCCCTGCTACTGCGCCGGCTAAATTAATCCCGCAGTCTGCCACAGGGCTTAGGGACGACCGACGACTCGAACAGCAATCCATCTTATCAAAACCGCTTTCTGTACCAACCTCTCGAAGTCTATGGGTTGACAAAATTCCCCGAAGAAGTAGGCCACTATCAGAGCGGATCGAAGCAGCCCACCGGGGCGGGCTTGGCGTCAATACCGTCACCGCAGGCAGACACCCGAGACACCCATACCATTGGATTTTCCACCTCCACGCTCGACTCCGCATCGCTTGCACCCCTGTAGCCTGACAGCCTCCTTCCAGACCACCCACCATGAATCGCCTCTTCGGTGCCAAAGACAAAGCGCCCAGACCGACCCTCACCTCCGCCATCACCACCACCGACACACACATCGACGCCCTCGACGTCAAGCTCGCCAAACTCAATGCCGAACTCTCCACCTACCAGACCCGCATGTCCAAGATGCGCGACGGGCCGGGGAAAACCGCCCTGAAGCAAAAAGCCCTCAAGATCCTGCAGCGCCGGAAGCAGTATGAAACCCAGCGCGATCAGCTGCAGCAGCAGAGCTGGAACATGGAGCAGGCGAGCATGATGACGGATAATCTGAAGAACGTGATGACGACGGTGGATGCGATGAAGCAGACGAAGAAGACGCTCAAGCAGCAGTATGGGAAGATCGATGTTGATAAGATTGAGAGGATGCAGGATGAGATGCAGGACCTAATGGAAGCGGGGAATGATATCCAGGAGGCGATGGGCAGGAGCTATGATGTGCCGGAAGATGTCGATGAGGCGGAGCTGGATGCCGAGCTTGAAGCCTTGGGGGAGGAGGCGGAACTGGAGGGGCTGGGCATGCAAGGGGTGGGGGAGACGCCGGGGTTTATGGTCGATGAGGTGCCGACATTTGTGGATGAGCCGCCAGTACAGGGAAAGGTGAAGGAGGCGGCGGGGTGATGCGATATACGAAGTGAGAGGCATTTCTGGGGCGTTACAGTTGTGGCATCAGGCAATGATCTGGGAGGGAGGGTTGATTATGATATTATGCATTATTCAAAGAGAATGAAGCATCGGGATGCTCAGGCCGAATTCTGGAGTGCAATGCAGTCTTGTTATCAGGATGATATCAGGATGATTAAAAATAATGTAGGCTACCTGAAGGCGCTTTGACGACTCCGTGTCCTGTGCATAACGATGCTGACTATGCATCGGCAGACAGTACTCATAATGCCTCCTGTTTTCACCGTCCCCCTTGCCAGGACGCCTCGCCAAGACCACATGCGCAGATGCGGATGCTACCCTATGCCCTTACGACGTTCCCAGGCCGAAGAGCACCAACAACGCGATGTTCATCGCAGCGATGACAAACCAAACAATTACGGCGAGCCCGGAGATTAGCCAGTGATTCCTCATCTTTACCATTTCTACCTCCCGATCGAACTCCTCGTCGGCTGCAGGCTCTGGGCCGCTGACGACCATGTACTTGTTTCGGCAGGTGAAGTAGATAAGTGGCGCCGAAACGAAAGGTAACACTACGCTGAGGGCGACTTGCGTACCGTTCAAGGCCGCAGAGAGGCCTTTCTTCCCCACTACGCCGGCTATGATGATACTGGGCGTGATGCTGATAGAGCGAGTAAGCAACCTTCGCATCCAGGGCGCAATCGTCCACTGCAAGGCTCCTTCGCTAAGCATCTGACCTGCGATCGTGGCGACAATACCTGCAGATGTGCCGGACAATAGTAAAGCCAAAGCGAATATAGTACCAGCCACGGGGGCAACAGTCTTTGAGAGAAGATCGTGGATGCCAAACAGATCTGCGTTTTGAGCTACCTCGATCGAAGATAGGGAACTTCCGGCCACGATAAGGATGGCGCTGTTGACGAACATAGCAAAGGTAAACAAAGCAAGGCCGACTTCAGCTGTCGAATAAGTCAAGCATGATCGAATAGCTGCCAACGAAGGCCGGTAGGGTGCCTTGTCTGAAGCTTGGTCGGTGTCATCAGTCGGGACGAAAGCACCGGCCTTGGTATCGAAATGTCGAAGCCGAGATTGAACCATGCCACTACCAAGATAAAGACTATGAGGCATCACGGTAGCCCCAAGAATACCACAGCTAAGGTATATACCCTGTCCATGCACAATGGTCGATGATGGCAGGTAGCCTCGAAAGACCTCGCCTATGGAGGTACCGTGCATTAGGGAGAGCTGGATACAGAAGCATACGACTACGCCCAGCACGAGCGCCATGACGAAGAGTTCGAAGGCCCTCAGTCGGCGCATGGAACCGTTGGGGCTGTAGAAGAATAGAATTATAAGAACGTCAACAATGGTTAGAGCGCAACCAGCAACAAGGGGAATCTTGAAGAGCAAATTGAGCGCTATGGCTGAGCCAATGACCTATGGGAAGGGTGAGCATCAAGCGTATTGCAGACTTGGAGAGGAGGAATTCTCTACCTCGGCTATATCTGTAGCAATAATGGCTGCTTCGGCAAGGACGTACAGGAAGAGGTTGAGCCACCGCGGTAGGTGTGCTCTGCAGTGCTCTGCCAGATTGAGGCCTGTGACCGTTCCAAGACGGACTGCTAACGACTGCAGCACTATGGCAAAGACGTTGGACATCAAAACGATGAAGAGAAGCTTGAACCTGGTGGCAGCCCCAGCAGCGACATCAGTAGAGTAGTTGCCAGGGTCTATGTATGCTACGGCTATCATAAAGCCAGGCCCGATGAATGTGCCAAACTTGGCGATCATTCTCCCGACATGCTGAACGGTCAAGAGAGATTTTGAATGAGTCAATTGTGTAGGATTCGGCGAAGGCATTGAGGGTGTTGAGTGTCTACTGGGAGTCCGTGCTCTCTCGCTTGGCGTTGGAGCTGTCTTGCCATTTGATGCAGACGGCAAAGGGAGGCGAGGAAGCGGATCTTCCGTGTGCCTATCGTCGACTGCATCGTCCTTGCTTGCCAGGTCTGAAAAGTTCGAAGTCCGTGTAGCTCGCAAATTGACCATGCCATTGAGGTCTTGCCTCGTCGTCAGATCGGCGGAGAAAATCGGAGGGCTCTGATTCCAGCCATGACCATCTGGCGGCTCATCGTTTCGAGACGGATAGTTCATCCTGACGTGAAGGAATCAGGCAGAGGACAGTCGAACAAAAATAACGGCGAGGGGTAAAGAATGAAGAATGCCAAAAGGCACTCCGAGGTCGATGATGCCACTAAAATTTAAGCGTGCGACTTTTCCCGATCAAAATCCTCACCAGCCGTTTCGAGAGAGGACGGCAACATCACCAAGAGGAAGGAGAGACCCACGAGAAATAGAGAATACTTCAAGGGTTGGCATGATTGTTGTCACTCCACATTGCGCAAACGAACAAGAGTAAGAAGCGCACAAGAAGCTGCGCTTGGCAAAACAAACGATGAGACAAGAAATGCAAAGATCCGACATCTTGGTCTAGACGTATTGGCCATGTGCTTTACTCCCCCGGACCAAGGTAATCAGCATCATTGTAAGCATATCTCCAAAGTACTTCTAAGTCGTCGTTGGCTTTTCGTAAAGTATTGTAACGTTGTCTGTAAGGTAGACGGAAGCTTGCTCGTATGGTTCCTGTGCCCCGCAGGCCCGGCCGAGACCTGTTGCCCTGCCGGTCTCTCCCGACAGATCTCTTGGCACCTTCACCACCCTTCTCGAAGGCCAATCGCATCTCCACCAATGTCGTCGCAAACCCCATCCAACGAGCCTCCCCGAGCACCCAAGACCCATCGCTCGAGGCGACATGGCGCCCGCAACCGAGGATACTCACTGCCCCGGGGCGAAAAGTCTCCGGGCCGCCGCTCCGAAGTGAAGCTCCTCCTCTCCGTCTTCCACAGCGTGTCCCACAACTGGTCCACCGAGCCGTTACGCTTCGATCCACACCGCATTGATGATCGCGAGCTATGGACCGATATCCGCAGTACGTTCCGGCAGGATGTGCAGAAGCCGTGGAAAAGGCTGTTTGGGTTCAAGAAAGTGAAGAGTATTGTGCCGATTGGGGTACGTCATCTGTTCCACGGCGCTGCAGTACTGCTAGGAATCATATGCGTAAAGCTTAGAGATATACTGACATCCTGACCGGAGCTTAGATGACGCCGAATGGCGTGCCCGTCCGCATCGACCCAAAAGACTACCCTGATTCCAAGCAGTTCCTGCACGCCTACCATCATCCCGACCATATACGGCCCGATCACCACTGGGTGGATTGGTTCGTCGCCTTCGATGAAGGGGATACAAGGACCAACGGGCTGGAGTTCGTAGAGGGTATATGGGCCGAGAAGCTTGTCGTTGTCGCCATCCTCGCTACCATGGCAATCATCGTCGTATCTGTCGTGTGGTGCGTACTGGGAGGCGATCTGCAAACGGTGTTCACCGTGATGGGCTTTGTTCTAGGTCTCGCGACCGGTGAGTGTTCCCAAGAAAGTTGCAATGGAAAACAAGGCACTGACATTCAGGAAGCCGAGATCGCGCTCGCGGCGCTGTACTACCAGTTGACCCTACCGGGATGAAGGACGCATTCACGCTCACCAGCGAACGAAGACCCTATACGATTTTCAAAGCTTACTCAACGCTCAACCTTGCCGATGATTTATGTTAGCCGATCCGCGACGCAATGCAGACCTTCCAGAGTTTAGGCCCACAACCGACGTGCATCACAAGCGGATCGATAGCTCGAAGCAGCCTCACTAATGGGTTAAGACGCACGTAGCCTGCAACTTATCCCAGCAGTCAGACCCAGACAAGCTATCACCATCTGGATCGTTGACCATAGCGTATACCCAGAGCAACAATAGAAGTCCCTGTCCCAAAGCGGTATTGCGAGTGGTAAAGCGCTGCTCAGAAGCGCTAGGAGACGCAACGTCCAAGAGCAAGCTCGTCCTTGACACCCAAACACCCTACGAGGCGCTCAACACAGCTTAGACGCCATAGACGATAACGCGCCAGAATTCGAAGTAGAGTGCAATGATGGAAAAGGGTGAAGATCGTGCCCAGTAAGTACAGACTGTGTAGGGCAAAGTAAGAATCGCACATTTTCCTCGTCATACTCCCCCAGAACGCTGGTACTACTCTACATCCGCACTCTCAGCAGCAGCATCCACACACGCTGCTCTTCAGGACAGAGCTCAGAGTGCCGAGATCTTCTCCCCTAATTCCACGGCATAGACCTCCCCACAAGGAGACCATGACAACCCCACCCCAAAACTCCCTATCCAAGTATTTGCCCGCTCCATCACCGACCACACCCCACCAAGCCAGACAAACCCAAATACCCCAACCTCAATCCTTCGCTCCGCCCCCACCAGCGCGCAACACTCCATCATCAACACCCACCCCAAAATCCCGACGTCCTGGCCAACCTGGCTTCTCGGTGCAGGTGCGATAGGGGATGAGAAAGCTAAGGCGTCACGATCTTGCAGGAGCGGCTGGGGGTTCAATTCGGCACTGACGGCGCGGAGTGTAGGTCCATCAGGGGGAGTTGAGGGGGCGGGTGGGATGGATGAGGGGTGATGGGTATTAGGAAATGGGGGTGGTGCGGGATATGAAGGACGGGGCAGCTTGGGCGGAGGGGTTGGGTATGACGAAAGGGGGGGGAAGTGGTATTGTGGTGTAGGAGAGAGGACCGTGGTGGTGAGCTGCCTGTTGAGAGCAGAGAAAGATGGTGTTCTTGCTTTGGGGTTGTTCGCTCACCCACCGCGATGGATAGTACAACAGAAGAGCGCTAAAGCCCCCCTGCCCTCCCCCCCCCGAATGGACTGCAGTAGCCAAGAGGTCGACACCAACATGATCAGAGAAGGTACTTGAAAGAACCAGTAAACGCCGCCAATATCGGTGTATCCCATTGCATCGCTATTCGCGCCATCCCATGCGGAATACACACAGCATCCACCAGTATACCACCAAATCAGATATACCATCTCACTCACCCCTCTAAAGTGTCCGTGAATCTCAAAACCTGTCTCTGGAAGCTTCAATGTGAGCTCTGTATCAATCGCGCAATCCGACGATTTTCACGCATTGTCGATCGAGAGATCGAGGTAACGATCAGATAGTCTCCATGAAAGGCAACATTTGAGAAATGGGAAGGAGTGATGTAGAGGACGCAAGACTCCGGTATGAAAGGAGTCACGAGGCAGAGGAGGTACATTAGATATGGGAGGGTATGGTGATGAGCTGGTGTACATCGCTGTTATTGCATTCCATAGGCAGTGCGTGATTCCGTCGGTCCAATTGGGTATGGTAGTTCGTTTTTGGCGACGCGGCTGGTTGCGGAAGTCTTTTCGCGAAGAAGGTACATCGTATTAGCTAGTAAACGCCGCAAAACGGATGTATATCCTCTAACCTGATTACCGTTTTGGGATTGAATCCCTTCTTCAGTCTTCATTGTCGTGGGGTGTTTGTCGCATTGACCCGAGATAGCCTTCATGAAGACTATCTGATTGTTGCCTATATAGCTTTCTTCGATTTCTCGATCTCCCAATATCGCCTTGACACCATCTTTATTGATTTGGCCTAGCGCAGAAAGGTATGAAGCGAGTTGGTACATCAATATTGGTGGCGTTCACCAGTAAATTCATGTACCTTTTCTCGAGGATATGTTTAAGATGCATCAGTTATAGTACAAGCTTGTTTATAATGCATCACCTTCAAAAACCCTGGTTTTGGCACAATGCGCAAGCCCAATTTATCCAGCTTCTCAATGTTGGCTGCTGTCGTTCGCAAAGCTTACCAGGCGTTGTTAAGCGTTGTTGTTTTTTTTATCGCAATTGCATCTTGTTGCAATTCACGTCTAACAAGATCTTGTTAGCTTGGATACTGATTTTGTGTCAAGAAATAATCTCAAATGCGTTGACATCGCACAATGCTATTCGCCAAATCTTGCCAACGACAATAAGGAGGATAACTAGATTTTGCGACGATAAGGGTTAGCAGTTCTAAAAAGCTGGATAAACTGGGCCTGCAGAATGTGCCAAAACCAGGGTTTTCGGGGGTGATGCATTATAAACAAGCGTGTACTATAACTGATGCATCTTAAACATATCCTCTACCTTCTCCGATCGTGTTGTGGGCGGGCGATACGTAATTCCGTTGACCTGTTGACCATGGTAGTCCATTCCGGGGGCGAGATGGCTAAGGTATGGAAGTCTTTTGTCGTGACAAAAACCTGCAGATGGTATGTCATTTGTGACTAATGTGTACGGTGAGCAATCTGGTTCGGATGCTCCGAATTAGCTTGGCTTGCAAGTTGCTGGACTCGTATCGAAGTGCAAGTCCCAAATCATGCGGTCTCATCACATTCTCAAATCAGCCCAGTGGGGCGAAGGAAAGCCAATACAAAGATGAAAATTGCTGCGTGATGATAGGGTAATCGCTGTGCCCGGTCCAAGTAAAACGTCGAATAGTATTTGATTTACGTCCGTAGCCACATGGAGAAAAAAGGCGTTTTCAGGTAGCAGGAAAACACAGGAGATGAGACCAACCCTTAGCTTTTGAAGGTGGTATGAAATTTGTGGGGATCCAACCTCGCTTGGGCCCCGAGCACACAGATGAGAAACGCCCCAGATGAGAACGCCTCAACGGCAACATTGACGGGTGGCATTATCACTTTTACGAGGCGAAAAGCGTGACAAATGAACTCCCACGTCTAAACTTACTTCTGGATACCGAGGGTTCGGTTGTCACTATAAGGCTTTTCCGTCAACACGGGTTCAGCGTGGGATGAGGAACATGGCTCCACGTGGCTTTTGATCCCAAAGGATCGTGCATGCTAAATACTCGTGGGAGATCACTAGATCCATGGGGCTGGAAGAGTGTCTAACAGGCGGATAGTCGAACAGCTCCAGAGGCAGGCATCGTGGTCGAATCGTATCTTTGATGGTGGGAGGGACACGTTTTTAAATCAAGCCGGACTGGCAGCTAACGACGGAGATCGATTAGCGAGACGCCAAAGGCGATCCGGTAGCAGACTGTTGGGATTTTGGTTGGTTGGTGAGTGTCGGGGATCGTCGGTGGGCTTCGCTGAACGAGCTTCCACCACCTTCGAAACCGGGCTTCGATTGCAATTTGGAAGCGCCGTGCAGGAAAGAAAACTCTCCGTTTGGTCGACAGCGTAGAGCACAATCATCACCAAATCTAGCGTAAAGCAAGGAAGTTAGCTTAACCTGTGCTATAGAAGTGCTAGATCAATAAGTAGAAGTAAATCCATAGTTGTGGACATGTACAAGTCTGGTCGATCAGTACCGTCACATTACTACTTGTTCATGAGCAAGTGTATGACGAGCTTGAACGAGCAGCGCCGTTGGAGACGTCTTGAAAAAGGCTCCATTATCGAATTATGGGCGTAGGCGAAACATGGTGTCGAAGGTTTCGTATAGACCGTGGTATCTACAACTTCGGTGCTCAGCCTTCCTGACCACATACAAGATGCAGGAAGCCGCGTGAGAACAGGGAACTAGGATGTATCAACCACACAGTACCGTGGTCCGCCACTGCATATCGTTCCTTACCCATGGTTCGGGAAAGTGACAGTAGTAAAGCTTTGCCCCCAAATGTTCCTGCTCATAGCGGGATCCGTACGCCTGCGATAGCGCGGTCGGACTTACGTGTACGTCGGATAGCTGAGCATGATGGAGAGCTCTATTCGATGCTCCGCCCGCATGGAATCAGACAGCCAGCAATCTCCATCCTCGAAGTGCATGCTTGCGATTCCAAAGGATACAAGATTGCATGGCCGTCGCAGTCGAAATTTCCTCGAGCAGAGGGGCACGACACACCCCTGTCGCAGACTCGCAAGAACACTCACCAAACAAGATAAGGGACACGGGCACGAAAGTCACGTTTCACGCTGATGTGCATTGGTGGCCGAAGTGATCCATGGAAACCGTGGTGCATCAACGCGGGCCACCCGTTTCCTTCGGCTATTCCTCTTTCAGCCATCGCTTGAGGTGGACTTACTTGGTAGCTTTTCAGCCTGCTGTTCGTGGTGGCGCCTGAGGTACAGAGTACTCGGTACCGTGGGCGTTGCATTCATGGCGCCCTTAGATGTCATGAGCATGCTGAGTTATGGAGCAGGTTGAGAAAGTGACCATGCAACCTTCACCCTTTGTGCTCTGCGTCGTACATAAGGGAATGTCGAGAAACAGGGAATGCCGACAGTCGAAACTTGAAGCAGCAAGACGGCCGAAACCGCTCTGCGCCCTGATGCATGATCAACTGTCAAATCCGCATCGAGCCAATGATAGGGCATCGCTCTTGCATGCATGCGCTCCCAAGGTTGGATGCAGCGACGCTGAATCTGCTAGGACGGGGGTGTCCTTCTTCTCTGCATCAAGGGCGCTTGTATGCGGGAGAGACTTTGCGCTATGCTTGAGGATGTTGTCACCTTCAGGTTCAAATCCACCCCTGCCCCGCGCATTGCACTCATGAACGATATTCGAAGAGAACGAACGACAGCTGCAAGAATCATGGATTTCAGGCGTGTCCCGATTCAAGATAGGACCTCTTACGAATCCGTTGAGTCTTCAAGATGTCATGCAGGCGGACGTTGGGTCTCAACGAGAATTGAATCCGAATCCCGGCTGGAATTGACGGGTTTGGTTCCGTTTGAGCTGGTGAAGGACAATACAGATACCAGGTCGCATACACACTCCTTCGGCCATGGTGCTCGGTCTGGCGGTAGCATATATACTTGGCTGGTCAGCAATGTTCGGACCGGCTCCGTCTGAAGCTTATTCAAGTCCATCATTTCGCAAATTGCTTTGTACGGAGTAGCTTGGACTACTACCGTCTCTGCTCTGGTCGCTAGCCCCTGTGTGGCTGCTGGGCGTTGAGCACCATCACTCATCAGTGGCTGTACTCAGTAACCGTCGTAGAGACGCACCGCTCCGGTTGCGCTATCTGAGCTGGTGGCTTGAGCTGGAGAAGATGGGAAGGATCAGCCTTGACTTGTGTCGGCTTGGGTCGATATAGTAATCGGAAGCGGAAAACGGTGGGGGAGCTGTAAGTGGAAGCGAGACCGATGTCCCGTTTAGGACAAGGATTTCCTGATAGAAGCGCCGCCTAAACCCTTCTGGTAAGCTGTCAACGCATCCTGCAGAGCGACTCCGGCTAGGGACGCAGTGCCAGGGGACGGAAGCTTCTTAGCTGCGATCCCAGAGCGCATTGCAACATGGGTAAGCGAAGAGGATGTGGTTTTGGCACTTGCATCGTGCATGAGGCGGCATATGGCGTCTGCAAGCTGGGCCACGCGACGTGTCAATCCCGGCTAGCCTTCGAATTCCAACCCGGTTGCAGCCAAACGTCGCCGCGCATATCACAGCCTATCCCATTGCACCTCAACTCAAACCGGGCCACCACTGCTTGCACTCGATGGACGTAGCACCGCCTTTCCGTCCACATGACGGAGCCAAGTAGAGGCCACTGTTTCCATGGCACAACCTCGACGCTGCAGATAGCGCTGTGGCTCAAAAGGGCCGAGCAAACGCTTCTGTCCACCCCAATGACTGGCGTAAACTGCTGGCATTCCGCGCTCGATCAAATCCATTTAGCGAGGCGACTGAGCTGCAGGGCTCACCTGGCTATGTCATTCTGATATCGACAGACACTCCATTCTCTGCTGCTTAGCGGTGCGAATGGTACGAGGTACTTTCTTGCTACTGTTGCCTTCCCGGCGCCATGAAAAGCTTGTTGACGGATGTGGCAACCGTGCGTGGAAGAAGTATAACTCACTCGGTGTGGCCTCGGTCCTGCATATGTTCTGAAAGTCTCTGAGTCCCTATTCTTTGTGCTATCTCTCCAATCTTGAAAAAGAGAACGATCACCTTCCAGTGCCCTCGGCGACTTCGTTCTGCCCCGTGACTGCACTGCATTCCGACTTTGGAAGCTTCAGGCTGTCGGATATTAGCTGCGACGACACACGGCGGTAGTAAAGAAGCATTCAAGGTCCGGCAAGAGGGGAAGACTGGTCGATCCGCGCATTGTCCGCTGGATGAGCCTTGCGAAGTTTTCCGACATTTCTCCGTTGACGAGTACCGAAGTACAAGAGGTAAGCACGTGCCTTCAATGCTTTGCAAGCCTGGCCATGCCTTGCCTCTCACAAGCCCCCGTCACGTGAACTCCCACAATGGTAAACCGAGACCGGGCATTGAAAGGACACATCGCTTGACGGAACTGAGCACCAGCGTCGACGGTCGAGCTTGTGGGCGAAGAGTGCCACTCACTGACTCGTTCACAGGACTGTTCGCGAGGAACTCCCTCATCCTCATAAAGTAGAGAACCTACAGTCTTGGCATTTCCCCCCGGCGTGGCCAAGTGGTGGCTGGAGATGTTGAGCAGCTGCGTAGATCGGTGAAGGATATCCGCCGGATCCCCTTGTTGAGTTCCTCTGGAACGCGGCGGAAGCAGAGGGCTTGCAATCGTCGGCTGATCGTGTGAATGTGCCGTGGCCCTCTGCGTGGGATGATAGGCGGGTTTTGGAGTCAAGGAAAGTCAGCGTGCGGTCTAGTGAGCGCTCGACCGGGTTTTCCAGGCTCATCAAGCCATTGAAAGCAGTGTCCTAGATCGTCGGCAGCCGGAAGTCAAAGAGAGTGAGGGAAGAAGAGACGAAGGCGGCGGATGGGGAAGGAAGTTTCTCTCGCTGCCCGCTTTGCACATGCGAACCAGGCCCGTTACTCGCAGGAGGCATCCTTATCCTGGCTTAATCGATAGAAAATCCCCTCCTGATGCCCCCCACTAAGGCCACCGTTGCAATCCAGCTCTTCCTTGCGCGCTTTTCTACGGTTCTTGCTCGTCTCAGACGCTGGTCATGAGCCTATAAGTCCCACGAATTACTCTACTCAAACTTCCATCATTCTTCGTTCCTCAACCGCTACGTTCCACAGAGACCATCCAAGCTGCCCTTGGTTATCCAATCTACCGATCAGATATACGCTATCACATTCCAGCCAGCCCACTGGTTCTTTCGTTGCAACCATCAGGCGCAAGCGACCACCACGATCCTCTTGTTCGTTTGTTATAGACCTTCTAACAGCACTGCCACAGCCGTCAGAGTCAGTAAACGCTCTCTGTATTCTTTGGCCTCGAGCTCCTCCCTTCACCAGCCACCTACCTTCTCTTCAGGTAGTGCTTTGATCATGGGGCTGACCCACGGTAGTTAAGCAGAGACCGGAAGGACCATACTTCATGAACTACCAGCCTACGCATCCGGGCTTCATGCGAACCAGCCTTACCAGGTGAGTCATCTTCCACAAGAAGAGATCATTACCTTACATACTGCCAGGAAATCAACTGACCATGCAACCACCTAGCGATGCCTACATCCTCAAGATCCGCCAGGGTCCAGAGCGAGCAAAGGTTGCTGGCCCTAAGGACAAAGGTATCTATCAAACGAGCAGACTCCAAAGCCTACATGATAGCTAACTATCTGGTCGAGTTATAGACCGCAAGCCTGTTGATCCTCCGCCAATCCTCCAGCTACAGATCAGAGATCCGTCCGACCCTGCGCAGTAAGCCTGAAATTCAGTCTGCGCGTTACCTTTCAACTAACGGCGTCAGGAATTATTTGCAGAGCCCATATTATTTTATGTGTGCCAATCTCATGAGATTATCAACAAACAGCTCGCCTGAGCCTGTGTCACAGACAGAGCTGGCAGGAACTTTGGTCTCCTCTCTCCATCGTCTGAAAGACGTCGATAATCTAGGTAGGCTACATCGAGAAATTCATTCTAGGTCGCTGCTGACTTGAGTCTTAGATGGCGGCTTCTTTGTCTTTGGTGACCTGTCTGTTAAGGTTGAGGGTGAATTCCGCCTTCGCTTCAGTCTGTTCGAAATGTGCAAGTGAGTTCGCCTGGGAGAGCGTCGATTGTGTTGGACTGACGGATATGCGCAGGACAGAGGTGGTGTATATTAAGTCGATAACCTCTGAACCTTTCGTGGGTATGTTCAGAAAAAGGCCGGAATAAATGCAACCTCACTGACACTGTCTAGTTTTTTCGCCGAAAGAGTTCCCAGGCATGACAGAGTCAACCTTCCTTTCGCGGTCTTTCGGTGATCAGGGCGTGCGACTGAGAATAAGGAAGGAACCGCGGACACTGTTGTATGCCATTCTGCGACTTATCCCCCGATGTAGCTGACGTTCGCGCAGAAAACGACAGTACCCGACTGCTAGGCAATCTCGCCACCCCGGGTACCAGCCTGGATATCCAACACCGATTCAACAGGACTTTGTTCAACCACTTCCGTACCCTGGTGTAGCGGACTATCAAGAACATCCTGCCAAGCGACAACGGATGTCATTCGGAATTGCAGGCCGTGATCTTTACGAGCAGGAGCAAAGGGCTTTCACATACCCCGCTCACTGTCACCCTACCTTCAGTCAGGGACAAAGTCTTATACCAGGCCCGCAACCTACTTCAGGCCATTACTCGGATTATTCTTTCGGGTACCAACGTACCACCTCGTCGGCTGCCTCCTCACCGTACGTCTCGCCTCTGGAAGCCTCGGGCTACCATTCTGCTCCTAGCCATCTGTATGGGCAGTATCAGACAAGGGAACCTCTTTGGTCATATGTTCCACCTTGCCATGAATCACAACAGAGGTACACCCCACAACTCGTATACCCAGCCCCGCCAGTCCGTCAAGGGCCGATGTCCAACACGGTCAAACTCGAGGCTCCTGTCGCAACTTCGCAATCGGCAACGAGAGCTTTGACTTCGCTGGCACAGGACCATGTGTCCCAGTTAGCTGCACGCTCCACTGCGGTCGAAGAGACTGTAGAGCCTTCTGCTGAGAGTCCATTGCGTGCGTCGGATCGCCCTATCCTTCCACCCCTTCAATCGACCCTTCAACCTACGCAGACCCAGGGAACAGCGCCACAGCTACATAGTAGCAACGTCCTTCCACGCATAGAGAGCCACGGTTCAGGTCACATAGGCGGGCAGGGTTACCCATACGGGCATCCAGAGAATTCTGAGGTTCATTCCTCCTACGCACCGTCTACATCGTAACAGAGAAATGCGTACTTTAGAGGCACTTAGTGCACGGAAACACTCCCCATAGTACAATACTGACAATTTTTGGATCGTCCGCTTTGTGATTTTTTTGGTTGTCCAATGTTCGAGCTCTTCGCCTTGGCCTTGCTTTTACGCAAGTGAGTGTTGACGTGTCAACGTTTCAGCGTTGACTCTACCTCGGGGGCGTGCCTTCTTACATGTACTTGGTGTCACTTCGCACCTTCCATCCGTCAAAGCCAAGAAGCCGAGAAGCAGGCATGACAATCGACTCAGCATAAATACCTAGTCTTCGTCAGGCTTTCACAGAATCAGGAAATATGACTCTTCGGCCTTCGCTATCCAGCGTCCATCTTAATTACATGGACGATCGAGCTCGCATCACAGATGAGATTGCCCGGATCAAGAAAGCTCTGCTTCTCAAAGGCTTTCCTTTCGGGCCAGAACCTTCACCCTCCATAGAAGACGTCAGTGCGCATTGTCATTGGGATGGCATTGTAGGTCACCCTGTCGATGTCGAGATCACTGTGTCGGTATGGAACATGAACTGCCCGTCGTAGCCTGATGCTGATGTATACCCGCTTCTAGATCGCTGCACAACCCAATAGCCGTTATCTACTTCTTGATGAGTCGGATCCGAGGGTCAGAGCGGCAGAAATCCATAGCATAAGCAGAATCTCAACACCTGCTGACCAGGTTATCTCCCCAACTGAGGGATTCGCAAATGCGCGCGAACTATCTATACCGTCACCATCTATCGAGGGCGTGCCTAGGAGCTGCTCCCGAATCCTTCTGGACCCTTCGATTCGGTGCAGTTCCCGACATCCAAATGAATGGTCGGGCGATACGCTTGTCGCTTCCGAGGCGAAAGACTTTCTGGATCAATACCACTTGCGAACGCCAGGTGACTCAAGGGATGAAGATGGACATTGTGATGCCATCTCAACACTACCACGACGTCTTTTCCCAACGATCCGGCCTGGTATGTCGCCTACTGAAGCACTCTTTGATGGTTTAAGGCTTGACAAAACTCCACAATCCACGAACGTGGTGAGAGAATGTTCGCTTAACCACTTGCCGAACGGCGACGGACAACCACGTCTGATTGCGGACAGCTATTATTCTCAGCAACGCTCGTCCTCGAGCGCCACTGTCAAGAATCCTCTGCCAACACGTGCTCCGCAAGGTTCGATATTGACATCGGATGATATACCTGGTTCCTTATCTGCACGGGTCGATCCAGGCTGTGAGGCACTTGGGGAAAGGAGTAAGACCTCGAGTCCTGCAGAACATGGTCTCACCCAGGATGAAAGCCCTCTCGGAGCCGCAAAACGTGTCAAAATTTCGAGAAAGCCTGCTGGCAAGAAACCCTGGCAGTCGCCCAGTCAAGAAGATTTCTCCCGCGAAAGTAGGTATCGCATACGGCTCTCAAAGTCGGCGCATTCCTCGCCCACCAAGTCAGCCGCTTCAGAGAAGAGGGACTCCAAGCCTAATGTATCGAAGGGAACCCTCCAGCTGCCAATGCTCAGATCAAAATCCTTGAACCGATTGAATTACGTACGAGAAGGCCCAGGTGCCGAAGCTTCCATGAGGTCTTCAAGCATCAGACATGCGGCCCAAACTGTCGGAGTTACAGCAGGTCGAAATATTAAGGGAACCCTAGCAGGACTTGTGAGCTTGCCACCCAGGTCTCGCAACGGTACTCCGTATACGATCTTGTTACCAGCTACTGAGCCATCGTTCTGGTCTGATAGCAGTGGCCCACGTAGTAAGTAGATTTCCGAGCATCTCTTGCCCCTTTCTGAGCATGTCTCAGCAGTATCCGCTCCCAAAGCATGCACCTCTCTCATTGCATTGACTGAAAGGAGCAATGCTGACTCCGAAACTTACTTAGGTAGCCCTTGTCGCAGAAGAAGTGCTCGGAACACTTTTGATGGAATCTCGCTTCATGCCCGACGAGAGAATGATCCACTAAGTCATCATGGGCTTCACGTCGATAACGACAGCTACGAACCCTCATTAGACACAGACGGTAGCTATGAGGATATTACTCAATCTTTGAAAGCAGAGAGCCAGCTGTCAACGTTGGAAATCGCTGAAAGCTCATTGATCTCCAGAGGTACTTCAAGCAGTCGGTTTGGATTACCCAATGAGCAGCCACGTGGAAATACTACAGGAGAGCCTTTCTGGATTCGATCCGACGGCAAGCTATACGTGTGCTTTCCAAGTGACCCCGAAACTGCTATGTACCGAATTGAGGTCCATGCAGAGATTGACCTGTCGTCCCCGGATGCGGAAGGCTGGTTCAGCTTCTCCATCCCAGGTCTACCGCGGCTTGACGCGTCTCAAGCCAGTGGTCGCTTGACATTCTTCCACGAACAAGGTCAGAAAATAGCCGTCGATAAAGGTCTTTTAGATTTTTTCACCGATGCTGAAGCGTATCTCGTCTCGGGAGGCTCGCATTTTAACGGTTCTCCGTTATTACGCTTACGTGTTATGGACGACTCGACCAAGACGGACGAATCTGAAGCAGGGACGCAACAAGAAGACGATCTAGCGAAGTGGACAGACGAACAGATCAGGCTGTGCCCTGTCCATTTCGTAGGGTTGGCCTCTCGGGATGATCCTTTGGAGCTAGAAGACCCAACGAAGCTGATATGGAACTTCCACATTCGCATTGACCGTATCATCACAGGAGAGCTGGAGTGCCAGATGAGCCTTGATGCTAACAGTGGATCCGTGCCCTTACTCGTGATCGATGCTCGTGATTGGGTTTCGAACTATTCTATTATCGATGGAAAGTTAGCGACACATGCGGAGTGGAGAGAGACAGAGGACGGCGATATGGCACTGCAGAGCGTGGCGTCGACTCTTCCGCGTAATTTCACCGAAGTCGATATATACTGGAAGGAATTGGAAATTGTGGATGAGCTTACTGGTCGTGAAGCAACCCCTCCAAGAGAATTTCGCTTGCCCAACACCGTTGGCAAAATCCTTCTCAATGGAAGCTTGACCTGCAATATCGACAATGCGGTCATTGTACTCAACGACATCTATGGAGAGGAAATCACCTGGCGCGCGGATAGCATGATTGGGTGCAATGCTGTCAAGCTACCGAAGCTTTATCCGGGTTACAGGATGTACCTGAAGGTTAACGAGGCCACACCATCCATCAGCGACGATCTGGCAAGTCTTCTAGGTGTGGATGCTGATGTAGAACCGGAGCTACCAGCTTCACGCGAAAATATTTCCATCGTTGGAGATGTGGATCAGCGAGTGCTAGAACTAACGGTACCAAAAATATCTGTTAAGGGAGTACTGCAAGTACAGGACCCAACAATACAACCTAACACCACCACCGCTGTCCCACCGGTCGAGCCGTTCCTATTCCGCCGGATCCTCAAGTATACTGTCCTTGCCTTCATTCTCCTCCATATCCTCGAGCAGATTCCCAAGGTATCCACACCGATCGACAACTACTCCGATCTCGGAGCTTTCCAACAGAAGGAGAACAGGCCCGATCACGAAGCCTTTCTGCACTATCCCACATTGGGACTGAATATGTGCTCTGCGACGGCTGACGACGTGGGCAATGCGCGTACGCTATCGTTGGAGGAAGAGCAGGTGGCAAGTGAGTCACAGGAGAGACACCAATTGGTAGCCGAAATACCGGCGGATGAGGTGCAGAAGGCCGAACGTGAAACGAATTGGAGGGACAGGATTGATCATGCGTTGGGGTGGAGAGAGCTTGGGGGCTAAGATGAGAGTATAGGATACTAGTCCGGTTCCCAGGGGTCGGAGAAGTTGTCAGAGAGTAGTGATAGGAGACAGCATCGCTTTTGTAGGGCTTTACGCTATATTTCATCAACGCAGCTTGTTTCGGCTGCTGTAGAGAGATATTCGGTATCACGGTAAGGAGGGAAGCTCGGAATAGAGAATCAAAATCTTGTTAAAGTAGAGTTCACTTCAGCCTTTCTCATGATTGTTCAATCATCAGATTCGTCGGGAATATCTCTGAAATAAGCAAGGCTTTGTTATGAATGCTTCGATGGAAGGGTTGGTTTTGAACAGGGTCCAGGGATCAGTGGTATCGAAAGCATTGATCTAGTGAGTACACCGCTCTGTTCTGCTTGCAGAAGCGATGTGAATATCGTTTACGGAACAATCGGAAGACGCAAATGCAGAAGAGAGAAATTGGTGAGACGGATAGGCGTAAACACGAAATGATTGCTCCTGTGGCGAGGCTGGGGGCGCTACTAATCTAGCACACTGACCTCTGGCCAGACGGGTAACGAAGCATTCATTCGTACAGGATCACATACCTCCTAGATGAACAGAAATTAGATGAGCCTAGGTCGAACAGGTGATACTTGTTTGATGTGATTGAGGCCTTTACGGTTTTGGTTCGACATGCATTTTACGACCGACACGTAGCCTAGGAACACTGCTCAAGCCAATGGAGAGCACCGGCGCGTCAAAAGAGACGAATGCAAACCCACGACAAGGCAGTCTGGTCACTTGTAGTATTCTCTACCCAGCTCTCTGTGATTGTGGGAGACCAGCCAAAGTAAAGGCCCTCTCTGCGATACCTTGCCACGCCCTCCATCGTCGGCCGCTTTCACTCCAGCTCCATCTGAACAGCCACCGCTTCCCAAACTCACAGTGTCATCCTCTCCGGCGCCATTATGAACATCCCCCGATCCTCAGACAGCACCTTGCCATCATCCCCAAAATTGGGCAGCTCGGCCACGTTCACCGCGGCGCCGTTGAATTTCGAATCGCGCGCGCAGCGTTCCACCATCCCCTCGTGAATCGCCTCGCAAGACCCCAGAGTCGGTAGCCTCGCATGTCGCGGGAAGTACCACCCCATGGCGCACCCAGGCTCTTCGGTCCAAACCCATTTGTTTCGGTCGATCACTTCGACAGGCAGCTCGTCCATACGTCGGCAGTGGATGGAGACAATGTTCTCGCAGACTGTGGGCTTGAGGCCGGTCATGGGGGGGTCGGTGATGCGGACGCAGTGGGGCACCATGGCGCGGAGGAGGGGGAGGGTGAGGTTGGTGAGAGTGAGGTGGTTGGAGAGTGCTGGGTTGAGAACGAAAGACGAGGCGAGGAAAGGTAGGAAGGCGAGAGGGAGGGTTGCGAAGAGCCGCATGGCTACTTGGTCGCTTTTGGATTCTGGGATTGAAAGAAAACGGTGATGAGCAAGAGTTCCGGGAAGAGTATGAAGACGATAAAGAGAGGTGAGGGTTGCGCATATCCCGTCGGATGCACATCATGCGCTGCCTTCTACATGAGCTCGCGCTCGCGCTCGCGCGTAGATGAGTATTCTCAGCCGAACTTCTCATTCCGGCAACCCTTCAGTGCTGCGAATGTCCCGGGACGCGTATAGACTTCGAGCTCATAGGTTCTCTTGCTCTATATTACGGTTCGCAGATTCTTGTTGGAAAGAAAATCGATACACCAGTCGGTGCTCCTACCGAGCACTGCTGAACAGATCAAATGGGCGATCCTTCACCAGTGTGACTTACACCACTTTCGATGGTGAGAATTCGTTCTGCAAGTGATGAATTGTAGTATACAGCTCAGAGAGAGAAATCTTATCTAATCTTACGGGCCGCTTACTGCCGGAGAGGATTGGAAACGCAGTTGTCTCGCCGTCTACTACCGACCCATGACAAGCGACATCTCATCATCATTGTTGCAGGATCGAGTCACTTTCATCCCTGACGATGGAGGTGGAGGTGGTGTAGTGCGACCCAACGACTGACTCGCAGACTCGCCTACTTCGATTAATAAGGAGGCCTGCACGACAGGCGCGCTAAGGTAGTGCCAAGGACGCGGAGATTAAGGGGTGTGGCTAGGTCATCCACATACAATTTAGTATGTGATGAACTCGCTACCCTCTTGTCTTCTCATTGCTTCGCGCTCTTGCCCACCCGCCTACGCCGTATTCCTGTCGCGTAGATAGGAGACGTTTCGGCTGCCTCGAGGTGTTTTTTGCTGGCTTCGTAGCAGTCCTAGTGACAATGAGGCAGTCGATACCGCCCGAACGCATGATTGTTCATTTTTATCATAGCATCCGCAAGCAGTAGCACATAATCTTGAGGAGTGCCAAGATCAGACTAAGCCTAGTAGATCTAGTGGATTTTGATTGTGGCTATGTACTAGTACACTCATGGTTTAGTGTCTTCCCGGGGTTATCTCTAGACTTACATGTGAGAGAGCGAAGAGCGAATATCATGCATAACATCCGAGCAAAATCTACCCCTGGATCTTGTATGTCTATCTCGAAGATGGCGTCTAACGAGTAAATGGACTCGCCTGCTATACCAAGCTTCGCAAGCGTTCACTATGCCGTTCTTAACCACACGATTGTTTTCCAACGACCGAGTAAGTTCTGTAGTGCCTTAACGGAGACCACATCGTGTCAAAGATCCAGAAACGAGTAAGCGTCTTTACTTGTTCAGTAACTTGTGAAGACGGCTGTAGAAATACTATGGTTTGAGTACATTCCCCGTATTTGTACAACTCGAGGTGTAGCATGTTCGAAAATGCAAGACAAATGGCCTCAGACAGCTCGATCCGAAATTAGCTCATTGAGTCGGGACTTGGTACGATTGAGGTTAGGAATTGTAATCCATCTACAAGTTTCTGATGTGGCACCCTCCTGTTGAGTTCTCTGAGAGATTTTTTCAATTATCGACTGTGACTCATCTTCAACAGGATTCCTTAAAGATCAAGATTCCTCAGCATTACTGCTTCTTAACTTCGCAAATCCTTGTTCCGTACTTCTACTTTATACCGAAAATTGGTTATCACAAGCGTACTGCGACACAGCACTGCTCCTTTGCGTAAGTGCATCCGAACTTGTCCTTAAGAGAGATTAGGTCATCATGTTGCGACATCAACTGAAGCACCGCCGTCAACGGCCATCTAACAACTCGCCGTTTCTTAATCTCCCGCCCGAGATTCGCAACAAGATTTACATTGCTGCGCTCGTCGTCCCAGCGCCCATTGATCTTTGTCCCGCCGATTATGCCTACACAACAGAGGAATTTGCTACGAGTCCCGTAGCGCAACGACGTCACTCAGCATTCCAGAAGTCCGATGCTGCGTATGTAGTCGGATATCGCGGACGTCAGCCGACTGCGCTGGCTTTCCGGCGGCAATCCGGTCTGCAATACGTCCGCAAGCATCTCGCTGTTCATCTCCTGGCCGTGTGCCGGCAGATCTACAACGAAGCCGCTGGATACTTCTGGGGTCGCAATGTGTGGCGTTTCAGCGATGATCAACAATGGGAGCTACTGCTGAGGTTCTTGCTCACCATTGGCGAGAACGCCAGAGCGATGATTCGGAACCTTGAAGTACTTGCACCATGCGCATGGTCAAAGAGTTCCGTGCTGAACAATAACGAGTATTGGGTGGTGAAGAATCAACCCAAACTACACATGATCAAGGTGTGGCATGAACGCCGGCGCCACAAAGTTGTGTGGGAGTTGTGGATGCGGGAAAAATCGCTGAGGACGCTAGATCTGATCGTACCAGCTGGATACGAACTGGGACCGCTGAATATATGGTGCCGGGATAGGTACAGGTGGTGTGGTTTTTTTCACTGGGATGATCTCTTCGTGGAATTTACCGCCAAGACACGAGTGGTCTATGAACGCGATGGTGTTCTGGGTGACTTAGATTGGATCCTCCAACAAGGCTGGGATGCCGTCAATCATGTCGTCTTCTTGCCAGATGATGCAGGGGTATCTTGGGAGCTTCTGGAATCGTGGGACTCTGACGTGGATTTCTTAACCGGTGTGCCGCAACTCTTTGTGATCGAAGAAATTTCAGTTCATGCGAACGGTGGTAGAGTCCGTAACGCTGCACCGAACAAGAGAAGAATCGAAAGGCTTCTTAAGGGGTTTGGCCCTTGTATGATACGTGTCGACGATTACCCCTGCCAGTGTTGGCAATGTACCTCTCAGTCCTCGTTCAATTGGCCAGTACCCAAACATCCACGAAGCGGTGTGCGCTACTCGAGCCTTGTGGATCTACACGATAGAGAGTTGCTGGAATGGCTCGGATCGTTTGACATCTGATCTGCAATGTCTGAGCCACTACCTACACCAAGCTGGTGAAAGTAGGTAGGCTCACGAGGACCGTGGCTGTATTCCAGGCGCTGGCATGCGGTAATCAATGGTTCTCCGACGCGAGAGATTGCTTCACCTCTTATACTCTTCTCATATTCCTAACGGCTGATCAGATAAGACGCTCAAACAGTGTGGTTATTAGTCGCGACTCTCTACGGCTTGAATAGCCTATCATCATTGCATCAAACCGTTTACTTGCAGAGCTGGGATGGAAAATGCACCACTTCTTGCCAACACATGGCATAATCTCAACGTCATGTATCAGAAGGCCAACGCGACCTTCTCCACGCGACACAACTCTTGGTCAAAAGGGCAAGAAGAACCGAGCCAGGAATCACGGTCACATTTGACAGACATGGTGCTATTGGTTGATCTCCATGACTGGACTAGACACTTGCGCCAATGTCGATATTTTGCTTGAAAACAAACAATTTCAAACGCGATAGTCAATCACGAGTTGACTACTACATGAAAGAATATCAGAGATTCCTGACGTTCAAGACTGCCACTCCAGGAGTCTCTAAGGACGCTGCGGCAAGAAAAATGGTGAAGAGCGTCGGTCTTCGAAGGGCCGTATGCCTAAAGTTCAACCCATCGAATCACATCGATCAAATCTGTGCAAGCAAGAATCTTCTAGCCAGAAGAGATTGGCCCATGTACATGGCGGCCTACGCCCTCTTTCTCGCTACAAAGGATTATGCGCCTGATACGGATGTAGATTGGGATGTTCGAGAAGCCAATCGTCCTTGAGAGTGTCGTGGATACTGCTCCGAGGTTCTTTGCGTCGATAGCGTAGCTGAAGTAAAAGAGTGCTTCTCTGTCGTCGCTTGAAGTTGTCTTTGGGACTGAAAAACCTATCGTTTACACTGCTTACTGTCATAATCAAACCTTGCGGCGCACTTCTCAGAAGCTCCCGAGGCCATTTTTGTACGAATCTACCATGTGACATCTCTGAAAGCAGGTGGTTTCTAGCAGGATATGTGCTTCAACAGTCGCGCGGTGTGAGCTTCAAAGACTCTGCGACAACAAGGGCCACTGCGCTCAGTTCGACGAGCAGATTTCAAAAATGCATAATGGAAAAATCATCAGGGACGATGAGATATGGATCCGATTCCTAGAAATTACTTACTCGGTCCAGCTGAGCCAACTCCATACGCGCATTCTTCAAATTGAGTACTGTACTGGTCGTACTGCTGCTGGAAATTGGTGGAGGCGAAGGGGGCGCAGGAAAGCGACGATCAAACCTCCCCAATTCATTAATCAAAGGCCTTGTTCAGATATCGCCTATGCTGGTATCACCGAAAGCAGTTCTTGTTACGAACACAGGTGCTCAAACAGTCGTTTGGCGTGAGGTTCCAGGGGTCTGCAAACATCAGGGCCAGGGCGTTCTGAGAATGCATGATATAAGAATGAGGACTATGATGGATGAAATATGGATTCAAATTGCTATGGAGAAACCATGGTTGGTCCAGGCTCTAGTATAATGACTAGTGAGAGACAATACATCATGGAAATCAGTCTACGCACCCCCCTTTTCGATAATGTTCACCCCCCTTTTCGGTAACCGCACCCCCCTCTGGGAAGGTACCTGCTTTTTGGTGTAAAATCAGTTATCTTTTGGTAGTTTCCTAGACGTCTGATTTTGCGCATACTATCGATGATTTGCACCTCCAATTCGCATTCGATAAGAGGTCCTTTTGCACCCCCAATAAGCACGAGATACTGCCCGGGAAACGGCCGCTTTTAGATCTAAATCAGGCGGTTTCTCTTGTCTCCCTCCTTGCCACCTTCACTGCCTAATGCATGTTCAAATCGATGTCGAATCTGCTCTCGTTAAAGTCATCGTAATCACCTCCTTCGTCGTTATCATCGATGTTGATAGTTTCCTCCTCTAATGCGACCATGGCGACATCTATCGCTGCGGTAGTTGCCCTCCTCGTCGCCGCCTCCCTAGGCGGGGGGGAGCGGTTACCGAAAAGGGGGGTGAACATTACCAAAAAGGGGGGTGCGTAGACTGATTTCCTACATATAACACTGAGGAAGATCAACATTCTTTCAAAGACACGCATAAGCAAGGTAGGGCATAAAGACGAGAGTCAAGATGTTGTGCGGGAATTTTGCGAGTCTCTCAACATACCTTGCATATCCCACAGCTCTCCAGAAGTCATCAAATCATCTCTCATAACTATACATATGACTCTTCTACCATAATCACAACTAACCTCCTGTCGTTGCCTCATTCAACGCGTCTACCATCCACACGATATCGCCTATGAAAACCCTCTTCCCCTTCCCCCACCTTGGATCTCTATCGTGACTATCAAAGGGCAGAAAACCACCACCTCAGCTATCCACCCCAACGACTATCTCAACTATGATTGCAAATACATCAAAGAATCAAAAGATACGCCGATAATTTAAGCTCGAAAAAGAAACCAATATCTTGATCCACTAACATGTCTGGTTGATCCTGCCTCAAAAGCGACTCTCACGCCCTTCTTTCAAGACATCCGTAGGGTCCGCCCAGGAAGGAAGTCGGAACAGCGAGGACCAATCGGAGTCTGATACGGAAGTCAAGAATGCAGTCCAGCTGGCTGTTGGAGAGGTCAACGGAGAGACAGCGCAGTCGAAGCAAGAGCCCCTTCCTCCTCAAGACGCAGCAAAGAGGAAGCAGGGAGATGTTGGAGACCCGTCACGCGCCGGCGGGGCATGCGCTCTAGGCCGCCGCATGCAGCAGCGAGGGGTCATGCCGCACACTGGCCCCAGGCAAAGCTTTCGATTCCTAAGCCATATGGGGAGTATACGTAAAGAACCGCGTTTGTCGTTGGATGCAAAGATCCACACGCGGGTTGAGATCTCATGTAATCTGGTTCCAAGACCGCAACTGGCTACTCGGCTTCAAACGAAAAACCCACGAAGCATACAGAGATCTAGCGAACATAACATTCATCAAGCATTATCAAATCCGAACCCAAAGGAACCGTGGTCCAGCGCCGGATACCTAATTCTGGAACCCAGCGCCGTGCAGTTTGCAAGCCATACCAAAATCTCGGCCAACGCACCCTTGAAACCATGACCGATACCCTATCTCCCTCGGCCTCGTCATCGGCAGCAGTACAGCCCCATACACACCGGCAGTATCGCAGCCAAGCCGCCGTCGCCAAACATCCAGAACAGGGCTGTCGAGTTCGCTGGCTACATAAGCTCCGCCGATGCACCTTGGCGCACTCACTGAAGTCTTCGGGCTGCCTTTAGGCCTGTGATTGCGGGAAGAGGGAGAGACTCGGGGTAATGTCCACTAGCGGGTTGATAATTTCTTTCAGGGCTATGTTCGTGGAAAGAGGAACGAACGTGGCGGCAATGTTCGATAGCTGAGGAGATATGAGAGATGTGGATACGAAATCAGGGAGTGAGGCCCATGGCTGCGGAAGGAAATTATGTTACGGGAAACGAGGTGATTGGGAAAACTCTTTATGTGGGAGATGTATATGGGATATGTTGATGGTTCCAGATTAACCTGGGGTATGTGGGATGGTGGGAAGTGCCTCCTACGAGTGAAGAATCATCACGACCAAGAATATAAAGACGTGAGAAATTGCTCTGTTTGTGGCAGGGTCGGAACTTTTCAATATGTCACATCAGATTGGAAAGTGTGGACACGAAAAAACGCGGGCTGGATCTATATTATCTCTTCTACAATTGAATTGGATTATATCATCACATACTTACGGACCTGCGCATGCATATGATATCTCGACTCTCCCACACCATCCTACGATCAGTGCCACCCTCCAGCATAGAACTTAGCGCTGTTGCGCTTCGGCTTCGGCTTCGCAAACGCGATAGCCCCGTTCCTACAAGCGGTGCCAGCAGCGACGGGCATCATAACGACGCTTGATCCTTGGCATATGCCGAACTGAGCGCCGTCCGTGCTGCACACCATTTGGCCAGGAGACGAGCAGGACTTGGAACCTGCGGCAACAGGGGCGGCGGGGGCTGCGCTCGGATCTGGCCCCGATGGGCCAGAGTTCGTAGACGAAGAATTGGTGCCGGAGAGGGGGGGTGTGATTGGAGATGCAGCGGGAGCGCTCGCCGAAGGAGAAGCGAGGATTGTGGCGGTCCCGGGTGTGGCGGCAGTACCGCTTGGAGCTCCCGACGTGGAGTTTGTGGGCGGTGGACCGCTGGATGCTGGTGATGAGCCTGAGTCGCTGGCAGCCCCACCGGCTAAGCTGACGCTTCTTTTCCCTGGGCACTATATGATATTAAGTCAGCATTGCTTCTTGGTACTAGGGGATGAAGACTAAAGGCATATCCTTCGAGCGAATGGTCGCTAGACCATCTCTGTAGGCTCCTGAAGCGCTTGAAACGTGAAAAAAGATGCTCGGGGGGGAATGACTTACGGTACCTTGTGGCGGTACGGGTGCAGCACTACCGGCTTTCTGGAGCACCGATCCTGGGTTCGGGAATTCGAGATCTACGTTATCGACGGTCTTGCACCCGTCACCTAAATTGGCAACAAACATTTCCGGGAATGTGGCATCGCGTTTCCCGAAAACCGAGTCAGCCGGTAAATTGTACTCGGTGGCGTTAAGGTCGCGCTTCTTAGAGCCGGCAGTGACCGTAATGGGCGCGCAGTTCACTGTGTGATTTCAGAATTAGCTTCCTTCTTGATGTTAGAAAATATACTTGGAAATGATGACTTACTGTAGATCTCGCGGTTCCCTATTCTATTGAACCACTATGTGATTTCAAAGTTAGCAATCCTTCTTGGGTTAGGAGATGGGGGGAAAAGAATGCTTGGAAAGGATAACCTACTGTCCAGGCCAGGGTATACGAGCCCGGCGCTACGCTGTCTACATAAAAAGTTAGCTTCTCTTCTTGTAGCTATAGAATTTGAGGTAAAAAAAACTTACTGGGTATGCTGTACTCGAAGGTTGCAGATGAGCCTCCATTCGCACCGCCCGGGCAACCTTTTAAAAGATTAACATAATCAAACAGAGTTAATAGTTTTAGCTTTACTAACCTCCTTCTATTGACTTGATGACTGCGAACTTGGAGTCTTTTGTAGGCTCCTTATCCGAGGTCAGACTTATCTGGCACTATGATTCCGGAGTCAGCATGCTTCCTTGAAGTTAGGGAATTGAATATAGGGGAACCTACCGAGCCACCTCCGTGAGAAGCTGAGCCAGAGAACGAGAGCTGCTGCGTGGCTCCGATTGCCATCGTATTCTTGGCTCTCGCGCCCTCGTCATTGTATACACCTGAGCGTTGTTTGCAGGGGTAGTTTGTCCCGGATGAGAGTGGGGAACTGTCGAGTGAGCTTTTACCATAGGGCACCGGCGTGGACATTATCATGTGGCCGGAACTCTGTGTAGCACAGAAAGCGAGGATGGCCACAGCTATGGCAATGGAAGGCATGTTGATTTGCGGCTGGTTGTCTCCGTGCCGGACGAAGTACGAGAATGCTTGAAAGGATATATGTAGCGTTCTGGGGAAATAGATCTTGCAAGAGCTTTCGGAAGCGTTGGTAGATGGCGGTCCAGAGAGAGATTGAGAGCGGTTTTAAGTATGACCTGACCAGCAGCTTGAAGTGAAAGGAATACAAGGTGTTCACGTAGAAATGGTAGATAGACAAAGGAGAGATCTAACAACAATGGAATTGTTTCGCGTCATATACCTCTATAGAAGGCAAATGTCCTTTGTCAATGAAAGACAAAGCGTTGTTCGAGATTCCACTTCCAAGGCCGAGGCTTGCCTTGAGTGGTCGTGAAGCTAGAATGCGCATTTTCTGTGACGAAACCCTTGGGTCGGACAGCCACCAAGCCCAAGAGCATTGTCCGTGCTAGGTATTCCGAAACGCATTCCTTGTTCAATGCTTCAGAGCGCGTCCCCAAAAGTCAGCAGTTGGGCCTCTAGTAGCATTACTCGCCATCAACAGATGTCATTCGCATTGGGGTGATTTGCTAGCGCAGAGAAGCGCGATGGAACGTTGTCGTTTCAAGATCGACTTGTATCTTCTGATGATTGGCCGTTGCACGCCTTGGCATCAGGGTACTAAGCCCCTTTCGGCGGCTACATCTTCATACACCTTCCAGTAGACCACATTCAGCACCATGTAAAATTCTAATAAGACTTGCGTATCAGTGATTTACGGAGCCATCATCCTTCTCTACATCTCACATTGACCGGGGAATCAGATCAACCTCCTTCAAGGACTTTGCTGTCCGGCTTCCTGGCTACTGGGTTGCAAAGTGTCTTGGCAATCGGATATCGAAACAAACCGTAGGAGATTGAAGATTTCAGTCATGGGTAACATTGAGCCAAGGGGAACATGAATCTTGAGAGTGAAGAAGTAGCAACTAGGAGCGTATCATTTTTCACTTGTCTTTTCGCTTCTTTCACATCAGTCTTTTCGGAATTAGCTAATAGGGCAGTCTAAAAGCATTCGTTCTTCCTAACTGTTGATTCCAGGTAGAACAAATACGTTGTGAGCCTGAAGAGCTGGCATCTTCGAAAACCGAGGCGTATGAAGGCTCTCCTAAATAGTACCGTCACGGAAGACGAGATTCGCAAGGGAGTGTAATGCATAAACACTTCGTGTGGAGTTGTGGGGTTGTCTGCTGACAATGCTGCGGCGAATCGCTGAAGAAATTGGGCGCCTGCTGATGGGCTGCCATAGCCCGAGAGTAGAGTAGGGGCTTGAACTTCAAGGTTCTGAGTAAGCTTAACAGTGAGACGGATCTCTCTAGGCCTGCTCAGATTGGTTATCAAATCGTCGTGCCCTCAATCCTCCACAAGCGCCTTATGTTTGGACAGAAGTTCCCGTGGTACGTTCAGATTTTGCCTCACTTCTCAGACCCATGGCGTGACTTTGATAGAGAGTGCGTGAGAGACAAGAATCTGCCACACTGCCACAATGTCACAATGTCAGATCCGACAGTGTGGTTAGGCGTTCGGCATGGCTATTCGAGTGGGGACTGGGGAACCACGCGATGATGCCAAGCGGGGCTTGGCGAGATTCACTAGCTGACTGCGCCGCTGTGCCGTCCAGCTTACGGATGGTGTAACATGGGGGAGCCTCACCTCATCACGATGTTGTGTGTCCCACATTATCTCTTCACGTCAGCCATGCTCTTATTCTTCTATTTCCCATCATCCTCTTTCAACAGCCTCGCCAGCGATGACCGTGCTGTCCACAATACAAGGGTGTTGAAGCACGGCAAAAGCCACCGAACCAACAGCTAATCATGGCCACGGACCAAGGCAACTGGGGCTACCCCATTAATGTCCTTACAACCTTTTTCCTCGTCCTCGTAATCCTCGTCCTATTCTTGCGCATCTTTACACGGGTCTGGATCGTCCACGCTTTCTGGTGGGATGACTTCACTATCATTCTTGCCGTGCTGGGTAATACCATCGGTGCCGGCCTCGATTTCGTGGAGGTACATAATGGCTTTGGAAGACATCAGCATTTCCTGTCGCCCCATGACTTGCAGCAATTTAAGAAGTACACATACGGAGAGTGGATCCAGACATTCGCGACGCTGATGTGGACGAAAATCAGCATCTGCTTGTTCCTGCTGCGGCTGCCAAGTAGTCGGCCCCTGCATCGGCCGTTGCAGTGGGTGGTGGCGTTCCTGTTGTTCTCAAATACGATCTTGACGACGTTGTGGATTATGCAATGTCAACCTGTGCATGCGGCATGGGACGGGAAGGGAACATGCATGAGCCAGGGCGCTTTGAAGGGCATCGTGCTCACTCAAGCGATTATATCCGTCGTCTCCGACTTTACCTTCGCAACGCTACCAATCTTGTTCTTGTGGCGCGTGCAGGTTGACTTCACCACCAAAGTCGGCTTGTGGGTTTTGATGTGTTTGGGGTATATCACAGGATCTTTCTGTTTGGTGCGGACAGTCTTGAACAATGATGCAATACCTCTCGATGCGACTTACGGTGGCATTGTGAATTGGGTATGGAGGCTTTTTGAGGTGACTATTGGGATCATCGCCGCTTGTATACCTACTTTACGGCCGCTATATACGTGGGGTATGAGAAAGTATAGGGGAGAACATGCTTTGGATGATAACATCAGGTTTCCCTTAAGTCATGATAAACAGAATGGCTGGACTGAGAATGTCGAGCATGCGAGAAGTTCTCGGAGTGACGGAGAAATTGGAGGGGAGATGAGGCAGGATTGTTCGCGCGAACAGCTTGGGGTGCAAGATATTCTAATGGCGACGCGGAGATCGAGCAGCAACGATGGCAGGCACAAGCGTAGAGATACCATGAGGGATGACCTTGTTAGCGAAGGCATCATCAACCCTGAAGCGAATGCAAGCCCGATACGCCCTGCAAAGCGTTCCACCTCTGGGAGCAAAGGAATACTGGATATACGCAACATGTCAAACGTGGAAGCAATGGGTGTCAAGGATACCCCAACACAATCGACATCTACGGGCGCAGGTCCTGCGAAGCCCCGGGGCTCCCAAAGTCTCGAGGAGCCGGATGCTATGAAGGATGAGCTGGTCAACGAGGGCATCGTGAAGCCGGGGGCGAGCAGTCTGAGTACTAATCCACCACAATTCGCCACGGACACCGGCCCCTCATCACCTCTGGGCGAAGAAATGCAGAAATTCGGCATTAACGCTGCACTCAGATAGCATTCGAGAACGAAGACTGAAAGCAATGACACAGGACATTTCTTGTACCCGTGACATGCGTGGAAGTTCGTTGTGGGTACACATTCGGACGTACTCACTTCGCAGCCCCTAATAAAGGTCGATTCTCTCAGTGTTCTTATCAGGGCCCTTCGTCCGGGCTACTACCAGGGCTGTCAGCTGTTTCGAGCGTTTCAAAATAGGAAAATTGATGTGCGAAAATTCATAGCTTACCATAAATGCGAATGAGAAGCTCGTCAGTTGTTCAACTTATTCGAATGATACATCTGGAAAGGGGTCCATCGCCGTTCGGCTTTCATTGTCGGGTGAGCCAGCATCGAATCCACGGCTGGAACAACCTTAATAATGCGGAGAATTAAACACTTTCAGGCTATGAGCGCTTGCTATGCTTGTAAGATCGGAACCATGGAAAGGTAAGATGCTATAAAGAAGTACTTTTGGCATCAAGGCAAGATCGAGATCTAGGCGCATCACCTAGCCAACGGCTGCACTAAAGTACTTTGGGTTAGTGCGGCGTTCAGTCAATAATCCGAACTTAACCCGCTTGGACCTGGAGAACATTCTGAATTATTGGCCTTTGAAAAACGGGCGAGAAGCAAGATACGACGCATATCTTTAATCCGTGAGCAAAATGCGTGGCTCGTGTTTTCGGTACGATTGTTCTGGACAACAGCAGCGTGCACACTGCCGCGCACTACTGACAAAAATGGTAGTTCGACTTCATCCGGACTAACAAGAGTATTGTAGCCTCGACTGAAAGGGCTCCACGCCACGCCTGGTTTAACATATCAGTGGTGTGCACGCCAGACGTACAACGCAATGACTTCTAGGCTAAAGTCCGTTATAACTTCTCGCAACCATCGGCGACATCCTTCCGAAATCAAGAATCTGTCACCGACCAGAAATGAGAGCATGGACCCACGCAAACCGGCAATTCCATTTAAGGATATCTTCTTACCTTCGGACCACCCTCATACTCAACAGAAGCTACGAGATCCGCCCAAAACCAGCGACAATGTTCGGCCCTCGCCGAAAAAGTCAATCGAGGTATACGAAGATGACAACAGGACTCACGGCTTGCACAAGAAGTCGAAGAGCTCAGTGTCTCTCAAGTCGCTGATAGGAAATGAGAAGGATAAGAAGCTAAAGACATCGCCGCCGGAGAAGATGGAAAACAAAAAGCCCAAGAAATCAAAGTCTTCGACCAGCCTCTCCGCTTTGCTATCACGACCAAAGTCCTCGAAAGGGCCCAAGACAGATAATTCTCATGAAACCAAGGACAAAGAGAACCAGACACCACCTACCACTGAGAACATTGCTCCACCGCCAATGTGGGCTCAGTTCGCTTCGGAGCGGGATGAGAGCTTTGGTGGCCCTACGAAGATACCACTGAACGACACCGATGGTCTCACAGATGAGATGGCTTTATACACACCTCAAGACTATTCACCATCGAAGCAGAGGAATTTTGGCGACTACGAGCGACCTACACTCTCTCGGGGAATCGATAGGCGACCACGACCGAAATCGGCAGTCCTACCTTCAGCCCCTTCTAATAGGTCCTTCACGGAAACATTATCGAGGTTACGACAGCGAAGCGGGGACAAAGGGCAGAAGCGGCTGCCTTCGGATGATCTACAGGCTCAGAGCAGAAAGCAAGAGAGCCGCACGTCTTCTGATGAGAGGAATATTGCTGGCGGCCGGATCGATGCAGAGCAAGTGAAAAGCGAAGATTTGTCTGAGCAAGATCGGAGAAGGGCGAAAAGAGGCTCGAGGGTCATGGCAGCAGTCGCAGCATTCAATGACAGGTCGCAAGAGCCTGCAAAGCAATCGGCCCCTGTGAGCAAAAGTCCAGAACCACCATTGGGTCCTGCAGCTATCAATAACGCCTTCGAAGAGCTTCTGGTAAGATACCGGTCAGTGTGCGAAACAATGGCTAAGTGTACCAACAGGACTCAAGGAACATACCGCAGAATGTGCGAGATAAGATGAGGTCCTTGAACACCAGGATCAAGGCAGATTTCATAAAAAAGGAGAGCTCGGTTACTGGCTCAACTTCAAGCGCAGACAGCTTTGTGCAGCACTGTTCCGATACGCATACTTTCGGCAGATCGAAGAGTGGCCAGAGGTCAGCTACTGATGGCGGTTCAAACGCAGCCAACAATGTACCAGATTTAGCGACAATCGATGTGGAAACGCCGAAGAAATCCAGACCAAGAAGTCTAACGTTCACACGGAGCAAGAACGACGCCACTGCGAAGAAAGAACGTCCAGTATCACATTCGCGTACGAAGTCCAGTGATGCCAGTTCATCGCGATCTTTGACCTCTCCTGGTGCTCATCAAGGCCTGTCTTTCATGAATCGAACTCCCAAGGCAGCATCACCCGGAGACTACATCGCGTACCTTCAGAAGGTACGTCAGCCGCAAGCGGTGGAAGTGGGCAGAATCCAGAAAGTGCGTCAGCTGCTGAGGAATGAGACGGTCTCGTGGGTCGAAACGTTCATCGAAAAAGGCGGCATGACCGAGGTCGTTAGCCTCTTGTATCGAATCTTGGAGATTGAATGGAGGTATGTTTTTGCTAGCGCAACCAATATCAAACCCCTAATCATCGAACAGGGAAGAGCATGAGGATACTCTCCTCCACGAGACTCTGCTTTGCCTCAAGGCATTGTGTACCACGTCTTCAGCCTTGCAAGAACTCACGAAAATCCAGTCCACCCTTTTCACTACTCTTCTTGGTATGCTCTTCGATAAAGAGAGGAAAGGACCGAGCGAATTCATTACGCGTGGAATCATCATCAGCCTTTTGTTTACTTATCTCTCCACCTTATCACCTGACTTGATGAGCCGCCGGGCTCACACTCTTCTATCCTATTTGCGAGATCCATCAAAGGCGGATGAAGCTCAGCCTCCTGGCTTCATAGCGTCAATCTACCACCCGCGCCCTTACCGCACTTGGTGCAATGAAATCATTAGTGTCACCAAAGAAGTTTTCTGGATCTTCTTGCACCACGCGAATATCGTACCCTATCCCGAGGAATTGAATGAAGTAACATCCTATACGACTCGGCATTTCCCTGGCCAGCGTCCACCCGTGCCAGCCGCGCCATACATTGGCGGCGTTGAGTGGGACGCAACAAACTACCTCGCCGGGCATATGGACCTCCTGAATGGTCTCATTGCCTCGCTCCCGACCATCGAGGAAAGAAACGCTCTTCGCCAAGAGCTTAAGGATAGCGGTTTCGAGAAGTGCATGGGCTCTAGCCTCCGAACGTGCAAAGAGAAGTTTTATGGCGCTGTCCACGCAGGATTGATAACGTGGGTCGGCGCTGCTAGAGAGGACGGCTGGGATGTTAGATTCGTCAAAGAAGGCCCAAGACTGCAGGAAACCGTCAGGACGCCCAGTCCCAAGAAAAGAAAGCATGAAGCACCGCCGAAACTCGACATGCCTAAATTAGATCTAGGAGTTGCAGTCAGGGAGAAGCAGAGCGCGTTCGATGATGGTGGATGGTTATAGATTGCTGTCTCGGCCCTTTGAGCTACGCTGACGGTATTAAGTCCTTGCTGCCCTTGTTGGAGAAGCTTTTCCTGCCTCATAGGGCGCTCAGGACTATCGGGGATCACGGTTTGCTACGGAGTAACGAGATTATGGGCTACGTCGCTCACGACACATGTAATGCATTGGGCTATAGTTCGTCTTGTTTGATCAGCATCTTGTTTCATCAGCCGCTCCACATTCTACATACCAAGACTACGATCATTCCTTTTGACCAGACATATCATTTCATTTCTGACACTCATATAAGGGAGAAAGCTATGACCAACGAGAGGCGTCGAGAAAGCCCGCAGGAGAGAGACAGTGTTCCAGGGGAGGCACCTTACAGAACAGGAAGAGAAGCCTACAGCGAGAGTGACTCGAACAGCATAAACGGAAGAAAAGGGGACAGGCCAGCCTGATATGCGCGCCATCCTGGGCGTGTACACTATGCTCTCGATGTCGAAGACGACGATCCTGTGAAATGCCCATAGCGGATTCAGCGACCTGACGATGTCGGTCTTCATTGTGCGAGGAAGGCTGTGAGTCCCTCTTCCAGTATGATTGCCGAGACCTCCTACACTATTACGCTTTTCATAATCATTTGACCCTTGTAGAACGCAGGGCGTCCTGATTATATATGCTACAAGTTCGCTTGACGGAATGCCATGATCGTCGAGCAAATCTAACATCCAGTCACACCACGGAGACGCCTACAAGATTGCAGTGCCCCCGTGGAGCGAAGAACAAAAAGCCTTTCTGCAGAGCCAGAACTGTCACGCAGGTTCGAGGAGTTCCATTACATTACCCAAGTAGTCAACCTCTATAATTAAGAATTCTCCTGCCAGTGAATCAGCCACGCATTCACCTTCGCCCACATCTGGCACAAAGGCTGGCGAACTCCTCACATCAACCTGCTTCCAGCACATGACATGACTCCCTTTCTCAGACTCACCATAAGCCCATCACATCAATCTTCTCTATAGTTCTGGCATATGACACACGCTCCCTCCCCCATTCCCTACTTAACCTCCCTTCCCCCTTCCCCCTACAAACTTCTTCCTCCTCACCAAACCCCCTCCAT
>JAABUS010001183.1_pt1 | contig 59080 bp, 55 predicted proteins | sample 5560161 | NCBI WGS metagenome assembly JAABUS01 (sample SAMN10711885, study PRJNA513376) | rock metagenome | isolation source: Antarctica rocks | place: Antarctica: Victoria Land, Trio Nunatak nord | collected 2016-01-04
GTGCCGGTTGGGGATCGGCCTTCGGGACCGCCGTATGGGGATCCAATGAGGATCCGGCTTCGGTGATCCGTGTTCCATCCAGGAGGTCAGCCTGTCGCGCACCTTCTCAGCGGTTGGAGCCTCAACGGCGCGGGGGCCGGAGAACCTCACGGCGAACTTCCGGTGTTCCGGTCCTCGACCTTCTCGACGGCACGTGGCTCGGCTTCTGGGTGCATCCCGTGTTCTGCCAGGAATGACCACCATCGTGATTCGTCACGTGCGGCCGCCGACGCGCCGGAGTCGCCGTACAGGTAGAACCAGACGGACACGCCTGTGGCGCCTGCCGCACCCTCCACGACAAGGAACGCCGTGCCGGGCGCGGGCTCGTCGACGAGGAGTGAGAGTCGATGTAGTGCCGCGTCGACGACGGTTCCGGAGAACGCAGGCGCGTTCGCCGAGTCGCTGGACACCCGGTCGCCGACGGCGGCGTCCGACGGAAGGCCGAGCAGGTCCGTGAGCCTCGCCCACCCTGCTTCTGGCGACCCCTCCCACATCCCCAGCGGAAGGATGGGGGTAGCAGTCCGACCGCGGAAGTGTTCGAGGTGCATGCGCAGGTTGAACAGGAACATGCGCCATCCCTCGACCATTCCGTCGTACTGCGCGTCCCACTCCTCTCCCGATCCGAAACCGGTGTTCACGAGCCGGACGACGCAGCTGCCGCCGTCGCGGGCTTCGATCAGCCACTCGAATGCCAACCCCGGCACGCCCTCACCCTTGTCGAACACGATCCTCGTCGGCGGTTCCCACGCGGCGACACGACCGGCAATCTGCATCTCGGGTCCTGGTCCAAACGATGCCGTCGCCGCACCACCTTCCTCTTCGACGACGGTGTGCGGTACGTACCACGACGTGATGCCTGGACCGGTGGCGATCGCCTCCCACACCTCTTCGGGTGTGCCCGGCACAACGATCTCGAGCTCGATGCGGCGTTCCTCGGACATGTCAGGACTCCTTGGTCGGTCGATGGGCTGATGCAGGGATCGGGTGCGCGCCGACGACCAATCGGTGCCATCGCCCCGTCGGGGCGGCCTCGTCGTGGTAGCGCGCCACGATGCCGGTGATGGCTGTCGCCAGCTCACCGGTGAACGCCGCGCGGTCGGCTGCTGTGGCGAACTTGATCTCGGTGTCGATCGCGAGGGTCGGCAGGGTGCGGTGGGTGGCGTGGGCACGCGCGACCAGGTCCCCCACTTCACGCACCATGCGCGCAGCGACGGCAATCAGGTAGCTGGCGGAGAGTCGATCGAACCGATCGGGGTCTGGCGCACGTTGGCCGAGCGTCGCGGGCGAGACCACGAACGAGGTGGCCGACGCGAGGAGCACTCGCTCGGTGAGTCCACGCCGGGGTCGCTCCTCGATGAGTTCGACTAGGCCAAGTGCCTCGAGTTGATGCAGATGGTAGTTGACCTTCTGCCGAGTCGTGCCTGTGGTGGCGGCCACTGTGGTCGCCGAACCAGGGACCGCGAGCAGCTGGAGGATGCGTGAACGCAACGGGTCGAGAATCGCAACAACCGCAGCCGGCTCATCGATGACTTGGAGGTCCTTCACGACGTGAGCCTATTTATTGACAACTCAAACTGTCAATACCGAAGGACCGCTTGAGGTCGACGCACGGCGGCTGCAACCACTCAACACACCGGGGCTCGCCCGGGTACCCGTTCTCCACACGAACGGTCTCGGGTTGTCGTTGTGGGCGTCGAGGTAGTCCTCGATCTTGGCGATCAGGTCGGGCACGGAGTGGAAGACGCCGCGGCGTAGGGCCTTGTCGGTCAGCTCGCGGAACCAGCGTTCGACGAGGTTGAGCCGGCATACAAGAAACACGGGAGGCGATGACCATGATGTTGAGTCGATTGGCGCCCTCGGCGAAGGCCGTGAGGGCGCGGGCCTACGGATACGCGGCGCGGGATGACGAGGGCGAGATCGGCGAGGAGCATCTGTTGGAGGCGTTGCTCGCCGAGTCCGACAGCCGCCGACTGCTCGGTGACGGCGTGGGTGAGCAGGCGTTGGGACAGATTCGTGGGGAGCTCGCGGCCAGTCGCCGCAAGGGCGGCCTGCCAGCAGCCGAGGAGGCCGCGATGTGCAGCCTATCGGACAGGTTCCGCTGATCGTTCCCTCAACGGGACGCCTGCCGGTGCTTCCGTGCCGTCGGCGCGGTCACGTGAGAGCGACCAGGAGGGCAGTCGAGTCGTCCGATCGAACAGTGTTAGTCGGTCAGTTCGCGCAGGAGGCCTTGGACGCGCTGGTTGATCTGGTCGGATGCCGCGGACGACGTCGAGGGCTGGCCGGCGGGGTCGTCGAGGGTCCAGTCGAGGTAGCGCTTGCCGGGGTAGATCGGGCAGGCGTCTCGCAGCCCATGGTGATCACGACGTCGTCCAGGCCGCCGATCCTCGAGCTCATGACCGCGAAGATCATGGAGGGCGACAAGCCCTGGGCCGAAGAGCGCCTGCCGCTGGTCAAGGACCGCATTCGCGATCGGATGGCCCAGCTCTCGGCCCGCTTGGGCGATGCCGACTGGCTCGATGGGGCCTTCAGCGCGGGCGACCTGATGATGGTGTCGGTGCTGCTCAGGCTCAGAGCCTCGGGTCTCCTGGACGAGTTCCCGGGACTGGCCGCCTACGTCGCCCGCGGCGAAGCGCGGCCCGCGTACGAGCGGGCCTTCGCCGCCCAATGGGCGATCAACGCCGGTGATTTGCAAGCTGACTGATGAAGTCCTGCTCGGTCGCCGTCGTCCCGGGACCTCCGAGCGACCCGGGCCTTCCAAAGCGGCTGGCTCGCGAGCGGCTCGGCGTCGAGCCCGCCGTGTTGCGCGCCGGGCACGCCGTCGCGCACGCGCGCCCGGACGCCCTGGCCGAGCAGCTCCTCCAGCTACCTCGACGCCTCGCACGTGACCGTGCGCCGCGCGGTGGCCGACGACGCCTCGGCGATCGGCGCGGTCTTCGACGCGGCCGTCGCGGACGGCTGGGGCCCAGTCAACGTCATCGCGGACAACGCGCTGCCCTACTTCCGCGTCAACGCGGTCGCGCCCGGCTTCACCGCCACCGCGCTCAACGACTTCACCGGCCATCAGACCGTCGAACAAGGCGCAGAGGTCATCGTGCACGCCGCAACCCTCAGCCAGGACGGACCCACCGGGAGCTTCTTCGACAAGCACGGACCAATCGCCTGGTGAGTTTCTCGGGTTCAAGCCCATCCGACGTGTGCCTCGGATCATGGGGTGAACGCGCGCAGCCCTCGCATGATTATGGCGATGGCCCTGTGCACGGTTTCGGGGTCGGGGGGTTGGGTGGCCGACGCCTGTGCGAGAGCGCGGATCAAAAAGTAGAGCTCATCGACGGTGACACTGGCGTCGACTGCGCCGGCTGCTTTGGCGTGGGCGAGGACGCCGTCGACGGACGCGCGAAGCGCGTCGGCGGCGGCGCGGACACCAGCTGGGAAGTCCCCGCGCTGGGCGATCAGGGACGCCATGGTGATTTTACTGGCGCCCGTCCCGACCAACGTGACGATGAGCTCGTCGAGAGCCTCCAGCGAATCGAGGTGCACGGCGAGCGCGGTAGCTCGGCGTTCGAGCTGCAGGAAGTGCCGCTCGAGTGCCGCTTCGATCAGCGCGTCCTTCGTGGGGAAGTGCCGGAAGACGGTGGCGATGCCGACCTCCGCTCGTCGGGCCACCTCCTCGGTGGATCCGTGCGCGCCCTGGGCGCCGAACACCGCTTCGGCGGCGATCAAGATCCGCTCACGGTTGACTTGGGCATGGCGACGCACGGTTGCTTTCGAAGTTTACGTTCGCTAACTTGGCGGAGTGGAGACTCCGGTTTGACGGACACGCCAAACCCCGCAGACGTCGTAGCGGCCGTTGCGACCGCCGTCAGTCGCCTGATGGTCGGTGGGCTAGACGCCGTCGAGCTCGAAGAGCAGCTCGACGCGCTCGCTGCGCTCTACGCGCATCAGACAGATGTGCGACACCCCTTCGCCCCGTTCCCCGATCACCCGTTGCGCACGCGAGCCGAGCTGCGTGCGCACTTCGCAAGCGGCGGCCCCGACCCAACCGTCGAGCGCTTCGAGGCCGTCGACTTCGTCGTCCATCAGACCGCCGACGCAGAGGTCGTCGTCGTCGAGTTCGCCTACGCGGGCGTCGTTGCCGGTCGCACCTTCAAGGTCCCGCTGATCTTCGTCGTGCGCGTCCACGACGGGGAGATCGTCACCTCGCGCGACTACGTGGACCACGTCGGCATGGCGCGCGCGTTCGGGCGCCTGCCCGTGCTCGCGGCTGGGCTCGCAGGGACTCAGCCGGCCAGCCGCGACCTCGCACGGCGCATGCACGCTGCGTTTAACGAGTTCGACCTCGACGCCGTCGACGACCTCTTCGCACGTGAGTTCTACAGCCACCCACTCGACGCACGAGGCGCCGGGGCCGTCAAGCAACGCTGGGCAGCGATGCGGGCCGCCACGCCGGAGCTGCGCACCGAGATCGTCGATCTCCTCGCTGAGGGCGACCGCGTCGTGATCCGCTCTCGCATCATCGGCGGATCCGAGGAACTCATCGAGATCCTGCGCATCGCCGACGGCCGGATCGCCGAGCTGTGGGGCGCACGCGGCTATGCGAAGCGCACGACATGATGCCGACGTTCTGGCCAGACAGCCAACCCGGGTTAACCACCGAGCAAGACGCAACTGCCGCAGCCTTCCAGCAGCCACTGACGCGCCGCGCCGCGCCGCCTGACGCTTAACTGTCGCAGATTGGTTCGCGAGGTCGACCTCGTCCCTCACCACCAGTGGAGTTCCCCCGTTCGCGTGGACCGGGTTTGGTTAGGCCGCGTGAGCGGCCGTTGAGGTAGTAGACACGGTCGTGGTGGTGGGCGTGGATCCCGAAGGGTCCGTATCGCGTAGAGCCGCGGTCTCGAAGTCGACGGGGGACTTCTGGCCGAGGGTGCTGTGGCGGCGTTGGCGGTTGTAGACGACCTCGATGTAGTCGAAGACCTCGGTGGAGAGCTCGGCCCGTGTGGGCCAAGAGCGGCGGTGGATGAGCTCCTTCTTGATCGTCGCGAAGAAGCTCTCGGCGACGGCATTATCGAAGCAATCGCCGCGGCTGCCCATTGACTGCGCGATCCCGGCGGCGCGGGCCTGCTGGCCGAAGGCCAGAGAGACGAACTGGCCGCCCTGATCGGAGTGGTAGATCAACCCCGGCTTCGGCCGGCGGTGCGCCAGAGCCATCTCGAGCGCGTCGATGACGAGCTCCTTTCGCATGTGCTCGGCCATCGACCAGCCGACGATCCGGCGCGAGTAGAGGTCCTGGACGGCGACCAGGTAGAGCCAGCCCTGCCAGGTCCGCAGGTAGGTGATGTCGGCGACCCACCGCTCGTTCGGGGCGGCTGCGGTGAAGTCGCGGTCGAGCAGGTCATCGGCGACGCGGACGCCGGGAACGCGGATGGTGGTGGCCTTCCACTTCTTCTCCTGCAGCCCCGAGAGGCCGGCTCGGCGCATCAGCCGCTCCACACGCTTTCGGCCCAGGCGTTCGCCGTCGTCGACGACGAGGTCGGCCCAGATCCGCGGCGAGCCGTAGACCTTGCGCCGCAGCGTGAAGAGCTCCTCGATCCGCTCGGTTAACCGGGCATCCTCGATCGCGCGCCGGCTCGGCGGGCGCCCGGCCCAGGCGTGGAAGCCCGAGCGGCTGGCCCCGAGGACGCGGCACATCATCGTGATCGAGTGCTCGGCCCGCTTCGCCTCGACAAACCCGAAGATCACCTGCGGGTCCGATCGGTCTCCTGCGCGAAGAAGGCCGCGGCATTTCTCAGGATCTCCCGCTCCTCGGCGAGGATCCGGTTCTCGCGCCGCAGCCGCTTGAGCTCTTCACGCTCCGGCGACGTCAGGCCCTCCGCCTTGCCCTCGTCGACGTCGAGCTGGGCGCTCCAAGACCGCGCGGTCCCGCACTGGAGGTTCCGGGCGACACAGGCGCTACCGGATGAGGAAGTGGGGCCTCGGCGAGTACCGATAGCCGAACCCCATACGGTGACCCCGCAGGTCAGCGTGCTTCCCGATGATCGGGCGTCCCGCAAGACCCGCCCGGCAAAGACGCCCGGGACGGCACCTCAAATGGGACAGCCGGGCAGCCCGAGCAAGGGAGCCCGCTACCGGCCTGCACGAGCGCCAACGGGCCTGCCCGCTTCCCACGAGTTCCCACCTTGCGACCACGAGGGGGAGGACTGTCCTTCCCGACGTGCATGGATGACCGTCGTCGTGCATGGTCGTGCAATTGCCGAACGCGCTCACATCGGCATGAGGGGGCGGGAATCGGGGTCGGGTGACTGCGGCTCAGCGGGGGGGTCTGGAGCACTTTCGAGACGCGCCCTATCTGGGCGGAGTGACGCACTTGCCATCGCTCCGGGGTTCACCTCCTGAGCGCCAGGCGCGACAGGTGTCGCTGGCCGGACCCCCAGAACTGATCCATGTGATGTGAGAGTTGTTCATTGGTGGGTGCAGGCGGCAGCGTAGTCGGCTGGGCCCTGTGCGTAGCCGAGTGAGCTGTGTCGTCGGCGGTGGTTGTAGTCGTCCTTCCAGTCGGTGATGACGACCCGGGCGTGGGCGAGGGACCAGAAGCTGTTGATGCTGAGGCATTCGTCGCGGACCCGGCCGTTGAAGGACTCGACGTAGCCGTTGCGCCAGGGCTGGCCGGGTGGGATGAACGAGAGACCCACCCGGCCGGTGGCCCAGTCGGCCATCGCCTCGCAGGCGAGCTCGGGGCCGTTGTCGCGGCGCAGCACTCTCGGGCGACCTGGAGTTCGGCCCCCGCCATCCCCGTCACGCACCCCTTCTCAGCGAAGGCTTCATCATGGCTTCGACATCCTCAGGGTCGACCCGGAGCAGTCGCGGACCGGCACGGTAGACGTTGAGGCGCCCTTGGGCGATCCAGCGTCGTAGCGTCCGGACGCTGACGTGGGTGCGTTCCGCTGCCTCGGCGAGGGTCTCGTAGTTCTTCCGGTTCATCGTTGGCTCCTGGGTGTTGTCGTTTGGCTCCTTCCTCTCGGTAAGCACAGAAGACCCCTTGGGCTCGACATCCCAGACGCAACAATTTCCTGGGCCGCCCGCTGACGAAGGCTGCTTCGCTGGCTCTGATGCCGACCAGGGGGTCGCGAGGGTGACGGTGGGGGGGTCGGTCCGCGCCGGCGCGGAACGCTTGATCGGGTGGCTGTGAGGCTCAAACCCGTCAATCGGCCATAGGGTGCCTGGTGATGCCTGGCGACCCCCGGTTGGATGCTGCGGCGCTACGCGCCGCTCGCGTTCGAGCTGGCCTGACTCAACACCAGCTCGCGCGCCTGGTCGGGGTTGCCGGTGGTGAGCGCGTTTCTCGGTGGGAGCTTGGGACGTCTAGCCCTAGACCCCAGATCCTTGGGCGGATAGCGGCAACTCTTGACGTCAGCCTGGCGGATCTATTCGTCGCCGGCGCTGAGCCAGCTGACCTGCGTGGTCTACGAGTCGCCACTGGGCTGAGTATGGAAGAACTGGCGACGCGTGTTCACGTCTCGAAGGCCACCTTGAGCCGGTGGGAATCCGGCCAAGTGGCCAACGTACCCGCCCGAGCAGCGCTCCAGCTGCTCGCTGACTCTCTGGCTGCCACAGTCGAAGACGTTGAGCGAGCGTTCGACCGCAGCCGAGATCGCCGCTCAGCCTGATGGCCTTGCTGTTCGGCCGGCTGGGTTAAGCGGGCCGCATCGTGAAGAGTCCCGCGGTGGTGTGTTGGTCGAGCAGGACGATGTGAGCCGCAATCTGGACACCCATCCAGTCACCGTCAGTAGTAGCCAGTCGCAGGGTTGCTTGGGCATGGCCGCAACTGAGGCCAGCCGACAGGTCGCGCCCGATAGCTTCATCGTCTGGATGGACCCAGGGCTCTGGTGTGGTTGCTTCGGGGCGGTGTCGCCAGGCCAGCTCCGGCATCGGATCATCGATCCACCGGAGGATTCGCAGGTTTTTGAGGTTGACGAGAGCTCGGTACGTGCCCGGCTCGGCCATGCTTTCGAGGAGTCGCTGCTCCAGCACGGGTGGGGGCGGGGCGGCTGGTGTCTCATCAGCTGGCCCTACATCCTGGGTGATTCCACGCAGCACGACGTGGGATGTTTTTCCGTGAACCTCCTGGACGGCGCGGCAGGAAAGGTGTCCAGCGCGAAGCTGCCCGTCGTCACGTCGGACAGCCCATACGGCTTGGTGTTCGTCGCCAGGTTGAGATCGCACGAGAATGGCTAAGGCGGCGCTGGCGTCTGAGTTGGGAATCAGTCGCTCGAAGGCTTCAGCGGTGGCACGTTCGGTTTGCCGATTCTCCGGGAGTACCCCGTACAGATCCAGTAGGTCGCTGGAGCCGCCGATGGTGTCCGTGGTCAGGTTGAAGTGCCAGGCGCCCGCGAGGTCACGTCGCGGCGGTTCCTCCTCGGGGGCGCCGACCCAGACGTACACGCCGTGGATGTGCCCGGTGAAGGCCTTGAGCGGGTCCGCGATGACGCGATGTGCGCGATCGTCTGTGGTGAAGTCGGCGTGCGATCCGGTCGTTGTCGTGGTGGCGACGGCCGCCTCGACGAGGTGGAGGTTGTGGCCTCTGCCGAGCACCGTGGCCAGGGGGATCATCTTCTTCGGGGTGGACCCCACCGCGATGAGACTTGGGGACTTCTGGCCACCGAACGTTTCAACGAGGAGCCACTTGTTGGACATCAGTTATCGCCTCGGTCCGGGTGTTGACGCATCCCTATTCTGCGGCTCAGGCGTTGGTAGCCCCCACCTGCGACACGCACCAGCGCGTCGACAAGTCGTGCGTCGGCACCGACCACGATGCGGCGCCGACCGCGTGCCACACCCTCCACGATCTGCGCGGCAGCGTCCTCGGCCGAGGTTCGTGCCAGTGAGTCCTCAAACTTGTGCTGAATTCTCGTTTCGGTTCGCGGTGCTTGCGTAGGTTCCGCGGCGCATGATGCCGGTCCGAACGGCCCCTGGATAGACCGCGGACACAGTGACGTTCACGTGATCGACTTCTTGTTGCAGGGCGTCCGTGAACCCCCGCACGCCGAACTTGGCCGCCGCGTAGGTGGCATACCCGGGCACCCCAATGAGGCCAAAGGCGCTCGAGACGTTGACGAGCTGTCCGTGCCCGGACTCGACAAGCTGCGGCATAAAGGCCTGAGAGCAGGCGATGGTGCCCAGCAGGGCAACCTGGATCACATGTTCGAGGTCGGCCATCTGGCTGTCGACGAGCAGACCGGCATGGATGACTCCGGCGAAGTTGTACAAAGCGTGGGCCGGGCCGGCGTGGATCCGGACGGCGTCGGCGAGCCGGCTGACGTCGTCGGCGGAGGTGACATCCACGTGCCATGAGCTGACGGCGTCTGAAGCGTTGCGACAGTCCCTCAGCGTGGCCGCTAAACGGCCGCAGTCTTGATCAACGAGGGCCACAGGGCCACCTTGCCGGCTCAGTCGGACCGCGAGCTCGCGGCCCAGGTCACCGCCGGCCCCCGTGATGACAACCGTGTGCGAGGTGCACCGGCTCGAGTTGTTGCCACCAAGCGGCGGGTCACTTATGCTCCTCGGGTCGCCCGATTCGTCGGGTTGGGTCAGCGCTTGTACCCCTCAGCCTGGTCCCCTGCCAAATGATCGTAAGTCCGCACGCTCGACATGCGGCCGCGCAGGGAGATCGAGTGCGCCTACACCTCGACGTTCGACCGGGCCAAGCCACCGCCTCGTGGCAGGTCAGTCCGTCGTGCACCCAGTTGGTTGGTTGTTCGCCACCACGCGAGTCGGTTCACGAGCCGCGAACCGAACGCTTGGCGTTGCCTATCGCAACGGCAGCACTAGTGCTAAAGTTGCGCCTACACTTGGTGCTCTCACCCATGTCGAGCCCGAGCACCGGTCGGTGCTTACCGAGATGAAGGAGGGATGTCATGCCGAAACTTCGTGATGCGAGCCGCCGTGGCGACTCCGCAGCGTCAGTTGCCCTGACGAGTGAGCCGCCATCCAGCTGCAGGAGTTCCTCATGAGAGAGACCCGCCGGACCCCGCTGGCGTCGCTGAAACGGCGCGGTGAGGCGAGCAGCATCGCCCGCGCCGAGGCGGTGCCACGCGCGCCGGCGGTGCGGGTGGCGGCGGCACCGCGTCAGCTGCAGACCCGGTGGCTGATCGGGGTGGCGGCGTTCATTTTGCTGGGTGGGCTGGCGCTGCTGTATGCGGTGCCGCTGTACAGCCGGCACACCAGCGTGGTGGTGATGGCCCGGGATGTGCAGATTGGGTCCACGCTGACGGCCGGGGATGTGACGACGGCAGACGTCTCGGTAGGGGAGCAGGTGGCGGTGGTGCACCCGCAGGACGGGATCCTGGGCAAGACGGCGTTGACGGATCTGCGTCGGGGGTCGTTGTTGAGCCCTGGTCTGGTCGGTGATGCGCCGCTGCTGGCCGACGGGCAGGATCTGGTGCCGATCCGGGTCAAGCTGGGTCAGCGCCCGCAGCAGGGGCTGACCCCGGGTCAGGCGGTGCTGGCGGTGCCGGCGCCACAGGATCCGACCTCTCCGGGTGGCACCGCACTGACGAGCGCACAGCCGTTCCGGGCCACCGTCGCCTCGTTCGGGCAGCCGGACCCGGCGACCGGTGATGTGGTGGTGGATGTGCGGGTGCCGGCCGCGGACGCCGTCGGGTTGGCCCGAGCGGCCGGGACCGGGTCGGTGACGCTAGTGGCGCTGTCCGGCGGGGGTAGCCCATGACCGCGGTCGCGGTGGTGGCCGGGAAGGCGGCGCCGGGGGCGACGACGGCGGCGACGGCGCTGACGTTGTCATGGCCGGGGCCGGTGTTGCTGGTGGACGCGGACCCGGCCGGCGGGGATGTGGTGCCGGGGCTGCTGCCGGGCCGGGCGAGCACCGAGTCGGGGTTGTTGTCCTGGTCGGTGGCGACCCGGCATCTGCCGGCGTTGGAGGCGGCCGAAGTGTTGGTCGAGCATGTGCTGGCGCTGCCGGAGGCCGGTGACGCGTGGGTGATGCCGGGCCTGCAGTCCGGCGCCCAGGCTGGGGCGTTGACCGGTGGCGGCTGGGGCCGGTTGGCGACCGCGGTGGAACGGTGCCGGTCGGTGCTCGGCCGGGACGTGATCGTGGACGTGGGCCGGCTGGGGGAGGCCTCCTGCTGGCCGGTGATCGCCTCGTGTGACGTGGTGCTGCTGGTGGTCCGGCCGACGGCCCGGTCGGTCCAGGGCGGGTACGCGGCCGCACAGTTGCTGCGCCAGCGGCTCGGTGACCTGGACGCGGTGCAGCTGGTCGTCAACGGTTCCGGCCCGTACACGGCGGCACAGGTAGCTGCCGAGGTCGGCATCGACCACACCCACACGGTGCCGGGTGACCCGCGGGCCGCGGCCACGCTGGTCGACGGGTCGGTGGCCACGGTGCGCGCGCTGACCAGCAGCCGCCTGGTCCGGGCAGCCGGCCAGGCCGCCGTGCGGATCGCCCAGGCGCAGCAGTCGAGCGTGGGTGTGCCATGAGCGGCCGCACCGAGCTGGGCGACCTGCTGGTCAGGCCGGGGCTGCAGGACTTGATCTTCCGCGGCCACGACGACGTGTGGCTGCGCTGGCAGGACGGACGGTTCGTGCGAGGCCCGGCCATCGCCGACAGCAACCAGGACCTGGTCACTCTCGTGTCACGCCTCGCCGGCCCGGTGGGCAAGCGCGACGGTAACCGGCCGGATCCGAAGGAGGAGTTGTGAGCGAGCGAGTGGACTCCCGCACCGGCGGCACCGGTCCAGGCGACCTGCCCCGTGAGGTGCTGCCGTCCGGGCCGCCGCATGGAGCCGCGGCCGGGTCGGGCTGGTTCGGTTCGGAGGTGGGGTTCGGTGACGCGGTCACCGAGATGCAGCAGCGGGTCGCGGCGCGACTGTCGGTGGATGCCAGCCGGTACGCCGGCTTGGACGGGGTCGGGAAGCGGCTGCGGACTCGGGCGTTGGTGAATGAGGAGCTGGAGTCGTGGGTGACCCACCGGGCCCAGCTGGGGCTGTCCACGCTGACCTCCGGCGATGAGGACGACCTGGTCGCCGCGGTGCAGGCGGCGCTGGGTGGGTTGGGGCCGTTGGAGCCGCTGCTGGCCCGGAACGACATCGAGGACATCTTCTTCAACGGGACCGCGCCGACGGTGCTGCGGCTGGCCGGCGGCGCCAAGGTGGCCGGCCCCCGGCTGGCTAGCACGGACGGGCAGCTGACCCAGCTGCTGCAGGCGATGGCCGGCTCGCCGTTGGATGACTCCGCCGGCCGGGAGTTCTCGGTCTCCAGGCCGTTGCTGCAGCTGCGGATGAAGTCGGTCGGCCTGCTCGGGGCCCGGATGTCAGCGGCGATGGATGTCACCCCGCACCCGGCCGGGACGATCCGGGTGCACCGGCATGTGGAGACGTCGCTGCCGCAGCTGCGGGACATGGCGATGATCGACGAGGCGCTGCTCGCGTTCCTGACCGCGACGGTGCTGGCCGGCGGGAAGATCATGGTCTCCGGGGCGACCGGGGTCGGGAAGACGGTGCTGTTGCGGGCGTTGTGCCGGGCGATCCCGTTGGACAAGATGATCGTCACCGTCGAGGACGACCGTGAGCTCGGCGTGCACGTGCTGCCGGAACGAGACGCCGACGGGCAGGTCGTGCACGAGCCGGACGGCAGTGTCCGGCTGCTGCGGCCGGCGGCGCTGGTCCGCTCTTACGAGGCCCGGCCGGCCAACTCGGAGGGCCGCGGCCAGGTCACCATGGGTGACCTGCTGAAGCAGTCGCTGCGGGACTCCCCGGACGTCGAGGTCCTCGGAGAAACGCGGGGGGAGGACGCGATTTACCTGTTGGACGCAGCCTCAAACGGCGTAGCCGGAGTGATGTGCACAATCCACTCAGTCTCGGCCCGGGGGGTGTTCGACCGGCTGGTACAGATGGTCCGAACAGCGAACCCGCCGCTGCCGGGGGACTTCGCGTTGATGGCGGCGACCTCGTTGGACGTCATCGTCCACGTGGCCCGCAACCGGCACCATGACAGGTTCGTCACCGAAGTGGTCCAGGTGCACTCTAATCAGCTTGGCGAGCAGGGGTACCCGGTCACCGAGCAGCTGTTCGCGCCCCGGGACGACGGGCGGGCAATCACCACCGGGCGCAAACCGACCCCGGAGCTGGCGGAGCGGCTCGTCGACGTCGGGTTCGACCTGGACTGGCTGAACCCCGGCACCTCCACCTGGGACCAGGAGGACGGCCTACAGGGCGAGGGCCGGTGGCGGGCATGATCTTGCTGATCGCGGTCGGCGCCATGCTGGTCCTGGCGGGGCTGGCCCTGCTGGTGGCCCTGCTGGCCGGCGTGCAGATGCCGCAACGCGCCGCGGCGTCGACCCTTCAGTCGGATGCGGGCCGGGCGCGGCGGTGGCGGCGGGAGCAGCTGGTCGCGGTCCCGGTCGGGATCGTGGCCGCACTGGCGACCGGGTGGATCGCGGCCGGGTTGGGTGCGGCCGCGGTGGTGCTGGTGGCCCCGTCGCTGCTGCGCCCGTCGGCGGCCTCCAAGCGGCATATCGCCCGGCTGGAGGCGTTGGCGTCGTGGACCCGGCGGCTGGCGGACCTGCTCGGGTCCGGCGCCGCCCAAACCATGCAGGACGCGCTAGCGCGGGCGGCGGTGACCAGCCCACCCCCGATCGCCACCGAGACGGCCGCGTTGGCCTCCCGGATGGGCCCGCAGGGCCTGGAGCCGGCGTTGCGGCAGTTCGCCAAGGAGATCGCCGACCCGGTCGGTGACCACGTGGCGATGGCGTTGATCGTCCGGGCCCGGCACGGCGGCATCGGCCTGGCCGACGTGCTGTCCGCGCTGTCCCTGGATGTCGACGAGCAGGTCCGGATGCGCCGCGGGATCCTGTCCGAGCAGACCAAGTCGATCAGCAACGTCCGCGGCATCCTCGCCGTCACCGTCGGGTTCTGGGTGCTGCTGGCGATCTTCGCCCGTACCTACATGGCCCCCTACGGCAGCCTCGGCGGGCAGCTAGCCCTCGGTGTCATCGTCGCCGGCTTCGGGTTCACCCTGGCCTGGTTCCAGCGACTGTCCCGGCCCGTCGTCGGCGCCCGGTTCTTGCAGGACCTCCACGACGCCCCCGTGACCGACTCAGCGAACGGTCCGGTGGTGTCCCGGTGAACCCGCTGCAGCTGATCGCCGTCGGCGGGATGTCGGTCCTGGCCGGGCTGGCGCTGCTGGTCCGGGCGCTGCGGCCGGCGCCGCCGCGGCTAGCCACGGTGATGGCCCAGCTGAACGCGCAACCGGCCCGCCGCGGCGTCCAGGACGCCGCCACCACCACCGGCCCGCCCTGGCTGCCTGCCTCGGTGACCGGGGTCGCGGACCGGCACCTGGGCGCCAACGACGAGGACCTGGCCATCCTCGGCCGCAGCCGGGCCGAGCTGGCGGTCACCAAACTCGGCTGGGCCGCCGGCGGCGCCGTCGTCCCGGCCCTGTTCGGGACCATCCTGGCGGTTGCCGGGATCCGGCTGCCGTTCACCATCCCCGCCGTCGCCTGCGTGGTGTTCGCGGTGCTGGCCTGGGTCAACCCGTCCCGGCAGGTCGCCGAGGACGCCGAGAAGGCCCGGGCGGACTTCCGGGCCGCGCTGGCCGCGTTCCTGGCCCTGGTCGGCCTGGAACGCAAGGCCCGCGGCTCACCCGCCGAAGCGCTCGAGGAAGCCTCCCGGGTCTCCGGGGCCCGGCCGTTCCGGCTGATCCACACCGAAGTCCTGCGCGCCGAGCTGAACAACCATCAGCCGTGGGATGCGCTACGGGACCTGGGCAGGCGGATCGGCGTGGACGAGCTGGTCAACCTTGCCGACATTGTGGCCACCGCCGCGGACGGCGCCGCCGTCTTCGACACCCTGATGGCCGAAGCCCGCAGCATGCGGCACGCCGACAACACCGCCCAACAAACCCAAGCCGGGCTAGCCACCGAACGGCTCACCCTGCCCACCGTGTGCCTGTTCGTCTGCTTCGCCGCCCTGCTGGTCTATCCCGCCGCGGTCCGCCTCATCGGCGGCTAACCCCGGCCCACACCTATTCGACCAACCTATTCCACCCTGCACCACCGGATGAAAGAAGGAACCCATGAAGAACCGCGTTCACCGTCTCGCCGGCCAGCTCACCCTTGCGGTCACCATGACAGCCCTGCTGGTCGGCTCGCTGGCCGCCGGCACCAACCAACGGCTGAACCAGCGCCTCGGTGACCGCCGGGACCGGGGCGCCCTTAGCCTCGAGCAGGCCATCGTCACCGCCGTGCTGTCCGCGGCCGCGATCACCCTCGGCGTGGTCATCGTCAACGCCATCACCAGCCACTCCGCCCAGATCCGCTGACCCGGACCTGCCTGGACTGACCGTCAAGACGGTGAAACCTACTCCGGCCGTGTCGCGGCGCCGCGTGCTGGCGGTGCCGCGATGCCGGGTGCGCACCGTCGAAGGCGGCCGGCGTGATCGCGGCTCGCTGAGCCTTGAGCTGGCCATCCTTTTCGGGCTGGTGATCACCCTCACCTTCGGTGCGATCCAGGCCGGCATGTGGTTCTCGGCCCGCAGCATGTGCCAGGCCGCCGCTGAGGCCGGGGTACGGGCCGGCAAGGTCTTGCACGCGCCGCCGGGTGCCGGCGCGGGCGCCGCCCGGGCCTACCTGTCCGACGTCGCCGGCGGCCTGGTCGTGGCGCCGGCGGTCAGCGAGGCGCGGACCGCCGCCACCGTCGACGTTCGATGCTCCGGCCAGGCGCAAAACGTCATCCCCCTGCCGGGGTTCAATCTCACCGTCGGCCAGTCCTCGACCGCCGGCATCGAACGGTTCACCCGCGGGACGCCATGAGCGGGCACTCAGCAACCTGCGTTCGGGCCGGGCGACCCTGCCGCCGGGACCGCGGGTCGGCGTCGCTCGAGCTGGCCATCCTGGTCCCGGTGATGTTGCTGCTGATCGGGTTCATGGTGCTCGTCGGCCGGGTCGCGGTCGCCAACAACACGGTCACCTCCATCGCCGGCAACGCCGCCCGGGAAGCCTCTCTGGCCCGGAACGCCTCGGCCGCGTCGGCGGCCGCATCCGGTTCGGCGCGGGCCGCGCTGGCTGCCCAGGACCTGCAGTGCGTCGGCGGGGGTCAGGTCAGCGTGGACCTCAGCGGTTTCGCCGCCGCCGCCGCCGGTATCCCGGGCCAGTCCGTGGTCGTCACGGTCAGCTGCCTGGTCAACCTCTCGGATTTGGCGATCCCCGGGGTGCCCGGCAGCCGGACCGTCTCCGACCAGGGGGTCAGTCCCATCGACGTCAACCGTGGGGTCGCCAACACGGGAGTCGGCCCATGAGCCGCTGGGCGGGTTCAAGAGGCTGGCTGGCACGCCGCTGGCAGCGGGCGCAGCGTCAGGCGGCGCGGGATCGCGGGTCGATCACCTTGTGGGTGGCGGTCACCTTCGCGGCCATCCTCGCGGTGGCCGGCCTGGTCGCTGACGGGGGAGCGAGGATCCGGGCCGGGGAACGCGCCGACATCGTCGCCGGTGAGGCCGCCCGGGCGGCCAGCTACGCCAGCGGCCCGGACGACAACAGCCGCACCGCCGCGGCCGCAGCGGCGGCCCGCGGCATCATCTCCCGGGCCGGGATGGCCGGCTCGGTCGCGGTCGCCGCCCCTGGACGCATCGACGTGACCGTCCAGGCCTCGGCGACCGGCCCGATCAGCGGCCTGTCCTACACCGTCTCGCGTAACGCCACCGCCCAGCTGCTGCTCGGAGTCCGTACTGGAGGATCCCCATGACCCGCCTGGTCACCATCGGCAAGGGCCTGAGCTCTGCCCTGCTGTTGGCTCTGTTCGTCGCCGGCGTGCCTGCGGCGCTGGTCCGGATCGGCGCGTTCCCCAGCTCGGTCCCGGACCTGCCGGCCGTGTGGCGGGCGCTGACCGGACCGGACACCTCCGGGCGGGCCGTGTTCGCGGTCATCGCGGTCATCGTGTGGTTGTTGTGGGCCGCCTTCACGATCTCGGTCCTACGCGAGATCGGCGCCGCGATCCGGACCCGCGGGCGCGGCCCCGTGCGCCCGGTCAGCGGACCGGGGCCTGGCTGGTCCGCGCGGCCGGCCGCGCTGCTGGTCACCGCCATCGTCGCGATGTTCGTCGCGGCGCCGCTGCTGACCGCGACCGCACCCCACGCCGCTGCCGCCGGCCTGCCGGGGACCTCCGGCGGCTCCGGACATGGTGGAAGCCTCGACGGGCACCACGCCAGTACGACGTCCGCTACCGCTAGTCAATATCCCGGCCCGGCCCGGCACACCGTCTCGCCGCCCAGCCGGCACGCCAGCCCCCCCGCCGCCGTCCACCAGCAGGCCGCTTCGTCCGGTCACCACACCGCCAGCCAAACGTCACCGGCAGCGTCCTCGGCACCGGCAGCGGCGTCAGGACATACCCGGTACACCGTCAACCGCCACGACACCCTCTGGTCCATCGCCGAACGCCAGCTCGGGGACCCGCTGCGTTACCACGAGATCGCAGCGCTCAACGCCCACCTCGGCCCCGACTTCGAGATCCACACCGGCCAAGTGCTGACCCTGCCCGCGGCTCACCACCACCAACCCGCCCCGGCCGTCGCCACCGGCCCCGCCGTGACCCAGGCTGCGGCGCAGGCGCCGGGAGGGCACGTGACGGTCGTCAAGGGGGACACCCTGTCCGAGATCGCCGCCGAACACGGGGTTCCGGACTGGCGCACCATCTGGCCGGCCAACGCCGGTAAGGCCGAACCCGGTGGCAGACACCTCAACAACCCCGACCACATCGAACCCGGCTGGGACATCACCCTGGCCGGCCCGGCCGCGTCTCCCACCGCGACGAGCGCCGCGCGCCCACCAGCCGCCGCACCTACCGCCACCCCGGCGACGCCCCAGCCGCCTGCGTCAGCAGCGGAGCTAGCCCCTGGACCGCAGCCGATCACTCCCACACCAGCAGCCGGCGGGCACTCCCCGCAGGACCGTGACCAGCCAGCCGCCGCGAGCGATCCACCCCGACCCGGCGGCGCAAGCGTCCCAACCGCCACCGTCACCGCCACCACTGGAACCACCACTACCGCCTCGGCTGCCTCCGCCCCGGCGCGCGCTGCCGGCGACGCGTCGGCGGCCCCGGCACCGGGCCTGGACCGGGTGGGCCAGTCATCAAGCGCGACGCCGGCCGGCTTCGCTGCTGGCGGCGCCATTTTGGCCGCGGGCGTGTTCGGCTCGCTGGCGTTGGTCCGCCGCCAGCAGTTCCGGGACCGCCGCCCGGGCCGCAGTATCGCCGCAACAGGTCCCGGCCTGATCCCGGTTGAGCGGGCCACGGTCACCGTCGGCGGGCCCGCAGCGGCTGAGGTTGCGCGGCTGAACGAGGTGCTGTGCCGCGTCGCCGCCAGCGACGCCGAGACGTTGCAGGTCGCTGCGGTGCAGCTGACTGACGCCGACATCATCGTGCACCTGGCCTCACCCGTCGTGCTGGCCGACCCGTGGCGCCCCGGCGACACCGCCGGTCTGATCTGGAGGTTCCCGGCCGCCGCGGAGACCCACACCGCAGGCCGGGATCCCGACGACACCAGCCCGGCGGCGCCCTACCCGACGCTGGTGCACCTCGGCTCGGACGCCACCAGCTCGTGGCTGCTGGACCTGGAGCAGGTCGGTGCGCTGGTGCTGACCGGCGACCCCACCCGGTGCCTGCAGCTGGCGAGGGTGCTGGCCGCCCAGCTCGGCCTGACCCCGTGGGCGGACTCCGTCAATGTCACCCTGCTCGGCTTCGGTCAAGAGCTCGTCGACGCCGCACCCAGCCGGTTGCGGTACGCCGCCAGCAGCGATGCGGCCGCTGTCCTGTCGGAGGCCACCGCATGGGCGGTCAGCACCGCCGACTTCGCCGCCAGCAACGACGTCACCGTCGTGCAGGGCCGCCGCCGGGCTGTCGCCGACGAGGCCTGGCTCCCGCACGCCCTGCTGATTTGCGGGGACGCCCTACCCGCCGGCCCGGGCTCCGAGTCGGCGGGGACCTCCTCGGTCGCCGGCCTGTTCCAGCTGCTGGCCACCCGGCCCGGCGCCACCGGCACCGCCCTGGTATTCATGGCCACCGACTTCGACCCTGACACCGCGCCGGGCGGCGCCACCGTGGCCCGCGTCGACGCGGCTGGGACGCTGACCTTGCCGGCGTTCGGGTTGACCGTGACTGCCGGCGGCTGGGATGAGGACACCGCCTGCGGGGTGGCGATGCTACTGGCGCACGCCAGGACCGCCGGCGACGAGAAGATCCCCGACGCGGCCGGGGAGCAGCCGTGGAAGGCGTACAGCGACGCGGCCGGCGCGCTGCGCGGCCAGCTCGTCCACCCCCGGTCCGCCCCCGATGTGCACGACAGCGCCCGCGTCGCGGCGGCCTGCCTGTTGCCGCTGGCGGACGAGGTGTACCTCGAGGCGGCCGCAACTACCACCGACGACCTGAACGTCTTAGCCCCCAACGTCGCCGCGGACGTCCGGCCCCGGGTCGAGGAGGCCGACCCCACCCTGGATGCGGAGGTGGCCGCCTGGTTCCAGCGGGACTGCCAGCAGCCCAGGCTGTCCCTGCTGGGCCCGCTGACCGTCCGAGCCCCCCGCGTCGAAGCGAAACACCTCGCCCCGTACCTGGAGCACATTGCCTACCTGGCTACCCGTGAACACGGCGCCACGGTCGACCAGGTCGCTGAAGCGTTCAACATCGCCCCCGGCACCGCCCGCAAGTACGTCCACAACGTCCGCGACCTGTTCGGAGTCCGCCCCGACACCGGGCAGGAGTACGTGCCGCACGCGGATAAGTCCGAGGCCGGGAAAGCCCGCGGGGTCGGGGTCTACCAGCTGACCGGGCTGCTCGTCGACGGCGACCTGTTCCTGCGGCTGCGGCTACGCGGCCAAGCCCGCCGGCAACACGGGATCGACGACTACGCCACCGCGCTGCGGCTGGTCACCGGCACCCCGTTCGCCCACGTGCGCAGCGGCGCCGCCTGGCTCATCGGCGGCGACCGCCTGGACCACTACTACACGGCCGCGATCGTCGACGTCGCCCACATCGTCACCACCAACGCCCTAGCCGCCGGGGACACCAGCACCGCCCGCGCGGTCGTGGACATCGCCCGGCTCGCTGCCCCCCACGAGGAGATCCCCCGGCTGGACGCCGCCGCCGTCGCCGCCGCCGAAGGCCACCCCGACAGCGCGCACCGGATCGTCATCGACCAGGTCTGCAACCGCTCCGACGACGGGCTGCCGCCGATGCAGCTGAACGAGCGCACCAAACAGATCCTCGCCCGCCACCGCGACTGGCTCTCCCGAGCCAGCTGACCGCCACCACAGCCACCACCGCAACCATGGGGACACCGATGAGCATCACCAGGTTCATGCCGTCGCACCCGAGCGTCATGCTGGGACACAGCGGGAAGGAGGCCCACCCATGAACACCCGCCACACCACCTTGACCATCGCCGCCACCGCAGCCATCGCTGCGGCCCTCGCCGGCTGCAACACCACGGCCGACGCCGGGTCCATCACCAGCGCCACCAGCGCCACCAAAACCCCCACCAGCGCCACCACAGCCCCGGCAACCCCGACTGCATCGACCTCAACCACCGTCGACCCGGCCGCCAAAGAAGCCCAAGACCGGCAAGCCGCCGAGCTGGTCTGGCGCAGGTTTAACGGGCTCGCCATCACGATCGCGGCACTCCCCGCTGACCAGGTAGAGCCGTCAATCACACAGGTGGCGGTGGACCCGGAGCTGAGCCGGCTGCGCGACGCCTACGCCAAGCTCAAGGCACAGCACCAGGCCGGCTACGGACAGACCATCTCTTACCTCGCCTGGCCACAGCCCATCGACGGCAAAGACACCGCAGTGCTCAGCGACTGCCAGGACGGCTCCCAGGCCGGGTTCCTCGACACCCAGACCGGCAACAAGCTCACCGTCGGCACTCCCAACGCTCCGGCCCGAGGCACCCTGCAACGGACCCCTGACGGCTGGCGAGTCGCCAACTCCGAGGCACTTTTGGGGGAAACATGCACACCCGGAAAGTGACCCGGCTTGCGCGAGCAGGACTCGCGGCCGGTGTTCTTACAGGAGCCATGGTGGGGCACGCAGTGGCCGCCGGGACACCGCCTGCTCCACCGCCCATCGTGGTGACCCCTCAGAGTGGAACAGTGCAGATTGGCATCAACGTCCCGGGCGGCACCACCGGGGCGCCGGCCGGCAACGGGTCGGGCGGAGGTGCACCGGCCAGCGGGGGCTCCGGCGGCGGGGCACCGGCCGGTGGGGCCAATGGCGGCACGATTGTGCCGGTGGGGTCCATCGGCACCTACCAGGGCGGCTCCAACGTGGGTAGTAACCCCTTCGCCTCCACGCCTTTCAACAATCTCAGCAACCCCAACTGCTCCAATTCGCCTGCACAGATAGCGAACTGCATGATGGCCGCGGCCCCGGCCCCGGCCCCGGCCCCGGCTGCGGCGGGGGCTCCGGCTGCTCCGCCGCCTCCGACGTCGGCCCAGTTGGCGCAGGCGGCGTTCGGTGAGCTGGTGATGCCCTTGCCGGTGCCGTCGAGATACCCGTCAGGGATCTTGAAGGAGAGCGGTCACCCGTACACGATCGTCAACGCCAACACCTGGTTCTGGATCGACCCGGCGACATTCCAGCCGGTCAGCAAAACGGTCACCACTGGAGCGGTGTGGGGCAAGGCCACCGCCACCCCGGTCAGCCTTGGCTTCACGCCAGGGGACGGGTCGCACAGCGTCTCCTGTCCTGGTCCAGGCTCGCCGTGGAAGGCCAACGACCAGACTTGGCTGGCACCGGTGAACCCGCAGGGCTGCTCCTACCGGTACCTCCAGTCCAGCCTCGGGGTCGGCGGCGACGACCAGGTGACCGCCACGTACACGATCACCTGGAACGTCACCTGGACCGGGTCGGACGACACCGGCGGTGCGTTCAACAACATGCAGACCCAGACCACGTCCCGATTCGGGGTCGCCGAGGTGCAGACCGTCGTCGTGAACTAGCGCTCCAGCTGGACAGCCCGCGGGTGGCTTCGACCGGTCCCCTCCCGGCCGGAGCCACCCGCGCGTCTAGCACTACTGCGGTGACCCGTGCCGTCGTTCGCCGAGCTGCAACTTGTGTCAACCCGAATCGCCCCACCGTGGCGGTCTCAGCAGGCACCGGTTGACCACTGACCGGGAGACCGCATGACGCAAGCAGGGAACGCGGTGCGTTCCTGACCTGTATCCGGGGGAACGCACGCCGCTTTTGGGCCTGTATCCAGGGGAACGCAAGCATTGCCAGGGTCGTGACCGAATTGTGAGGGAACGCAGGTGCGGTGCCTGACCTGCACGTTCCCTCCCGGCCTGGCTGCGTTCCTACCTGAGGAGGCCGTTCTGGGCTGCGTTCCCTTGCGCGGGGAACGCAGCAATCTACACGGCTTGTGAACCGTGCTCGTCGTCAGCTCGACGACGAAGGGGACACAGGCTCATGTCACTGCATCAGATCTTCGGACGGTGGGAGCAGCAGGCCGACACGATCGACGCCTGCGGGCGGTGGGGCCGTTGGGTGACCGCGCAGCCGGCCCTGGCGCAGGTGTCCTCGGCGTACGCGCTGGGGGAGGTGGTCGGCGATCCAGCGCAGCCGGCGCGCGCCAATGAGCTGCTGCTGGCGTTGGTGCGGGTGGGGTCGGTGGACGGGGGAGTGGACGAAACGGCAGCCACGTTCGTGGCCGCGCTGCTGGTGCCGGGTGGAGACCGGATTATCCGCAGTCTGACCTCGCTGGGACCGGACGTCGATGACGTCGTCGGCGGGCAGCTGTGGCTGCAGGTTCGGGGCTACCCGTGGCGGACCCGGCCGCGGGCGGTGGCGAAGAACACCTTGATGGAAACCAGGCGTGCGGTCCTGGCGGACTACGGGGCGACGACGGCGCGTCGGGCGGCGCTGGTTCCGCTGGCCCCGTCCGACCTAGTTGAGGCCGTGGAGCAGCAGCGGCGTATCAGCGTCACCGGCTTGCCGGTCGCTGACCTGGCGCTGCTGCAGCTGCTGGTTTGGGCTCGGGCTCGGGGAGTCCTGGAGTCGTGTGACGCGATCCTGCTGTGGGAGCTGGTGCTGGCCGGCGACGAGCCAGCAGCGGCCATGGTGCCGGCCGGCCTGGCCCGGGGGGTCAGCTCCGTGCAGGCCAACCTGAGCGTCGCCGCGGCCCGGGGGGTGACCTGTCGGACGGTGGAGCGTCAACGGGACCGGGCGGTGGGCTTGCTGCGGGCGGTGCGGGATGACTTTGAAAATAGTTCGGGTTGGGGTGTCGAGCCGGAGGGGTTTCCGGTGCTTACCGGGATAGGACGACCCACTCTCCCGGAAGGCAGGAACCGATGACCCGACACTCATACCGGACCGGCGCAGCGACCCTTGAGGAAGCCGTTGCGCTCGTCAAGGTGTCCTCCGGCGCTGACACCGCCGCCATCGACGCCCTGGAGTCGATCGTGGCGAATCTGCGCCGCGCCCGCGAGGCCCGGCTCGAGCTGGTCACCAGAGTGCCAACCGAGGTCCTGCGCCAGGTCCTGCTCGATCGCTCCAGGAGCCACTCGTGAGCACCATCACACCCGCCGTGGGCGTAGACGAGCTCGAGCGGGCCTGGCGTGCGGTCAGGGCCGGTCAGTTCCAAGCTAAGCGGCGCGCTGTCGATGGCTGGGTTTCCAGCGGCGATGGGCGGCCAGACCAGATTCCCGAACCGGTGGTTCTCGTCGCCGGTGCGCACGGCTGGTCCGGTACATCGACGACGGCCCTGCTGATCGCCGACGCCGCCGCCCGGCGGGGCACCGCAGTGCGGCTTGTTGACGCGGCCCCGCCGGCCCGGTCCGGGTTTGCGGCCGCGGCGGCCACCGAGCACGGGGTGGATGAGACTGGGCGGTGGCGCCAGGGCAGCCGTGGTCCGGTCAGCGTGCAGCGGCTGGCGCACGGAGTTGAAGGGTCCGCCGTCGTCCCGGTGCCTCCGGCCGGGCAGGACGGAACGGTGACCGTCGTAGACACCGGCTGGCCGATCACCGACCTCCTCGAGCGGCTCGCCGCGGACCCGGCCGGGCGGTCCTGGCTGAGCGCGCTGGCGCGGTCGGCGCCGCTGGTACTGACCGCGCGCGCCACCATTCCCGGCTTCCGGCATGTCGAGGCCGCCGTCGAAGCGTTGAGCGCCGTGCGCGGGCCAGGCGGTCGGGTGGTGCTGGCCCTCCTCGGGCCGCGAACTCTGCCCCGGACGCTGACCGCCGCCGCCGGGCCCGCGGTTCAGGCCGCCCAACGGGACCAGCTGCTCGTCACCGTCCCGGAGCGGCCGGCCCTGACCTGGGCCGGTCTGACCCCGGCGCCGCTACCACGGCAGCTGCAGCCGGCTGGGGACCTGCTGTGGGCCCTGACCGTGCCGGTCGAGCCGCCGGCGGCGACCTCGGACGACCGACCCAGGAGACGCCTGGGCCGGCGCCTCATCACCCTGTTGGACACCGACCGGAAGGACGACCTGCGATGAGCACTACGACAGCAGCGATCAGCCAGGGGTTTCAGGCTCTGGCCGCGGTCTGCCCGGCGGCCCCGCCGGGAATGCAGACCTACCAAGACCAGGTCATCGGCTGGATCAAGTGGGGCGTGATCGCGTTGATCATCGCCACCGCGCTGGTCTCGATCGGCGCGATCGGGGTCGGCAAGATCTTCGCGATGCCGCACGCCTCGTCCCGCGGCGCAATCGGGGTCGCGGTCTCGATCATTATGGCGATCCTGTTCGTGACCATCACCGCGGTCATCAACGGTGTCGTCGGCAGCGGCTGCTGACATGTTGACCCGTCGACGGACCCGCCTCGAGCCGGCGGCCACGCCGGAGTGGTCCCGGCAGAAGCTGCTGGTGGCGCTGTCTCTTGTGGCGGTGCTGGCGGTAGCCTCCCTAGCCGGCGTGGGGTTGTGGGTGTGGTTTCTGCTGCACCCGCACCCCACCGCAGACCCCGCGGCGGCCGGTGCTGCACCCGTTCCTGCCGCCGCGGCTCCCTTCGATGCCGGCTCGGCGGGTGCCGCGGCGCAGGCGGCGGTGTCGGCGCGCCGGGACGCGTTGGCGGCGGCGCCGATGCGCGCCGTGGACCCGGCGGCGGCGCAGCCGGCGGTGTTGTCGGTCCGCGACCCCGGGTCGATCGACCTGCCCGCCGCGACCGGGCCTGGGCCGGTGGGGGTCCCGACCGGGTTCCCGCACACCCCGGAGGGGGCGTTGGCGCAGCTGGCCGCGATCGACACCGACGTGCTGGATACGGCCACGTTGGACCACGCCCGGCAGGTGATCGCCGGGTGGGCGGCGCCGGGCGGGCCGAGCGGCGAGTCCTGGTCCGCGGTGAAGGCGCTGGCTGGTTTCCTCTCCGCCGCCGGCCTGTCCGGCGGCGCCAGCCCGGGCTTGTCGATGCGGGCCACTCCGATGATGGGGCTGGTCAAGGCCACCGACGGACCGGACTGGACGGTGGTCTGTGTGGACTTCGAGGTCGACGCCACCCTGGCCCGCACGGCGCGGGTCGCGGCCGCGGACTGCCAGCGGATGGTCTGGGACGGCGACCGGTGGCTGGTCGGGCCGGGCGCCGAGCCGGCGTTGACGCCGTCGATCTGGCCGGGCACCGACGCCGCCATCGATGCCGGATACCGGAACCTGCGTCATGGCTAACGTCCCGTCGTCTGCGGGGTCCGCGCTGGCGTCGGCGCCGTTGCTGGTGCCGGCGTTCGGCTGGGACGACCTGAACCCGTTGAAGATCCTCGGCAACGCTGCTGCGGTCGCGGCCACCGAGGGTTGGCAGGCGTTCATGACGTCGGTGTGGGCGGGTGGGCTGTGGCTGACCGGGTTCGCCTTTAAGGTCGTCGACGCGTTCACCTCCCCGGACCTGTCCGAGGGCGGGGTGATGCGCGACATCTTCCCGCTCACCTTCGGGATCGGCGCCGGCCTGGCCCTGGTGATTGGGTTCGTCCAGGTCGGGGTGGCTGCCTGGCAGCGGGACGGCAAGGGCCTGGCTCGGCTGATGGTCGGGCTGGCTCAGTTCATGCTCGCCTGGGGCGGGATGCTCGGGGTCGGCGCCGCCCTCACCGTCGGGACGGCCGGGCTGACTCAGGGGATGCTGCAGGTGGCGCTGGGGTCACCGTCGTTCGGGTCCGCGAACCTGCTCAAACCCTGGGATCCGCGGCTGGCCATCGACGCGGCCACCGCGACCGTGCTCGGGGTGCTCGGGATCTTCTTGATCTTCGCCTCGATCGGCTACCTGATGGTGATGCTGGTCCGGGCCGGTGCGTTGACGGTCATCCAGGCCACCTCCCCAATCTCCGCGGCCGGGCTGCTCAGCGAGGGCACCCGGTCCTGGTTCTGGAAGTCGCTGCGCTGGTTCATCGCCGCGTTGATGATCGGCCCACTCGCGGCGCTGGTCCTGGGCATCGGGAAAAAGCTGACCGACGGGGTGCTGTCCGGGGCGGGCGAGTCCACCCAGGCCGCGGTCGGCACCGCCGTGGTCGGCACCGTGCTGGTGCTGCTGAGCGCGTTCTGTCCGCTTATCCTGTTCCGACTGCTGGCGTTCGTCGACCCAGGCACCTCCAGCGGCGCCTCCTTCCGGGCCTCCCTGGACACCGCCGGCGGCCTGCCCGGCCTGCTCAGCGGTCAAGGCCAACAATCCGCGGATGGCAGCGGCGCCGCGACCGCCCAGGCCAGCGACGGCAGCTCGCAAGGCGAGGCCAACGCCGGCGCCGCCACCCAGGGCCGGCTCGCCTCCGCGATGGGCTCGCTAGGGGGTGCGTTGGGCATTGCCGGGCAGGGTGTCTCCACGATCGGGCAAAACGCCGCCACCTACGGCGCGGACATCCTTGGCGCGGCCGGGGTGGGTCACCAGCAGCCGTACTTCGGCTCACCGGCCAACGACAGTCCGCGCAACGGCCCGAACAGGCCCGCGTCTCAGCAGCCACCGGCCAACCAGAACGGTCAATCCAGCCAGCCCGGCGGGCCGAACCCCGACGACCCGAACGGCGCCGACGAGACCGATACACGCGGCGGTCCCGGGCGGCCAGTAGACCCAGTTCCATCCGTGCCGGCCACGTCCCCGACCGGCGGTGCACCTTCGGGACCGGCCTCCGGCGGTGCGGGGCCCGGTGCCGGCGGCAAGGGCGGCAAGCCCGGCGGCGGCCCAGGGGGGCCCGCGGGCGGAGCGGGCGCCGGTGAGGCCGGCGGAGCGGCGGGCGGTGTGGAGGGCGCCGCAGCGGTCGCCGCCCTCTAAGGACCGCAGCCGCAGACCAGAGCACACCAACGAGAGAGACGGGCAGACATCATGACGGTGACTGAGTACGGCGACTACACCAAGGACCGGGTGGGCTGGTTCTTCGGGATGACCGGCCCGCAGCTGGCGGTCGTGACCGTCAGTGGCCTGCCGCTGCTGTTGGCGGTGGGCGTGCAGGCGTGGCTGCTGGCGTTGGCGTGCGCCGGCGGGTGGGCGGTTCTGCTGGTGCTGGTACTGGTGCCGGTGCGGGGCCGGTCGGCGACCCAATGGTTCGGCGGTCTGCTGGCGCACACCGCCGGCCGGGCGATGGGCTGGTCGACGTTCCGGGGCCGGGCGTCGGTGGGGGAGCCGGTCGACCCTGACGACGCGGACCTGCCCGGGATCCTGTCCGGGATCCAGGTCCACGACGGGCCGCCGAGGGGGGCCCGGCTGACCCGGGTGGCGGTAATCCAGGACCACGCCGCCCAAACCTGGGCTGCCACCGCGAAGGTGGTTCACCCCGGGATCGGCACCGCGGAGGGGCCGGCCCGGGACCGGATGGGCGACGCGCTGAGCCAGCTGCTGGAGGTGCTGGCCCGCACCGAGCTGGCCCGGATGCTGGTGGTCCAAGTCCGCACCGTCCCCGACGACGGCGCGGAACGGGCCCAGTGGGTCGCGGCGAACCGGCGCGCGGACGGGGCGGCGTTGTCCCGTCGGGTCAACGACGACTTGGCGGTCAGCCTGACCGCGGCGTCGGTGCGCACCGAGGCGTTCGTGACCGTGGTGGTCGCCGAGGCGGTGCTGGCCAAACCGGCCCGGCAGTCCGGTGGCGGCCTGGAAGGGCGGGCCCGGGTGCTGTACGGGCTGCTGGCGGAGGTGGAGGCGCACCTGCTCGGCGGGACCGGCTGCTCGAGTGTCGAGTGGCTGGACTCGCAGGCCCTCGCCGCGGCGGTCCGGACCGGGTTCGCCCCCGGGGACCGGGCCGGGCTGGTACAGGCCGCTGCGGACGCGGCCACCCACCCCGGCAGCAACACCTCCGTGCCGTGGGCGGTCGCCGGTCCCTCGGGTGCGGTCGACCCGATCCGCTGGTACGCGCACGACGCGTGGCGCTCGGTCAGCGCCACCGTGCTGCTACCGGACCGCGGCGCGATCCTCGGCGCGTTGGCGCCGATCCTGACCCCGGGCAGCCCCGGGGAGCGGCGCTGCTACACGGTGTTCTTCCCGCTGGTCTCCGACCGCAAGGCCGCCCGGTCCAGCGCCAGCGCCGAGATGTCCGCCGCCACCGGCGGCGCGTTGCGGCGCCGGCTCGGACAGCAGACCAAGGCCCGGCAGCGGCGCAACGAGAGACAGACCCAAGCGGTGGACACCAAGCTCTCCCGAGGCCGAGCGATGACCCGCCCGGCCGCGGTCGCCTCGATCACCGTCCCCGCGCAGTGGCCGATCGACGAGTACGGGCGGCAGCTGGAGTCATCGATCCGGCACACCGGGTTCACCCCGCAACGGCTTGACGTGGCCGCGGCGCCAGCGTTCATCGCCTCGGCGATCCCGCTCGGTGTCGGCCTGAAGATGGCCCGGGGCGCCCGTTGAAGAACCAGACCCCCGTCAGCAACGCCAACCTCGTCAGCTTCGGCGCACTAGGCACAGGAAAGTCCTCCATCCGGCCGGTCGGGTTCACCCCCCACCCGCTGCACCTGCCAGCCGAAGCTGAGCTCCCCCCGGCGACGACGTTGCTAGGTTCCGGCCCGACGATGGCCCGGAGTGCCCGATGAGCCGGCGAACCCCAGCCGGCCGGGGCGTGGGCCAGCTGCTCGCCGACCACGGTCACGCCCTGCCGCAGCGCATCCCAGACGTGCCAGAGCCGGGCGAGCCGCGGCTGTTCCCGCGGCTGCGGTCCCCGCGCGGGCTGCGGGAACGCGGCGCTGGGTGGAGCCCGGGCGGGTACGCACCGCTGTCGCGGTGGCGGATGACATCCGATCAGGCGCCGGTGTTCTGGCCGTTCATCGCCGCGCCGATCCTGCCGCCGACCGGAGCCCAGATGGGCATCGACGAGTGGTCCGGCGGCAGCTTCTACTGCGACCCGAACGGGTGGGTCTTGGATGATGAGATCCCGGTGACCAACCCCAACGTGTTTATCATGGGCAAACCCGGCACCGGGAAGTCCTCGTGCGTCAAGCAGTTCATCATCCGGATGCTCGAGTTCGGCTACCGGGCGTTGATCCTGGGTGACTCCAAGGACGAGTACGAGGCCCTGTGCGCGGCGTTCGGGGTGACCCCCTTCGGGATCGGCCCCGGCCAGCCGACCCGGATCAACCCGCTGGACGTCGGACCGCTGGGGCACCGCTGGAACCAGCTGCCGGCCGAGGAAGCCAACCGCCGGGCCGCGATCATCTTCTCCCGGTGGCTGGTGTTGATCCGGGGGCTGGTCGGCTCCCAGCACATCGGCGAGCACCGGGTGCCGTTCTCGCCCTCCGACGAGCGGGTCGTCGACACGGTGCTGCGGGAGCTGACCGGGTACGGCACCGGCAACTCCACCCTGGCACCGGTGACCGTCCCGCTGCTGTGGCGTGGCATCGACGAGCCCACCGAGCAGCTGGTCGCCGCCTGCCGGTACTCCGGCCGGCAGGACTTCCTGGACGGCACCCGGCTGTTGCGGGACGCCCTGGCCCAGATGGTCACCGGCCACCTGGCCGGGATGTTCGACGACTACACCAACATCGACATCGACTGGGCCGCGCCGATCCAGTCACTGTCCCTGGCCCGGCTGCGGCCGCTGGGTGATGACGCGGTCGGGGTGGGCCTGACCTGCCTCGGCGCGTGGGGGCGGGGGCAGCGGGAGATCGCCGCCCCGGGGGACCGGCGGATCGTGGTCCGGGACGAGATGTGGAAGCAGATGCGGCTCGGCCCGGAGGCGGTCAAGTCCCTGGACTCGGACCTGCGGCTGTCCCGGGCCGATGGGGACGTGCAGATCGCGGTCGCGCACAAGCCGTCCGACACCCGCGCGGTCGGCGCCCAAGGGTCCGAAGCGGACCGGATCGCCCGGGACCTGCTGCACCTGGCCGACACGAAGATCCTGCTCGGCCAGGACCAGTCCGTGGCCGACGAGCTCGGCGACCTGCTTGGCCTGACGTCGATGACCCAGGACCTGGTCACCGGGTGGGCGATGGCCGGCAAGGGCCGCGCGCTGTGGCTGGTCGGGGACCGGAAATACAAGGTCCAGACGGTGCAACACCCTCTCGAGAAAACGCTGACGTTTACCAACGACGCCGCCGCCGGACAAACCTCTGAGCAGGCCTGCTAGCCGATGGACTCGTCCTCCTCTTCCTCGACACAACCGATCCTGGCCGTCGTGGTGGCGTTGCTGCTGCTGCCGTTCGCCTTGCTGCTCGCCGTCCCCGCCATCGCCGCCGGTACAACGGCCGCCACGGACAGCATCTGCGGGCCGGGCGGGACAGGCCAGTCGATCGCCGACGTCACCTTGGACGCCGAGCAGCTGGCCAACGCCGCCACCATCACCGCCGTCACCCAAGGCCGCGGCCTGCCGCCGTACGCCGCGACCATCGCGCTGGCCACCGCCTACCAGGAGTCAACGCTGCACAACATCACCGCGGCCGTCGACCATGACAGCCTCGGCCTGTTCCAGCAGCGGGTCATCTACTACACCGCCGCCGTCGCCGCCGACCCGGTCAAAGCCACCAACGCCTTCCTGGACCGGCTCGTCCTGCAACCGAACTGGCAGACCCGGCCGTTGACCGACGTCGCCGCCGACATCCAACAACCCCTGGCCGCCTACCGCGGCCGGTACGCCCAAGGGCAACCGTTGGCCGCCCAACTGACCGCCCAGCTGTGGACCGGCGCCGCCAACCCCGCGAGCCCCGCCGCGGCCGGGACCCGCGGCACCAGCACTACCGGCACCAGCACCACCGGAACTCCTGCGGCGCCATGCGCGGGCAGCGTCGGCACCAACCCCGGCGCCACCCCCACCCCCGGCCCGAACGGCCTGACGTTGACCGGCAGCCCCGCCGGCAAGGCCGCCGCCGGCTACGCGATCGCCCAGCTCGGCAAGCCGTACGTGTGGGGCGCGCAAGGACCGAACGCCTACGACTGCTCCGGGCTGACCATGGCCGCCTGGGCCAACGCTGGCGTCACCATCCCCCGGGTCACCTACACCCAGGCCACCGCCGGCACCCCGGTCTCGATCCAGGACGCCCGCACCGGCGACCTGGTCTTAATCCCCGGCTCCGACGGCACCCCCGCCAACCCCGGCCACGTCGGCATGGTCGCCGGCGTCGACAAGGCCGGCGCCGTGTGGCTCGTCGAAGCCGCCCGCACCGGCATCCCGATCCGGCTCACCCCGATGGCCGGCTGGGTCGGCCAGATCGTCACCATCCGCCGCATCGGCTAACTGGAAGGACACCAGGCCATGGACGATAACCCCACCCCGGACCGCGTCGACCGTGACGCCGATCCGACCGCGGAGGAGGAGGAGGCCTACTGGGCGCAGATCCGCAGCGAAGAGGACTACCGCTACTGCGACGACCCGTTCTGCGTATGCACCGTAGATAAGGGCCGATTCCTCAAACTCACCGGAATCATCGACGACGACGGGCTGACGCGGTACGGCGAGCGAGTCAACTACTTGTGGAGCACCGACCCCACCAGGGGGCCGCGCCGGTAGTCAGCCGCCCTCCGCCGCCACGCTGATGTGTTGGCCACGACTGCGGCCGCGGGCTGGCCGAAAACTCGCAGAGAATTAGTTTCGGTGAGCATATCGAGCCGGAGGGGGGTTTGGTGCTTACCGGGGTATGAGCCCTGACAGCATCGCCCGCCGCCGCCCGGATCCGTTGCCGTGGAGCTGGGAGGTCCCGGCGGGTGCGGGCCTGGCTTGGTTGTCGTTGTCGGCGGCGATATTGTTGGCCGCCCAAGGAGCCGCCGGGTCTGTGACCGGGCACGGCTGGCTGTGGCCGCCGTCGCCGCGGCTGTTCCCGGCGTTGAGTGGCCTGTTGACCGGTCAGGTCGGGGTGGGGGTTGACGCGCCGGCCGGGCTTCCGGCGCCGGCGCTGGTGTACGCGCTGGCGGTGGTCCTGGAGCTGGCGCTGCTGGCGGCGAGTGTCTGGGCGGCGGTCCGGTTCTGGTCGACGGTCGGGCCGGGACGCCGGCACGGGATGGCGACCCGCGCGGACGCGGAGACGGTGCTGGGGGCGGGTCGGCTGCGCCGGGTCCGCAAGCTGATCCGCCCCGACCTCTACGGCCGCCCCGGACGCCGGGTGTCCCCGGTGGGGACGCGGCCGTCGCGGCTGGCGGGGCGGCGGCTGGTCAACCAGTCGACCGAGCGGGCCGCCACACACGCTGCGGTGCCCGCGGACGCCGCAGGCCCGGCGACGGGCCGCTCGAGGTTCACGCCGACATCGGTGGGTTGGCGGCTGGGGCTCGGGAAGGTCCCACACACCGGGCCGTTGTGGGTGCCGTTCGACCGGACGACGGGCGTGTACGGACCGCAGGGGTCCGGTAAGACGTTGGACTTGTTGACCCCGGCGTTGCTCGGCGCGCCGGGGGCGGCGTTGGTGACGTTGACGAAGGTCGAGGACCTGTTGTTGACGGTGGACCACCGCTCGTCGGGGGGCCGGCCGGTGGCGGTGCTGGACCCGTTCGGGTTGGCGCCGGGGCTGCCGGAGCTGGTCTGGGATCCGGTGGCTGGGTGTGTGGACTCGATGGTCGCCGAACGCCGGGCGAAGGCGTTCACCGCCGGCACCGTCAAGGGCGCGGTCGCCCAAGGCTCCGCGGACTCGGCGGCCCGGTTCTACGCCGCGGAGGGCGCGAAGGTGTTGCAGGCGTACTTCCATGCGGCCGCGTTGACCGGCCGGACGATCGAGGACGTGCTGGAGTGGGTGGCCAACCCGCGGGTGGCGGCGACCCCGGAGGAGATCCTGCGTAGCCACCCGCACGCGGCCCCGTTCTGGCATGGGCTGCTGCATGGGGCGTTACACGGGGACGACCGGACCGCCGGGAACACCGCCACGACGGTGCAGCAGGCGATGGCGTTGTTCTTCCAGGCTTCGCTGCGGTCCCGGTGCACTCCCGGCCCGGGCCGGCCGGCGACCGACCTGACCGACCTGATCGGCCGGGGCGGGACGATCTACCTGCTCGGCCGGGACGACCCGTACGCGTCGGCGTCGCCGTTGATGACCGCGATCGCCGAGCACGTCCTGGACACCGCCCTCGGGGTGGCGACCGCGTCCCCGTGGGGGCGGTTGTGTCCGTCGTTCCTGGCCTGCCTGGACGAGCTGCCGTCGACGGCGCCGTTGCCGACCCTGCGGACCAGGATGGCCAACGAGCGGGCGTTGGGCCTGTCGTTCATCTACGCCGCGCAGACGTGGCGGCAGCTGGTTATCTGTTACGGCGAGGATGAGGCGAGGGCCTTGTTCGGGTTGACCAACCTGATCGCGATCTTCGGCGGCGGCAAGGACGGGATCTTCAACCGGGAGCTGTCCGAGCTGCTTGGTACCTCCCGGGTCTCCCGGACCACCTACAACCGCGGCCGCGGTAACGCCGGCACCTCCTACTCCGGGGTTGACGAGCCGATCCTGCGGCCGGAGGAGATCCGGCTGCTGCCGGAGCGGCATGCCCTGGTGATCGCCGAGAACGCGAAACCGTTGATCGCCAAGCTGACCCGCTGCGTTGACGGCAAACCCGGCCGGCAGCTGCTGGCCGCGCAGGCCGCGGCGTCGGCGAGGGTGGCCGCTGCCCGGAGCCGGCAAACTCCGATGTTCGCCCGCACCAGCGCCGCCGTCCAGACCGCGCACCAGCTGAACCTCAGCCCCGTCCCAGCGGCAGCGGCCACCGAGGTCGGCGGCCGCGGAGACACCGGCAGCGGTGGCGTTGGGGACGTTGATGTCAGCGACGGTGCCGAGTCGGCCCGGGCGGGTGGCTCGTCGTGGTGACCCGGCCGTTCCCGGAGCCGGGCCGGCTGGTGCAGGCCGCCTACCGGGAGCTGGAGATCATGCAGTCCGGCGGCGACGCGGAACGCGACGCCCTCGGCCGGATCGAGACCCTCGGCCGGCCATGGGACCCGCCGTCGTGTGCGCCGGCGGTCCGGGGGCAGGTGTGGGCGTGGCTGGATGAGGTCGCCGCCTGGACCAACCACGAGCACGGCTGGGGCCTGGACCGGCTGATCCCGCCGTGCTGGCCGGCGCACCCACACATCGGCCACGAGCTGGCCGTGCTCGCCGACCAACGCCGCACCGCCGGGCTGGCACTCGGCAGTGAGCTGCTCGAGGAGTGGCACCGGTACAGCCTGCCGATGTTCCTGGACCGGCTGACCGGCCGGCTGGGGGACCGGTGCGTCACGAAACACGACGACTGGCCGGCGGCAGCCCGGCACCGCTCCTACCTCAACGAGGCCAGCCAGCAGCAGCGGGCCGGCTGGTTCGCCGACGACCTGGCCAGCAGCCACGCGACGACGGCACCGGCCGGCGGCGGGTTCGGGCCCTTCGCCGTAGTCAACCGGGAGACCGGTGAGTTGTTCGACCCCCACCGTCCCAACGGCGGCCGCTGACACCCCGACAGACCCCCGGGACGGAGCAGAGCATGAGTACCGCACCCGAACACCGGTCCCCGCGCCGCGGCGGCCGCGCTGGCCGGCACCAGGTCGACGAGGACACCCGCCGGGAACGGCTGGAACAGTTCCACGCCACCCTCAGCGACCAGGTCTTGACGTTGACCAGCTCCACCGCGTGGACTAACTGGCTGCGCACCGCAGCCCGCTTTCATCACTACTCGCTGAACAACACCCTGTCCATCTGGGCACAACACCCGGACGCGACCCACGTCGCCGGCTACCGGACCTGGCAGTCCCTGGGCCGGCAGGTCCGTAAAGGCGAGCAGGGCATCCAAATCCTCGCCCCGGTCACCCGACGGGCCGAGCAGTCCGACACCGGCGCCGGCAACACCGGCAGCACGGGCAGGTCCTCGCCGAGCAAGGGCGACCCGCCGGCGGGGGAGTCGAGCCCGCGACGGATGGTGGGCGTGCGGATCGCGCACGTCTTCGACTACAGCCAAACCGAGGGCCAACCGCTGGCGGACTTCGAGGCCATCCGGCCCACCCTGCTGACCGGGCAGGCCCCCGACCGGCTCTGGGACGGGCTGACCCTGCAAGTGGCCGAGGCAGGGTTCCAGCTCGCCGATGAGGCGTTGTCCAACGGCGCCAACGGGCGCACCAACTTCACCGACCGGACGGTGCTGCTGCGACCGGACCTGGACCCCGCTCAAAGGGTAAAAACGCTCACCCACGAACTAGCTCACGTATCGCTGCACACACCACAGGACGACGTTGGCGCCGCCTCCACCGTCGGCTGCCGGGGCCGGCAGGAGGTCGAAGCAGAGTCGGTGGCCTTCCTCGTCGCCTCCGCGCACGGCATGGACACCGCCCAATACAGCTTCCCCTACGTCGCCGGCTGGGCCCAGCAGCAGGGCACCGACATCGAGGCGACCCTGCGGGAAACCGCCGGCCGGGCCCTGAGCACCGCGCACCGGATCCTGGACCGGCTCGACCGGGACAACCCGGCCCCGCTGCCCGTCGCCGAAGACGCCGCCCCCGTGTCGTTGCTGGTCGCGCCGGCACGCCTGGACGGCGCAGCCCACCAGCGACGCAGCGCACCCGGACCGGCCCGGACACCCGATGTGGGGATGAGTCGGTGAGCACGGCGGCAGCCGACCGGTCCTGGCGCCACGACCCGCGGTGGCGGCGTCGGCTAACCGACTACGAGCGAAACCGCTACCAGCAGAAGCGTTCCGGCACCTGGGCACCGTTCGCCTCCACCCAGCCGGTCCGCGATCACCTGGAACACCTCTACGGCTGTGGGATGACCCAAACGGAGATCTCCCGCTCGGCCGGCGTCAGCGCCACAGCCATGTACCGGGCGACCAAAGCGGCACGGATGAGCACCGCTGCCGCGCAGGCTCTGCTCGCGGTAAAACCAACCGAGGACCGCCAGGCGGAGGTGGCCCGCCAGGCGCTGCAGGCGCTAGTCGCCGACGGCTGGACCCTGCTGCAGCTCGCTGACGCGACCGGCCTCAGCATCCGCACCATCGGGCGCACCGTCAACGACCGCAGCACACCCCTACCGGCAACCACTGCCGCCATCAACGACGTGCATCAACACCTGTCCCTGCAGGATCCCGGCGATGGCGGCGCCGCCACCGCCTCCCGGCTGCGGGCCGCACGCTCGGGTTGGGAACCAAGCACAGCTCAACCGCCGGCCCACGACATCGACAGCGTCGCCGTCGACCGGGCCGTCCACGGCGACGTCGTCCCGCTGCGCCCGGCCGAGCAGCAGATCGTGCTGCACCAGCTGGCCGGTCAGCACCCCGACAGCGAGATCAGCCGCCGGCTCGGGGTCAGCAGCCGCACCGTCCTCCGATACCGCACCAGCAGGCGGCTAAGTGCATACGGGGGACCGGTCGGCGGGAATGTACCGCGCCGCTAGCACGATGGCAAGCGAGGCCTGATCAGCCTGAGCCTTCCGGCGCATGGATTCGCACCGGCGGACCACGGCCTGTAACAAGTTGGGCCTTTCACCACTGTCGGAGAGGTCGAGTAGGTGGCCCCCTGCTCGGGATCACGAATGTGATGAGTGGTGCCCCGCGTTTCAACCACCCCGTGGTCAGCCCAACACTCTAGGTCAACCCGTGACGAGTGCCGCCACCCCAATCTCGGTTCCGTGGGCCGAAGGCCGTTGGACTCACGCGCCGATCGCGGTGGAGGAGCGGGAATGTGGCCTTATCGTTACCGCCGCGGAGGGTAGCGACGCATGGAGGCACACCTCCTATGCATTTGTTCATGACACCGAGCACGCACTCGTGAGGCTGTTCCCTGTCGGTAAGGCAGTCGAAGTGGTTTTCTTGGCTGACCTAACCCAACAGTTTGACCAGGCGGGTGTCTTTATGTCGATTGATGCTGCCACCTGGGTCAAGGCCGGTGTCGAGTACTCCGATGGGACCTTGCAGATCGGAGCGGTCGTAACCCTCGGGAGGTCCGACTGGTCCGTCCGTCCAGTGCCTGCATGGTCTGACAGACGTGTCACGGTGAGGTTGAGCCGGAGCCCAGAGTCTGTGATCATCCGCGCTCGGGTCGACGACGAGCCGTTCGAACTGATCCGCGTGGCCCCGACCCCGCCGGGCGCGCCAGCGACCGCCGGCCCGTACGTGTGCGCCCCGACACGAGCGGGGCTCAAGGTGAGTTTTGAGTCATGGACCGAGACCCCGGCTGACGTAAGCCTGCATGGAGACTGAAAGTTGAGAACCACTGGCCCTGACGACCTGGACGTCGAGTCGTCAGGCGCGGCGGTTCAGACTGCTCGGGCCGATGCGCCCAGGCTCCCGTGCTCCACGAAGCCCTGCCCATGACACGGAGGCACGGGCTTGGTAAAGCAGTCTGCCCAACTTGCACCAGGGAGTGTGGCTTTACCAGCCAAGCATTGGGGAGGGTTGCTCCGCCGCCGGCGCCGCGTTCCGCCGCACAACCCCACAATGGCGGCTCGGTCATGGGGAGGGTTCATGTGGCAGGATCCCGCGGGCGACGGCTTTCACCAGCCGCTGGTGGTCGCGCTCGGTTTGATCAGCGTATGCGCGCCCGAATCTGCACAAGGCGCGGTCGAGCGTATCGGATGTTCCCACATACCCCGCGATCATGGACGCGCCGCTGGTCCTTGCATGACCTTTCGCCAACAACCGACCACAGATGCCGGAATAGTCGGAGAGCGCGGCAGGGCCTAGCGACTCGACCGAAACCGCACCCTTCATATTGCGGAACTGCCGGACGTAGAACTGCCGCCCATCAACAGTGGTCCAGCCAAGCAATGGATCGCTGACCGTCTGGAGGGCCTGCTGGTACTCAACCACGCGCTGGCCTTGATGCGCATGCCAGGCCGATTCACCATGGACGTACGGAGCTACCACCGAGCGTCTGGCCTGCTTTAGCTGCAAGAAGACAACGTCATCCGGGCTGCTCCCCTCGCAGAGCGCCACGTAGGCACGAAGACCAACGCTGCCCACTCCTACCACCTTGTGTGCAACGTCCACCAGCGTGTAGCCACTCAGAACTCTTCGCCACTGAGTCGGCAGCGTCATCAGGTACGCGTCGAGGGCCTGACCGAGTTGTTCGGCCTCGCCGTCGCTGACCCTTGTCACCAGCGGAGGGTCCTCGATGATTCGACGCACGCCTTCATGTTGTTCCGTAAATCGGGGTAAGGCCCGGTCGCTTACCCTGGTTCGGGCTCGTCGTGCCGCACGCTGAATCTCCTTACGAAGCGACTCGTCCGACGCGGTCGCTTGAAGCCGGTCAAGGTCCAAGCGCTCGAACGCCCTCGTCAGCAACGGCTGCTCGGCCAGCCAACGCACCTGGTTCCGGTACGTCGACACGCAAAAGGCGACGGCTTCCTCACACTGCGCCTCCGTGTCACCGCTCTGCCGACCGGCCACCCAAATACTCGCGGCGAGCCGACGAAGGTCCCACTCCCAGCTGCCGGGGTGAGCTTCGTCGAAGTCGTTGAGGTCGATGACCAGATCGCGTTCGGGGGAGGCGTAGAAACCGAAGTTGCCTAGGTGTGAGTCGCCACAGATGACCGGGGTGATACCGGTTGCCGGCAGCTGCGCCAGATCCTGAGCCATCACTATGGCGGTGCCTCGCAAAAACCCGTACGGCGAGGCGACCATCCGGCCGACGCGGACCGGGATCAGCCAGTCAAGTCGACCTTCATGCGAGCTGATGATCTGTTGCACGACGTCCGGCCGATTGCTCGACGGAGCCCAGTCTCCGAGCGTCGCCCGGGGCACCTGGTCACGCAGGCGCTTACCGAGCGCGTATCGCTCCACCCTCGGCGTCTGGCGTCCTCGCAGCGAACCGTACGACTGTCCGTCCACCGCCGGTAGCACTACGTGCGGCTGCTGCACGCCACGCGTACCTCCCTCGGTAGCGTGATCAGCGTCGCCGTCGACGTCTGGTCTCTTCGGTGCTCGGCGACGGCCGGCGCGAGTAGCTGAACTGTCAGTCATGGTTGCTGCCCTCGATACGGCAATCTTGGTGGGGAAGTTCTCAGCCCGTCTCCTCGCCCCCTGACTCGCCGTCATCTCGAGCGGGCGGGGCCGAGGGGTGTCAAGGGGCAAGCCGATCTTGTACCCGAGTGGTGGCCGTTGGCCCCGACCTGACCGACGATTGTTCCCGGCGAGCTTGGCAGCCCCGCGGGCTGAGCCACACCTCACGGGCGGTTTGGCAGCACGCGTTCAACACGGGAGACTTTGTCACGTGCAGTCACCGACGGGGTTACCAGCGGGCCAACCTGGTCAAGTCTCGTCGTTCCTCCTAGCCTGCAAGCAGCCGGATCAGCCGCGCTCTCCTCTGTGTGCGGCTTCGGACGGCGTCAGACCAATGGAAGGCGTAGGACGATGACGGCGCTTCAGCCGGAACGGGACCGCCGCGGCCCCAAGGGCCGAGCCACGTCCCGGGATGTCGCGGCCACCGCGGGTGTGTCTCAAGCGACCGTCTCCCATGTCATCAACCACCCGCACTTGGTGGCAGCCGAAACCCGAGATCGAGTGCGCGCGGCCATGGTCGCCTTGGATTTCGTGGTGCACGAGCCAGCTCGGCTACTTCGTGCGGGGCACGCCGCAGCCATTGGCTTATGCGTCCCTGATGTCAGTAACCCGTTCTGGGGAGAGGTCACACGGGGGGTGGGTGCCGCCGCGACCGAACACGGTGCGGCGTTGATCGTCTGTAGCACGGACGAGTCGGCCGCCAAGGAGGAGTCAATGTTGCGTGTGCTCGAGCAACAGCGAGTAGCCGGAATCCTTGTTGCGGCCCTAGAGCCAGACCTGGCCACGCTCGACCGACTCGTTGATCGGGGGACGCCGGTGGCGTTGCTGAACCGTCACGATGGCCGCGGGCGGCTTCCGTTCGCCACCGTCGATGATGTGGAAGGAGGACGTCTGGTCGGTCAGTACCTGTTGTCCCTAGGCCACCGCCGGATCGCGGTGGTCAACGGGCCCATGGAGATCTTCTGGTGCGCGGACCGTTGGCGCGGCATCTGCATCGCCGTGGAAGAGGCAGGCTTAGTGCCCGACGAGGTACTTCATCAGGTGCCGGTGGACGCCCAGAAGGCGTCCGAAGGAGAGCGCGTCGCCCCCCTCGTCCTCAGCCGTGGTGCTGGAGTGACCGCTGTCTTCTGTGTCAACGACCTGATCGCTCTAGGGGTGCTCCGCGGGCTGATCCAGCACGGAGTCAACGTGCCACGGGACATCTCCTTGGTGGGATACGACGACGACGACTTCACGGAGATGCTCTACCCGGCGCTGACCACGGTGCGTCAGGAGCCGTATCAGCTGGGCTACTCGGCCGCGGCTCGGCTGATCCAACGCAAGGTTCTCGGCAGTCCGGGTCTTGATGGTGCCGATGGAACGACCTTTGCTCCACGGTTGGTCGTCCGCGAGTCTGCTCGGGCGCCTCGTGGAACGCCCGCAGGCGAGGTTGTGCCGATGAAGCGGCGGCGGGCGCAGTCTTGACACTGGTGGGATCGGCGCCCTAGGTTGCGTGCACCACCTGATACGTATCAGGTTCCCTCGAGTAGGAAGCCCAAACATGCGTACGACAGTGTTGTCGGTAGTAGCCGCCTCTACGTTCGCGGTGGCCCTGAGCGCCTGCAGCAGCGGCGCCACCACCTCGACTTCGCCCGCCTCCGGAGGTGCACCGGCCGCCGGAGCGTTTGAGAAGAAGGATCCCCTCAAGATCGGCTACTCGGTCTACGACATGGCGAACCCCTACTTCCAGAACTACGCCAAAGGGGTCCAGGCGGAGGCCGCCACCGCGAACGCCACCGTGGTGATCGCGGATCAGAAGGGTTCACAGCAGGCCCAAGTCTCGGGCAGCTCCGACCTAATCAACCAGGGCATCAGCGCGCTGATCGTTTCGCCGGTCGAACCCAACGCTCTGCCAGCGACCGTGACCGCGGCGCACGCAGCGAAGATCCCGGTGATCATCGGAGACGTCGGCGCCAAGGGTGACTACGACCTGTTCATTCTCTCCAACAACATCAAGGGCGGCGCGTTGGCCGCTGACTTCATGGCGGACAAGCTGAAGGCTAAGGGCGGCACCCAGGAGATCGGCATCATCACCTTGCACCCGGGATCCAACGTGGGCGTCGACCGCGTGAAGGGCTTCAAGGACGAGATCGCCAAGTCGGCCAACATCAAGGTGGTGGCGGAGCTCAACGGTAACGACGCCATCAAGGAGGCTAACGATGCGACGGCCAACATGTTGGCCGCTCACCCGAACATCGCGGGCATTTATGCCGCCAACGACAACGAGGCGCAAGGCGCGATCGCGGCCATCCAGGGAGCCGGAAAAAAGCCCAGCGACTTCGTGATCATCGGTTTCGACGGCAGCCCCGGCGCGATCGAGGCGATCGCCGCCGGCACCCAGACCGCAACGGTCGCCCAGGACCCGTACGCCCAGGGTCGGCTGGCAGTAAAGAGCGCCGTCGCCCTGCTCAACGGCCAAGCGCTCCAGTTCGACGACCCGGCCACCAAGACCGTCACCGTCCCGGTGCAGCTCGTCGAGACCAGCAACCTCGAGAAGTTCAAGGCCGACCGCGCCGCCCAGAAGTAGACGTTACCGTGACCGCTCACACCGCTGAAGCGCCCTCAGCTGCGGGTGCGCCTTCCTCCGGCTTGGTTTCTGCTGAAGGCATCACCAAACGCTACTCAGGCGTCCACGCCCTAAAGGACGTCTCGGTGACGCTCTTTCCGGGCGAGGTGCACGCGCTCGTCGGGGAAAACGGCGCCGGCAAAAGCACCCTCATCAAGATTTTGGCCGGCCTTGAGGAGCCCACCACCGGCACTGTCGCCATCGAAGGGCAAGCGGTTCGCTTCGCCGGACCGCACGACTCTCAAGCGGCCGGGATCAGTGTCATCAGCCAAGAGTTTCGGCTCGTGCCCCAGATGACGGTCGCGGAGAACATGTTCCTCGGACATGAGCCCCGACGCTTGGGCCTGGTAGACCGAGCGACCTCACGGCGAATGACCCGCGAGCCGTTGCGCGAGCTGGGCTTGGACATTTCACCGGACCGGCGGGTGGACAGCCTGGCGGTCGCCGACCAGCAGCTGGTCGAGATCGCTCGGGCACTGTCGCGAGAGTTCCGGGTGCTCATCATGGACGAGCCCACCGCGGCGTTGACTGAGGTCGAAGTTGACAAGCTGCTGACCCTGGTCGAGCGCCTGCGCGAAACCGGATGCGCCGTGCTGTACGTCTCCCACCGGCTGCCTGAAGTGTTCCGGGTCTCGGACCGCATCTCGGTCTTGCGGGACGGCCAGCTGGTCGCGCAGATGGCCACGGCCGACACCACCATCGACCAGCTCGTCACCCACATGCTGGGCCGTGAACTCGAAGCGGCAACCGCCGACGTCCACCACGACACCCCAGCGGCCGAGGTGACCGACCAGGCACCCGTCCTTCGTGTGGAGGGAATGCGCTGCAAGAACCTCGTCGAGCCGGTGGACGTCCAGGTCCGCGGCGGAGAAATCTTGGGTATCGCCGGGCTGGTGGGCTCCGGTCGCTCAGAGCTGATGCGCGCCTTGTTCGGGGTGGTCCCGGCCACATTTACTCGCTACGACGTGGACGGTAAAGCCGTCACCCTGCGCAGCGCGGGGGAAGCGATCGAACGCGGGGTGTTCATGCTCAGTGAGGACCGCAAGGCGGAAGGGATCCTTCCCCTCCTATCGGTACTCGACAACGCTGTCGTGGCACAACGTAAGTGGGGCCGACTGCTGTTGGATCGCGGCAAAGATCGCAGCAGCTACGAGTCGTTACACCAGCGGATGCGTATCCGATCCGCCAACTCGGCGAACCTCATCACCGCCCTCAGCGGCGGGAACCAGCAGAAGGTGCTGTTCGGCCGCGCGCTGCTCTCGGACTGCCGTGTCTTACTGCTCAACGAACCCACCCGAGGTGTCGACGTGGGCGCCAAAGTCGACATCTACGAACTGATCAAGGAACTAGCGGCGGCCGGTGTCGCTGTCGTCGTCAGCTCTTCGGAGGCCGCCGAGCTGGTCGCCGTCGCAGACCGATGCCTGACCCTGTACGCGGGCCGGGTGTCGGGTTACCTCGAGGGAGAGGCGATCACCGAGCCGGAGATCGTGGCCGCCTCACTGGGACGGCCTTCGGCAAGCTCCGCCACTGGACAGGTCGCCTCATGAGCGTGGACATTGCGCCCGAACTGGATGCCCAGCGGGCACAAGCCGAGGAACTTGCCGACCGGGTGGCCCGCCGGTCAGCTGTCATCGACAGAGCCGGCGTTCTCCTGCCCTTCATCGTCATCCTGGTCCTGGCCATCGTGCTTGTCCCCGACTTCCTGTCCAGCGCCAACATCCGCAGCATCCTGGTCAACGCCTCCATCGTGGCGATCGTCGGCTACGGCATGACCTTGGCCATCGCCATCCGCGGCTTGGACCTCTCGGTCGGCGCCGCCGCCGCCCTGGCCTCTGTCGTCACCGCCGGCACCATCAACTCTCTCGGTGCGCCGGTAGGTGTCCTCGTCGGGCTGGGGATAGGTCTGGTCGTCGGACTGATCAACGGCGTGCTCGTCGCGTTTCTCCGCATCCCTGCCTTCGTGGCCACGCTGGCCACCATGGGAGTGGCACGAGGTGTTGCCCTGCTGTACACCGGCGGCCAACGCATCAGCGTCAACGACACTGGTTTCCGTCAGCTCGCGACCGGATCGGTGCTGGGTATCCCCGGCCCCTTCCTGCTCGCTGTCCTGCTCTGCGCCGTAACCTTCGTTCTCCTGCAGCGAACCGGGTTCGGGCGGCACGTCTGTGCGGTGGGCGGCAACCCCTCCGCCGCCCGGGAGGCGGGACTGAACGAACGACGCCTGACGATCATCGTCTTCGGGCTCTCCGGCGTAGCCGCCGGAATCGCTGGAGTGCTCATCACCAGCCAGCTGGGAAGCGTTGACGCCACCCCCATTCAAGGCCTGGAACTGCAGGCCATCGCCATCACCGTCCTGGGCGGAACCAGCCTGGCAGGCGGCGCGGGCAACCTCCCCGGCACCTTCATCGGCGCCCTACTCCTGGCGATGATCAGTGCCTCGCTGAACCTGCGCAACATCCCCGGCTACTACCAGTACCTCGCCCTAGGCCTGCTGCTTCTGCTCGCCCTAGGCCTCGACACGGTGCGCCAAAACGTACGCAACCGACTGCTCGCCGGAGGCCTGACATGAGCACCGTGTCCCCAGAAAGTGTCATCAAGCAAGACCAGCCGGCAGAGCCGGGACAGGTACGCCGCGGCCGCCCCGCCATGGGGCCGCTGGCGGGTAAGTACGCCCTGCAACTGTTCACCGTCCTCGCCCTGGTCGTGATCGCGCTGCTTGAGCCCAACTTCCGCCAGATCGGCAACATACGCAGCTTTCTGCTCCAAGCCTCCTTCTCCGGCCTGTCGGCAGCCGCCATGACCTTGCTCATCGTGGCCGGAATGTTCGACCTGTCGGTGGCCGGCATCGTGGCACTGGCAGCGGTCATGGTCGCCACGGTGATGCCGCACACCACGGTCGGTCTTGCGGTCGCCGCAGCCCTGCTCCTGGGCGTAGTTCTCGGCCTGCTCAATGGGGTCGTGGTGACGAAGTTCCGCTTCCCGCCGTTCATCGCAACGTTCGGGATGCTCAACCTGTACCTGGCCGCAGCGTTCGTGTGGACCGCGGGGGCGACCCTGCCCATCGCCGCCATCGGATTCCTGCCGCTGGCCACCGCACAGATTCTGGGGCTCCCCCTGCTGTTCATCGTCATGGTGGTCGCGGTGCTGCTGTGCCACTTTGTGCTGACGCGCACCCGCCTGGGACGAAACCTGCGCGCCGTCGGCAGTAGCGAGCCAGCTAGTCGGATGGCCGGGCTGCCGGTAGACCGCACCCGCATCATGGCGTTTGGCCTGGTCGGACTATTCACCGCCATCGCCGGCGTGGGACTCGCAGCGTTGCTGTCCTCAGCGTCGGCCGACATGTCCCTCGGTTTCGAACTGACGGTCATCGCGGTCGCCGTCGTGGGTGGCACGAGCCTCGAAGGAGGACGAGGTTCGCTCCTGGGCACCTTCACCGCCGCCATCCTCTTCTCGGCCCTCAACAATGCACTGAACCTGCTGGGAGTCACGTCCTACTGGCAGTACGTCGCCATCGGGGTGGTCTTGATCCTGGCCCTGGTAGTCGCCGAGCTGCAAAACGGGCGCCTATCGTTCAACCGCTCCTAAGCGCCTAGCCGCGCCATGAACCTCCTCGGGCAGGAACTAACCCAGGCCCAGATCCTCTCCAGGGTCGGCGACGTATCCCAGCTCGGCGGCCCGGTTCCGGCGGTACTGACCGACGGCATGGCCAACGGGGTGCGCATCATCGATGTGCGGTCACCAGGAGGAATCTCTTTCGTCGTCATCGCCGACCGCGGGCTGGACATCGGCAGAGCCGAATACCTCGGCGTACCGCTCGCTTGGCGCTCCCCCGTCGGCGAGGTGAACCCGGCATTCGCCGACCAGCACGCTCTCGGCTGGCTAGACGTCTTCAGCGGCGGGTTGCTGACCACCTGCGGGCTGAGCACAGTCGGACAACCAAGCCTGGACGCCGGGCAAGAGCTGGGCCTGCACGGTCGCATCTCCACGGTGCCCGCACACTCGGTACGAGCCTCGGGAGAGTGGGTACAGGACGAGTACCAGGTCACCATCGACGGTTCGATCCGAGAGGCTTCCGCGCTGGGACCGGTCCTGGAGATGCGTCGGCGTATCACCACGACGCTCGGGCGACCCCAGCTGCGCGTAGAAGACATCGTCACCAACCATGGCGCCACCTCGACGCCACACATGTTCCGGTACCACTGCAACTTCGGTTACCCGCTCATCTGCGAGGACACGCAGATGGAGCTCGGCGCGGAAGCGGTCGAGCCACGCGATGAACCCTCAGCAGAGGCCATCGGCAGGCTCAAAAACATCTGGGCGCCGTCCCAGCCCAGCCCGGAACACGTCTACACCGTCGACCAGGCCGGTGACCTAGGACAGGCAACGGCGACCCTTACGAATCCGAAGCTCGCTGGCGGCCTCGCGGTGTCACTGCACTGGTCCGACGACACCATGCCGTGCCTTGTGGTCTGGAAACAACTCAGCCGCGGCTCGTATGTCGTCGCTTTAGAGCCGTCGAACTGCCACGACGACGGCCGCGCCGCGGAACGCCGGCGCGGCACTCTCATCGACCTTGCACCCGGTGAGCAGCGTCGCTACTGGCTCGAGGTCACCGTTTCGCCGGCAGCCTCGTCCAGTCAACAACATCGGTCACCGACCGTGAAAGGAACCGACGATGGAAGCTAAGACGGAGCAGGCGGCAAGCCAACGCTTGGACGCCGACCGGTTGATCGGCGCGACTAATGGCGTCCTACGCCTGGAGCCTGCATGGGTGGCCCGTGACTGGCTGCCGCCAGGCCGGCGCCTCGGTCTGCCCGAAGACGCATATCAGGTGGGCGAGCGCGGCTATATCTGTGAGCGCTGGTTGGGCTCCACCACCCGCGCGGACAACCGGGTAGGACCCGCAGACGAGGGCCTCAGCTATGTCGTGGACAACCACGGCGCCCGCATGGCCCTAGCCGATGCCATCGCGACGGCGCCAGATCTGGTGATGGGTGCCGAATACGCCGCCACACACACGGGTCTTGGACGCCTGCCCAAGATCTACGACTTCGGCGCCCGCATTCCGTACCACATCCACCCGCGACTCCAGCACAGCCGACGCGTGGGTCGCAACCCCAAAGACGAGGCTTACTACTTCCCGCATGGAGTGGACCTGGGCGAGCACCCCGAGACCTTCTTCGGAGTTCACCCGTGGATCGCCAGAGAAAAGGCGTACGAGGTGCTCCTTCCCTACCTGCAGGACTGGAACTCGGATGAGATCCTGCAGCACGCCCGAGGGTTCGTGAACGTCCCCGGCGAGGGGTTTCACCTCCCCTCGGGGATTCTGCACGCACCGGGAACCGCTTTGACGATCGAACTACAGGAAGACTCAGACTGCCTGTCAATGTTCCAAGCCTTTAACGCGGGCAACATCATCTCCAAAGAGCTCCTGTACAAGGATGTCTCCGCAGAGGACCGCGCCAAGTACGGCGAGCGGTACCTGCTGGAGTGGGTCGACTGGGAAGCCAACGGAGATCCCTACTTCTACGAGAACCACCACCTGTCCCCGCAGCCCATCATCAGCGAGCCAGGAATCCGCCAGGACTGGATCTACTACGACACGAGCAAGTTCACCGGCAAACGGCTGCTGCTAGCACCCGGCGCCCGAGTCACCGTCCTCGAACGGGGCGTGTACAGCTTGCTGGTCTGGCAAGGCGAAGGGACTGTCGACGGACAAGAAGTGACCGGCGGCCAACCCGGTCGCGACGAGCTACTCATCGCGCACGATCGCGCAGTGCAGCCGCACGAGTTCGTCAACACCGGGCAAACGGACCTCGAAGTCATTGCCTTCTTCGGTCCCGACATCAACACCGACGCCCCCAGAATCACGCCGATCGCAAGTTGACGCGCCCTTGCAAACCGCAAACCACCATGGCCATCCCCACACGCCACAGGAGCAGCCGATGGCTAACTCGAAAACGGATTCGCCCCCCACGGCGCGATCGGCGTCGCGGCGGACTCCGACACCCTTCGGGCAGGCCGCCGATGAGCCACTTCCACAACGCGCACAGTCAGCCCAGGCTTCGAAGTCGACTGACGACCGTTGGCGTCAGCCACGTCGTTCGGGCATCAGTTCCCCGCTTCCTCGAGATGGCAAAAGAGGGCTGACATGACGGTCACCGAGGACGTCCGCGAGACAGTCGACCAGCTGCGCCGCACCGTTGCGGAGCTGCACAAGGCACTCACCAGATACGAGCTGGTGATCTGGACCGCCGGCAACGTCTCCGCCCGCGTACCAGGTCAGGACCTTCTTGTCATCAAGCCATCCGGGGTCTCCTACGACTCCTTGACCGCCGAAGCCATGGTCGTAACCGACTTCAACGGTGCACTCGTCGAAGGAGACCACACCCCCTCCTCTGACACCGCAGCTCACGCCTACGTCTATCGCCACATGCCAGCCGTCGGCGGCATGGTTCACACCCACTCGACTTACGCCACCGCCTGGGCTGCCCGCGCCGAGCCGATTCCCTGCGTCTTGACCATGGCCGCAGACGAGTTCGGCGGGGACGTGCCGGTCGGTCCGTTTGCGCTGATCGGTGACGACTCGGTCGGTCGCGGCATCGTCGACACCCTGCGTGAAAGCCGAAGCAAGGCAGTTCTGATGGCCGGGCACGGGCCCTTTACCATCGGCAAAAACGCCGCCTCAGCGGTCAAGACCGCCGTCATGCTCGAAGACATCGCCCGAACGATCCACGTTGCCCAACAGCTTGGGAAGCCGACCAGGCTTGACCAGCGCGACATCGACAGCCTCTACCACCGCTACCAAAACGTGTACGGCCAGTAACTGTCCACACCATGCCTGGAGACGCACTGCGATGGATCCGATAGGAAGGAAAGGGCATGAGCACAACTGCAGTCCGGGCTCAGGAGGCCATTGCCGGCGGCCAGACCGCCCTCGGGCTCGAGTTAGGATCGACCCGGATCAAGGCGGTCTTGACCGGAGCGGACCACTTGCCTATCGCGGTGGGCAGTCACAACTGGGAGAACCAGTTCGTTGACCGGGTCTGGACGTACTCTATGGACGCTGTCTGGGCGGGCGTCCAAGGCTGTTACGCCTCCCTGGTAGAACAGGTGCGGCAGCAGCTCGACGTCGAGCTCACCACGATCGGCGCCCTCGGCGTATCAGCGATGATGCACGGCTATCTCGCCCTGGACGCCGACGGTAAGCTGCTAACCCCGTTCCGGACATGGCGCAACACCAACACCGGCCAGGCCGCCGACCGCCTCAGCGCGCTTTTCGGTCACAACATCCCCCACCGGTGGAGCGTTGCCCACCTCTACCAGGCCATCCTCGACGGTGAGGACCACGTCGACCGCATCAGTCACTTAACCACGCTGGCCGGCTACGTTCACTGGCAGCTCACCGGGCAGCAGGTGCTAGGTGTCGGCGACGCCAGCGGCATGTTTCCCATCGACACTGCGATCGGCAGCTACGACACGCGGAAGCTGGCTGCGTTCGACCAGCTCGCCGCCCAAACCGGAAGAGACCTGCACCTGGCCAGCCTGCTGCCCACCGTTCGGCACGCTGGAGAGCCCGCCGGGGAGCTCTCGGCCGCCGGGGCACGTCTGCTCGACCCGAGCGGGCGGCTCGCTCCCGGCGTCCCGATGTGTCCACCCGAGGGCGACGCCGGGACGGGCATGGTGGCGACAAACTCGGTCGCCCCCCGCACAGGCAATGTCAGTGCCGGCACCAGCATCTTCGCGATGATCGTCCTGGAAGGTGAGCTGAACCGGACGCACCGCGAACTGAATCTGGTCACCACGCCGGCCGGAGATCTCGTCGCGATGGTGCACTGCAACAACGGTGCCAGCGAGCTGAATGCATGGGTCGGAATGTTCGCCGAGTTCGCCGAGGCACTCGGCGTCGATGTGGAGCCAGCCACAGTCTTCGAGACGCTGTTCACCTCGGCGGTGAACGGTGCTCCCGACTGCAGCGGGCTGATGTCCTACAACTACCTGTCCGGTGAGCCGATCACCGGGATGGACGAAGGGCGGCCACTGTTCCTGCGGACGCCGGAAAGTGCCTTCACGCTGTCCAACTTCATGAGGGCCCACCTCTTCGCGTCCCTAGCTACCCTTCGGATAGGAATGGATGTCCTCCAACAGGACGAGGGGGTGCGGCTGGACCGGATGTTCGCTCACGGCGGCCTGTTCACGACCAAGGGGGTCGCACAGCGCTTCCTGGCTGCCGCCATCCACACACATGTCTCGGTCGGCGACGTCGCGGCCGAGGGCGGTGCCTGGGGCATCGCAGTCCTCGCAGCCTTCCGCGTCAGCCGCGCACCCGACGAAAGCCTCGTCAACTTCTTGGACAAGCGGGTCTTCGCCGCCAGCAAGCTCGAAACCGTCGAACCCGACCCGGAGGACGCCACCGGATTCGACGCCTTCATGCGACGCTACGTCGCCGCCCTTCCAGTAGAACGGGCGGCAGTAGCCCATACCTGATTAGGGCGGTCTAGCGGGGTGGACCGTTGTCCGTGGACGGTGTAGGCGATAGCTGGTGCCGCAGGTTGCGGGCGCTTGTGGCCCGCTGTGGATTGGGTGTCTGCCCAGGCGACCCAGGAGGCGTCGGCTCGTCGGGCAGGTCGACGAGTGCGGTGAGCCGGTAGCGCAGGTCGGTGGCGGGCCGGTCGGGGGACAACGGTGTTTGCGCGGCGATGGCCGGGAGCATGGTGTGGACGTCGTGGCCGGCCCGGTGGGTGGCTTCGATGCGGTTGGCCAGGGCGCCCCAGTCGTCGGCGGCGATCAGGGCGCGGTCGATCTGCCGGGCCAGCGGCGCCCACCGTTGCGCGGGTGTTTGGGTTGCCAGGGCGGTGATACGGTCCCGGGTCTCGGCGCCGGTGTGGGCGAGCCGGCCGCTGGCGGCGTGCCGGTCGGCGTCCCAGGCGCCGACCCGGGGGAGTAGTTCGGTGAGGGCGACGGCGGCGGGGACGTACAGCCGGTGGGCGATGCCGCTGGCCCGGTCGGTCCAGTGCTGCGCGTCGCCGGCGGCGACGACGGTCAGGGCTTGCTGCAACGCCGCCGCTGGGGGCAGGTGAGCGAGGCGTTCGTCGATGAGGGTGTCGGCCAGCGGGCCGGCCTGCTGCAGCCGCGCCCGGAGGGCGGATGGCCTGGCGGTGCGGAGCAGGTCGGCGGGGTCCAGCCCGGCCGGGAGGGTGGCGTGTCGGGGGTCGCCGCCGCGGGCGGTGAGCATCCAGTAGTCCCGTTCCGCGGCGAGCTGCCCGGCCAGGTCCGGGTCGGTGGCCACGATGACCCCGGCTGGGGCAGGGCCGCCGCCCGTGTCATCAGTGCTGGTGTGCATGTAGGGGATGAGGGTGTCGGCTTGGGTGTCGGTCAGGGCGGTGCCGAGCGGGGCGACCCCGACATGGTCGGGGCTGGCCAGGGTGATCGCGAGGGCGTCGATGGGTCCTTCGACCAGGACCGGGGTGGCGCCGGCAGCGAGCCGGTCGGCGTGTTCGGCCATCCCGTACAGCTGCTCGCCTTTGCCGAACAGGACGGTCTCGCGGGTGTTCAGGTACTTAGGGCCGGCTTTGACAGCGGTGGCGGAGCCGGACTCGAGCTGGTCGGTGTCGGGGTTGCGGCGGCCGACGAACCCGACCACCTGGCTGGCCTGCCGGATGGGCAGGATGAGCCGGTCCCGGAAGGTGTCGATGAGCCGGCCGGTGGCGGCCCGTCTGGCGAGGCCGGCGGCGAGCAGCTCCTCGTCGGTGGCGCCGCGACGGCGGAGGTGGGCGGTCAGGGCGGTCCAGCCGGTGGGGGCGTACCCGGGCCGGGTGGCTGGGTCGCCGGTCAGGTCTCGGCCGAGCCGGCCGGTGAGGTAGGTCTGCGCCCAGGAGCCGGGGTAGGTGTGCTGGTAGAACCGGGCGGCCTGCTCGTTGAGGGCGGCGATCCGCTCCGGGGTGACCGGGGAGAACTCGGCGTCGGCGGCCCGGGTCAGAGCCCGCTCGAGCTGTTCGTCGCTAGGTTCCCATGGCGGCATCGACTGCCGCCGCTGGGTGGCATGCCACAGCTCCTGCTCCAGGTCCCCGTCGGCTAGGGCCATCTCGGCGGAGGCGAGGCTGTCCGCGGCCAGCGGCGGCAGTTGGCGGACCGGGGCCACACCGGCGTGGGAGTAGTCCAACGGGCTGTCCGCCGCGTTGATGGGGGCGGACGGGTCGACGTCGATGCGCAGCATGTGCAGGTCCTCCGGTGGTGCCTGGTCCGGGTGGTCCGGCTCGTCGTAGGGATCTGATGGGTCCTCGAGGTCGTCCGGCACGGGGTCGGTCAGGGTCAGGGCCCGGTAGATCAGGGCGTCGGCGAGGGCGTGGTCGGGGACTGGGTTGCCGTCCGGGCCGGTCGGGGTACGGAGCAGGTCGGTGATCGGGATGCCGTGGAGCAGGCCGCGGTGCACGGCGGTGACGACGGCCGGCCAGCGCGGGTCGGCCAGCAGCGCGGTGGCGGTGTGCTCGCCGAGCCGGTCCTGCAGCTGCGGCAGCCAGTCCGGGCGCAGCGGGTCAATGCTGGCAGCGGCGGCGGTGTCCCGGTCGGGAGTGAGGACGGCGGGGGAGACCCGGCCGGCGATCCGCCACCAAATCGCGGCGGCCTGGTACTCGTCCGGCAGCGGGCCGTCGGCGGCCGCGGCCCGCAGCAGGGCGGGGGCGTCGGCGCCGGCCCGGGACAAGGCGGCGAGGTTCTCGGCCAGCCCCGGCCAGTGCGGGTCGGCACCGGGGGACAAGCCGACCTGTTCGGCGATCGGGGTCCAGGCGCTGCGGTAGCCGGTGTCCAGGGTTGAGTTGACCCGGGTGTCGAGGTGCTGTTGGGCGCGCCGGTCGGCGGCGGCCTGCTGGCGCGCTCCCGTGGGGCGGGTGTCGTCGTCGGGCACGGCGTGGGTGGCCCGGAACACGGCCAGGTCGGTCAGTAGCTGCCGGTGCTCCGGGGTCAGCAGCTGCCGGGCCCAGGCCGGTGCGGTGGCGGGGGTCAAGTCGGCGGCCGCGACGCGGACAGCAGCGGTGGCGTCGACGACGTGCTGGTGCCGGCCGAGCAGGTACTGACCCCAGTACGGGTCGGTGGACAGCGGGGCGGGGATGCCGGGCAGCCAGGGCAGCGGTCCGGGGGTCAGGCTGCGGGTGTGGGTGGGGTCCAGGCGCCAGTCCAGGACGGCGGCCGCGTCGGCGGCGGTGTCGACCTCCCGACTGTGCAGGGCCGCCGTGAACGCGGCCACCGGGTCCTGCCCGGTGGCGGCGAGCAGGGCCAGATGCCCGCGCAGGGTGGGGTAGGCGGGGCTGGCGGCGATGCCGGGGACTTGCTGTTCGAGGGTCGCGTCGAGGCGCTCGGCCCAGCCGGGGCCGTGGATGTGGACGGCGGCGCTGTGCAGGCTGTCCCGGTACCGGGCCGCCGCGGCGGCGGCGTCGGCGGCTGGGTCGGCGAGCCGGCGTGCGGTGCTGGTGGCGGAGACCTGCGCCTCGTCCCGGGCCAGGATCTGCTCCAGGACGTTGACCGCGGTCAGCGGGTGCGTCGCGGCGGGGGTGATCACGGAGTGCTCGTCGCCGTCGCCGACGGTGGCCAGGTACACGTGGTTGGCGGCCCGGCCGCGGGTGAGCGCAACGTACAGCTGCTGGCGGGATTCTGCGCCGGCGGTGATGGTGTGGCTGGTGTCGGCGGTGACGCCTTGGCCGCCGTGCACGGTGGTCGCATAACCGAGCAGGACGTGACCGGCCACATAGTCGACGGGCAGGGTCAGGTGCCGGCCGGTGTCGGTGTGCACCACATCCAAGGCGCCGTCGTCACGGGCTGCGGTGACAGTCCACCGGTCGCCGTTCTTGACGAAGTCGGTGCCGGTGGTCCGCAGCGTCCGGTCGTTGCTGCGGGTGACGATCACGTCCCCGGCGGAGGCGGCCGACCCGTCCGCGAGGGTGACCTGCGGTCGGGGCAGGCCGGGGTTGCCGCGGAGGTGGGTGAGCCGGTCGTCGCGGGCCCGGATGTTCAAGGCGGTGGCTAGGTCTCGGGTGGGGGCGAGCATGATGGCGTCCAGGCCGGCGTCCCGGTCGGCGGCCCAGGCGGTGTAGGCCAGGTCGCAGGCGGTGGTCAGGTCGCCGACGTGGACCCGGTCGTGGTCGATGTAGAAGCCGATGCCGGTGGTGTCGCCGGCGCGGATGGCCAGGCCGGCGGCGGCCTCGGCCTGGTCCCGGAACCGGATCAGCTCGGACAGGGTGACCGCGCCGGCGGTGGCCTGGATGTCCCGAAGCACCCCACCGGCGGCGACCGAGGCGAGCTGCCGGTCGTCGCCGACCAGCCGGACGCTGGCGCCCCGGTCCAGGGCGAACCGGGTCACCGCGGCCAGGTCACCGGTCGCGGCCATCCCGGCCTCGTCGACCACCAGCAGGGTCCGCTCGTCGACGGCGGCGGCCCAGGCCGGCAGGTCGCCGTGCCGGATCCCCCAGACCAGCTTGGCCAGGGTGTCGGCGTGGGCGCCGGTCTCCTGGCCGAGGATCGCCGCGGCGACCGCGGACGGGGCCAGCCCGAGGACGGTGCCCCCTGAGGCGGTCCAGGCCGCGGTCAGGGCGGCCATCGCGGTGGTCTTACCGGACCCGGCGGGGGCGATCGCCAGCTGCACCCGGGCGCCGGAGGTGGCCAGCTGCCGGACTAGGTGCGCCTGCGCGGTGTTCAGGGTGACCCCGTTGGCGACCGACTCCAACAGCGCCATATATACGTCCACGTCCGTCACGACCCGGCCGCCGTGGTGGCCGGCCGCGTCGACCAGGTACGCCTCGTCGGCGAGCACCGCGGCGGACGTGAACAGGGCGCTGCCGGCGACCTCGTACACGCTGACCCCGTCCCGGCGGCGCAGGACGTCCGGCACCGGCACCGGGTCGGCCTTGGTCAGCGGCACCGAGTGAGCAGGGGCCAGGACGGTGGCGACGACGTGCTCGACCAACGCGTCCACGTCGGCCCCGGCAGGGGCTTTGGCGCGGGCCTGACGTTCGGCTTCGGAACGGACATGCCACACCTGCCAGGTGGACCGGCCGGCCTCGATGACGGTCTGGGTGGCCTGGACGATGGACTGCACGGTCGCCGGGTCCAGCGCCGCCAGCGGGGTGACCTGGGCGCGCTGGCCGGGTCGGCTGGCCGTCAACGAGGCGACCAGCCCGGTTACGGCCCGGTCCCCGCCGAGGACGTCGGCGGCCTCGGCCCGCCAGGCCCGGCGTTGCTCGGCTTCGGAGCGGGGTGCGTGTTTGGCGTCGCGGGTCTCCAGGGTGGCCTGCTGGGCCAGCTTGACCGCCTCGATCGGGGTCGGCGGCCGGCCGTGCTCGGCCTGGAAGCCGGCCGCCAGCTGGGCCCGGCGGACGTCGATCCGGGCCCGGCGGGACGACCAGACGGTGAGCAGCTGCTCCGGCATGCCGGCGATCTCGCGGATGGTGCGGCGGCCGCCGGCGACGGCCGCGGCGGCGTCGGAGCGTTCCGTGAAGGTCACCCCGAGGCGGCGGTGCAGCTCGGCCTCGACCCGGGTGTTGTACCGCTCCGAAGCGGTGACGGTGGCCTTGTACAGGACCCGCCCGTCCAGGGCCAGCCACCGGCCGGGGCTGCCGTCGAGGTTACGGACCCGGACCTTGCTCGAGACCGCGACGTGGGTGTGCAGGTCCGGGTCGCCGGCCCGGGAGTCGCGGTGGTCGAACGCCGCCGCGAGCAGCCCGGTGGTGTCCAGCTGCTGCACCCCACTGTCACCGCCGCCGCGGGTGTAGATGGCGTCCCGTTCCAGCCACCCCAACGCGTCCTGGACGGCGGCGTGGTGCGCGGCGTGGATCTCCTCCGCTACCTCACGCGGGGCGATCGCCCACAACGCCGACACCGACTTGACGGGGGTGAACGTAAGGTCGAACCCGGCCACCGCGCTGGTCGCCGCCCGGGAGTGCCGGGCAATGAACGAGGACAGCTCACGCGGGTCCTTCGGCGCCCGGCCGTACTCCTCGGCGAACATCTGACGGCCGACGTCGGTGCGGATCTGGGCCCGCTCGACCGCGGTCAACGGCCAGTCCTTGGGCATCCCCAACGCCGCGTTGACCTCGGCGCAACGGCTGGCCACCTGCACCCGGAACGCCGGCGCGGTGTCGATGAGCTTGAACGGCCGGCCCAGGGCCACCGCCGTGGCGATGTCCCTCGGCGCAGTCCTCCCCCCCGACGCGGTGACCAGGTTCCGGGTGATGGAGTCGGCGTCGGGGTGTTTCCCTTCGGCGAACAGCGACGCCATCTGCTCCGCGGTGACCTGCTGGCCGGTGTGCAGGTCGACGTCGCCTAGTGCTGAGCCGAGCCACTGGCCGGGGGACTCCCCGCGTTGGCTGTAGTAGTCCGCCAGGCCGGTGTGCCCGCGGTCGGTGGCATCCACAGCGGCGACCTGCCGGGTCAGGTATGAGTACCCATCCCCGGCGGTCAGCTTGTGAATCGACATCACACCCCGGTAAGCACCAAACCCCCAGTGGGCTCGACACGATCCGGCGAACTTTTTCCTCGAAACTTTGTTCGATTAGTTCGGGAACGCGGGCACGCCCTCGCGGGGCCGCAGAGGGAACGCGCCGGTTTGCAAGAGGTGTGACCGGTTTGGCCTTCGGCTGTTCTGCGTTCCTAGCTCGGTCACGGTTCGGTAACGGGGCCGGCCGGGTGGGGATGCTGGGGCTCGGCGCACCGGGTGTGTCGGCGGTGCTCGCGACGCTCGGGGGAGTCGGGGGAAGCGAGCCGGTCGGAAATTGGTACGGCGGTTGGTGTCGAGCCGGAGGGGGTTTTGGTGCTTACCGGGGTAGCGGCGGGTGCCGCCGGTGACGACAACGGCGAAGGGAGCACACGGTGGGACGCACGGCGATCAAGGCGCAGGAGGCCAAGGCGCGGGCGCGGACGGCGCGGCTGAAGCTGCTGGTTGAGCGCACCGCTCAGGACAAGCGGATCGAGGACGCGGCGGCGGTGGCGCTGCTGGCCTGGCATGACCGGATGGCTGCGCAGGCGCAGGTGGAGAAGGCGGAGCGGGCGGTGGCGGCTGCGCTGGTCTTGCTTGGCCGGGAGAAGATCTTGGTGCGGGAGATGGCGGCGCTGACCGGGATCGGGGAGTCGGCCTGTGCTCGGCTGCTGCGGTCGCCGGTCGCCTCTGCGAACGGGGTCTCCGACAGCGCGTCGCAGTCCCCGTCCCCTGGTGAGGGGAGCCTCGTCGATGCCGCTGGCTGAGGCTCCGACGGCGGTCCTGGCTACGGCGCTGCGGGACCCGAAGGTCGTGGTCCGGTACCAAACCAAGATCGTGACGGTGCCCGCTTCGGAATGCCTGTGGTGGCGTGGGGCGGTGTCCGGGCGCGGGCATGGCCGCTAGTGAGCGGTATTGCGTCCGATGCAACATGAGCGTCGTCGTGTGGCCTTCCGCGGGGATGATCCCCGCGGAAGGTCGCACGTGAACGTCAAGGCCCGGTCACGCCGTAGTGGGCGACCGGGCCTTGTTGTGCGACCTGAAGAGTGGTGTCAGATCAGCCGTAGGAAGCCTCATGACATCACTCTCCGGGCGCTTAGGCAACTTGGGAGGGGGTGATTTACATGGCAGCCAACAAGCGCCAGACCGGAGCGAAGGCAGCGTCGGCCGCGGCCCGTGTGCTGTCGGATCCGTGGTCAACGAAGGCGGAGAAGACGGCGGCGGCGTCCGCGCTCTCGCAGACGCCGTCGCGGCGGAAAAAGTAATTCCACGGCTGGGGTCCGCGAGGACCCCAGCCAGTCATGAGGAGATCTGAAGTGGTTGATTACAGCAGGGGAGCGTTGGTCGATGACGTGGCTCGCCGGTACAAGAAGTTGCAAGGGGCCGCCTCGGCCCTGGAAGAGAAGTCATGGCTGGGCGAGCTAACTGCCCGGCAGTCAGTGGCTGAGGCCGCATCGGCTCCGCTGGGGCATCCTCGGTTCGCTGGGCAGGGCTCGGCGAACCGGCTCACACCGAAGCCGTGGCTATGTTCCTGGACCTGCGAGGTTTCACAGCTCGGTCGTATTGGGGTCCAGCTGCCGAGGTCGTCCGACTGAACACCGCGGTAGTAGCTGCGGTCGCATCAGCTGTGCAGCTTCACGGTGGCTACGTGCTGGGCCTGCGCGGAGATGGTGTCTTTGCTTCGTTCGAAAACCAGAACCGCGCGATCGCCGCTGGCCTTGCTGCTGCGGTCGGAGGGTTCGCGATCGAGGCGGTGAGAGAAGACCTCAACGCGTGGCCCGCGAGGCAGGGTATGGAACCTGTCCAGATTCGCGTGGGTGCGGATTATGGCCGCCTCGACTTTGTGCGGATGGGTACCGACGCTGGGAGTGACATCAACGTGGTCGGTTCGCCGCGAACTTCGCCGCGAAGTGTGAGAAGTGGGCTCAGTCGTGGGAGTTCGTCGCCGGCGCGGGTTTTCTTGAGCTGCTCCCGGTGGATCATTGGAGCCCTCACGAGGCGTCGCCCAGGGTGTACCGGAGGGGCGCGGAGCGGCGCACCTACAGCGTCGGCCTGGTGCCGACGAGCCGATACGCTTCCCTGATCGACGGCGTGGCGAAACAGCTCGATGGACGCGATCTCGCGGCTGTGGGGGTGATGTGACATGTCGCTCGCACCATTGCTGAGGCATGTAGGCGTCTCCATTCCCCGGTTTGTCACGGTGGACGGTCGAATCGTCTTTGATCCGGGTGCCGTGGCCGTGCCGAGTCACGCGCTGGAGCCCCACGTTCCACCACGGTTCCGACCCGGTCATCTCAGACACATCGGCACCGTGGTGGATCGAGGACTCCGACGCCCAGACCGCTGATATCGCCGCCATGCGTGAAAGGTTTCCTGGGTTCACGCCGTTCGGCGACGACGGAGAGTACGCGTACGTGGGCACGATCGACACCGGCCGTGGTCGGTTTCAGTGTCTGGTCTTGCCTAAGCCGGATCGCTCCATTCCGAGCGTAATGCCGTTGCGTAAGAGTCTTGGTCGGTCCGAAGGCCGACGCTTCGTTCGGGCGCCACACCTGTACACATCTGGTCGGCTTTGCATCGTGGAGCGCTCTCGTGGACGACGACCCCGCCTCCTGATGCTGACCCACATCCCCACCAACCGGCCGCCAGCTCAACCCATCCGCGACGGTGTCTGTGCCGCCCTGCA
>JAABUS010001185.1_pt1 | contig 59034 bp, 18 predicted proteins | sample 5560161 | NCBI WGS metagenome assembly JAABUS01 (sample SAMN10711885, study PRJNA513376) | rock metagenome | isolation source: Antarctica rocks | place: Antarctica: Victoria Land, Trio Nunatak nord | collected 2016-01-04
AAGAACTAAATTTCTTTAAAAAAAAAGTATATATATTTGTTAATACAATTAGTTATCGAAAGAATAATAATATTAAAAAAGATATACAACAATATCTTAAAAATACAAAAAAATTAATTAAATATTAAAATAAAAAACAAAAAATAATATTTTAACTAAAAAAGAAAAATAAATTTTTTTTTTTATAACAAAATTTAAAACAAAAAAGTTAAATAAAAAATTATATTATATTAAAGTTAAAACAAAAAAGTTAAATAAAAAATCAAATTATATTAAAGTTAAATTGTTTTTTATTAAAAAAATTAAAAAATTAATTAATTATAAACTCGATTTACTTAAAAATATTAAAATATTTTTAATATTTAATATTTTATTGTTAAAGTTAATAAATTTAATTATGTTTTTATAAAATATTTTTTATTTCTATTTGCAAAAAAAAACAATTTAAAATTAAAAAAATTTTAAAATAAAAAGATCAAAAGTATTTTACTAAATAAAAAATATATTTTATTTTAAAAAATATATAAAAATTAAAAAAAAATCTTAATTGTTGTTAAAATCTTTTAAGAAAATTTTATTAAAATAAAATATAAAAATAGTATTTTAGTTTTAATTAATTAAAAATTAAAACCATTTAAATAATATATTAAACAACAATTTAAAAGTCTTTGCAATAAATTTAATAAAATATACTTTATTTATCTTTAGATTATTAATGTTTTTTTATTTTATTATAATTGTTTTTTTCTTTTTATCTTTTAAAAAATTAAATTATTTTTTTAGTTAATTTAGTTTTGTATGCGTATTGCGTATTTTTTTCTTTAATTATATTTGTTCTTCGTAAATTTGTTTAATTAAAATCGAAAAAATTGTTCAATTATAATTACAATTAGATTGCATATACTTTATATATTTTTTAAAATTATTATTTATATAACAAGTTTTACTAAATATTGTACAATTATAATAAGAACGCATTGCAAAAAATACTAAACTTAAAATGTTAAAAAAAAAATTCTTTTAATAAAAAGAATTTTTGATATTAATCTTTTTAGAAGATATATTAAGAAAATATTAAATTTCGAAACAAAAACTTTAAAAAAAAATATAAATACAAGCTTATTAAAGCTATATTAGTAATTTAGATTTTATATCTTTAAGACAAATTTATTATTATATTTAATATGTTCGAGAAACAAATATCTTAAATATAATGTTTAATATATTTAATAAACAAATATTGCAAACAATTATATTTGTTATATTTAACAAACAAACAAAACAAACAATTAATATTTTCTTAATATATAGAAAACTAGAATACGACTCTTTTATAAATTGTGTTTAATTTATTATAAATTTTTACTTATTATTACTTTGATTTATTGAACTTTTTTTAAAATTTATTAAATATAGAAATTGTCTATAGTTGCAACTCTTGTTATCAAATAATTGCTTATATTGTTTAAAGACGTCTACAAATCTCTTTAATAATACAATTTATTCTAATATCTTTAAAGAAAGTACTAGCGTAACATTTTAATTATTTTTACAAAATATTTCTTAACAATAAAAATAACAAGATTATATATTAGTTATATTAGTTTTATATTTATCTACAAGTTAATATACAAACAAATATTAATATTGTTTTTTTGCGTAATTAATAGTATTAATATTGCAAACAACAATTAAGTCTATAAGTAAAAATTCTTTATATTTAAAGTTTTATATTTGTTAGATATTTAAAACAAGTTATTGCTTTATTTAAACAAATATAGCAACTTAACAATCTAATTCTTTGTTTGCAAAATTCTTTTTCTAATCTATTTTTTTTATCGAGTTTGTGTTATAGTAGATTTAAAATAACAATTACAAGGTATTAAATATAAACAATCTTCTACAAAAGAAATTTTTTAATCTTTATTAAAAAATTAAAATTAAGAACAAAAGTTATTATTTATATTAATAGAAAAATCTTGTAAAGAACAACAACTTGTATTTGCTAATCAAAATATTAATCAAATTTTAATAATATTAATATTTTTTTTTGCAATTAGAAATCGATTTTTTTAACTAAATTATTTTAAACGCAAAATTAGCAAGTACTATTGTAGCAATTACAAATATTGCAATATTAAATTTCTTAAATCTAAACTTAAATTAAATTGTAAAAAACAATTATTTAATTTATAAAAAACAATCTAATTATTAAAAATTGCGTTTATGCTTAAGTAGTTAATATTCTTTTTTAATATAATAAAACTATTAACAACAAGAGAAAAAAATATTAAAAAAATCTTCGAAATACAATTCTAGATATTTTAAAAATAATCGAAAATTAAACGCAAGATTTGTAATAAATAATTTATTATAGCAAGAATTGAAGAACACAATATAAGAGATTAATTAAAACAAAAGATTACAAATTTAAAATAATCGAGTTCAACTTTGTAGACTATAATTATTAGAAATTGCAAATATATTGTCTAAAAATATAGATTAGTTAACTATTAAAACAATATTGCGAATAACAAAAAAATACAAAAATCTAAAGAGAGTTTTAAAGAAGTTAAATCGAACTATATATAATTAACTTAAATTTTGCACTATAGAATGGAAATATATTGCTAACTATACAATTAACAACTACAACGAAATAAATATCGAAATATTTAAAAATATAATAACGTTTATTGAACAAGAGCTTTTAAAAGTTGAAATAAAAAATTATTTTTAAAAATTTGATTTAATTAGAATTTTAAACGCAAAGTTGAAGAAGATTTGTTAAACAAAAGTTTAAACAATTTTGTTTTTTTTTGCAAAAAATATAGAAAAAACATAAACTTAAAACAACAAATAGAAAGAATTTAAACTATTAATTTTAAAATTAAAATTAAAATTAAAGTTAAAGTTTAAAAATAACAAAACTTATAAAAAATAAAGTAAAAAAAAAATTAGAATTTAGATTCTTTTAAAGAAACTTCTTTTTTGTTATTACAATTGCAAGATTTAATATTAAAATTGTCTTTATTAAATTTTAAACTATTTAAAGTTGTCGATACAACAAAATTATATACTTTAATTACTAAAATTGCAAAAATCTTTTTAAAGACAATAGCTATTTTTATTTTAACAAATAAGAAGAATAACGCAAAGAACAATCTATATATAAAAGTAAACATAAACTTGCAATATTAAATTAACTATTATTTAACAATATTAATTAAAGTCTTTTAACTAGTTAAACTAGCTATATCGACAAAAGAGCAAAAAGAAGATTTAATTACAATTATATTAAAATCGATTGTCTATATAGTTTATTAAAAAAAGCTAGAATTTTTGTTAAAAATAAATCGAGTTTCTAATAATTAAATTAAGAGATAAATAATTTAGTATTATAAGAAACAAAACAATTTTTTAGCATTTGTAAAACAAAATAAATTAAACTTTAAATTTAGTATTTGTTTATTTGTTCTTAAAGATCTCTTAAAACAATATATTTATAAAAGAGAAAAACTAATTTTTTTATTTAACAATTTTTAATAGACTAATATTTAACTTTAAGTAATAGACAATATTAATTTAGCAAAATAGAATTAGTATAAAATTATTATTTGTTAAAATTAATTAATTTATTTAATTGTAGACTTAAAATATTAGATATAATTGCAATTTTAAAGTAGATTACAAATAAAATTGTATTATTAGCAAAAAAACAATAATCGACAAGAAAAGTAGCTTCTTAATTGCTTGTTCTCTATATTGCAAATAATAGTATAAATAGATTTGGATTCTTATATAATATATATGTTTCTACAAAACAATTATAAGTATAGATTATTAACAATATTATATTCGTTAATCTTTAAAAAATATCGAAATTAAATATCGGAATATTACTTTAATCTCGATATAAATTAGAATATTTATTAAGAGTTTTAATAATTGCAATTAATTATTTTCTTTATTGTACAAAATAACTTGTTTTGCAAAAAGTATTTAATAGATAGATTTTATATATAGATTAATATATAATTGCAAAAAGCAATTAAAAAAATAACAAAATAGAAAAATACTAAAAATTAAATTAACAAAGAAGAATTTGTTAGAATAGAAATTGCATTAAACAAATGTATTTTGTTAATTTAAAAATATATAAATTGCGTAATTTTAAATCTTTTATTGCAAACTAAAAATTAAAATTAATACAAAAATTAAAATACTTTTTATCTATATAACTCTATTAAATAATAGAGAAACTCTGAAGAATTTTTAAATAAATATAAGAAACAATATTGTTGCAACTTATTAAAACTTAATTTTGTTAAATCTATTTTTAATTAATATATTTTATTGTTTTAAAATAACTATCGACTTCTCTTTTATATCTAATATTAAAAATATTATTATAAAATATATATTCTAAAACTCGACAAAAATAATAAAAAAGTTAAAAATCTTGTTCGAAAATACAAAGAAATTTAATTGTTTAATAGAGCAAACTTAAGAATATACAATATATTATATAAAATCAATAAAGAAAGATTTAAAAAATAGAAAATAAGATATTTAAATTATATTTGTAAATACAGTTTATAAAATCTAAAAATTCTAAGATATTTAATATGTATTAATCTAATATTAAGAACAATTTAAATTTTTATTCGATTAACTATAAAGAAATAATAAGATTTAAATCTTTAATTATTTGTTTTAATAAAAAAAAGAAAATTCTATTATTTTAATTCGAAATCGAAAAAAAATATTATAAATTAAAACTAAATTAACAATCTAAATTAAATATTTTAAAACTAGAAATGACTTCTAAAACTATATATTTATTTTTTATTATAAAAAGTTTAACACAAATATAATAGCAACAATCTATTCTATTATTGTTACTTGTCTCTTTAACTAATCTTTTAAATCTATATTGAAAAAAACTTACTACTATTGTTATTGTTTTTAAAGAATAGATAAAATCTATAGTAATTAACTTTATTAAATATTTAATTTTAATTTGATAATTTTTTCGATTCTAAAGAAAATTTTATGCAAACTAATTTATTATATTTTTTACGCAATTAATTTAAGTAAGAAAAGAAACAAAAAATCTAGTCTAACAATCTAAAAAAAATAAAAAAAAATTTCTTATTTTTTTACTATAATTTCTATATAGATAGAAACAAAAAAAATTTAATTTGATAATTAAAAGACAATTACTAAAACAAAAAAAGTTGTATATAGTCGAATAATTAAATAATATTAGACTATAAATTTAAGAATATTTGTTATTAGTATTAGCAATCTATTTGCAATATATATGCAATCTCTTCTACTTAGATCTTAGAATCTTAGCTATTTAATACACTATTAGATTATACAGTGCGATCTATATATATATTGCGATAAGTCTTTGTTGTTATAGTTGTCTACTAACTAGAGTTCTATTCTTATCTTATTGCAATATTTTTAAGATTCTTGTTAATTAACGCAAAAGACAAGATAATGTATTAAGAAAATCTAATTTTAAAGAAATATTTAATTTTAATTGCAAATATATAGCAAATAACTTCTAATAATAATAATATATTAGTAATATGTTTCTATATCGATTCTAGATATAACAACAAGAGCTATAGATATATATTAAACAAGATTTAGCAATAATAATAAAAGAACGCAAGAAATATATAGAGATAAACTATTCTACTTATTTGATTTTTAATTAGAAGATGTCTTAAATATCTAGTAAGATTTTGCTATATTTAGATATTTGTAATAAAAGTTACCAACAAAATTAAAGCAATTGTTAACTATAAAGTAGTTTAGCTATTTAAATTTATAATTGTAGTCTATATAGTCTATAAAGAGTATTTAATACTATAGTATTTTGCGTTTGTAATTAATAATAATTAGATTTAAATTTGCATTATTATTGTTCTTGCGTATATTTTATTGTAATATCTCGATATTTTTAACGTAATATTTAAGATCTTTGTTGCTAGTATTGTTAATAGCATTAATAAATAACAAGAGCTTAATATGTTAATTTAGTAAAGACTTGCTTTTGTTAAAATACAAAAGCTATAGATAAAATATTAAATAAATTTTTATTAATTTAAGCAATTCTAGTTTGTAGATATAATTGTTAATTGCTTAAAATATTTGTAAAAACTTGTATTCTTATATTTTGAAAACTTGTATAATTGAATTATCTTAATATTTCGAATATTAAATATAATCTTATTATTAATCTTAAACTTTAAAATATTAAATATAATCTTATTATTAATCTTAAACTTTAAAATTACAATATATTTATAATTAATAAACTTTACTTACTTAATTTAGATTTAGATAAACTTTTAATAAAGAAAATTTTATAAAAATTTAATTCTTTTAGTAATCTTATTAATGTTTTTTATATTGTAACAAGCTTTTAACATATTATTGTTAAAAAAAACTCTAAATAATTTTAGATTTAATCTTAATAAATAGTCTTTAATAGCAAAAGACAATAATAAATTAATAGATTTGCTAATATAATTATTGGCAACAAATTTAACAATAGCAAAATAATTAATCTAGTTATTCTAATTATATTGCATATATATTCGAAGATATTATCTAAAAACAATATTAATATTCTTGATTTAATTATTAATTTCTAATTTTTTGCAAAGATATTGTTAAAAATAAGTAATAAATTGTGTATCTCTATTAAAAACAATAATAACTAGAAAGTTCTTAATATATTTTACAAAATTAATAAAGATCTAAATAACAATCTTAACTTTTGAAGAATCTATAAATATAAACTTTTCAACTTTAAATAATTTATCAATTATTATTAAAATATATTGAAAGATATTTTTTATAGCAATGTAATAACAAAGAAATAATAAAATTACAAAATATATTTTGTTAACAACAATCTAAAATAGACAAAAACTTTAATAGATTATATTTATACTTGTAATATAATTTAATATACTTGCAAATTAAACAACTTTAATATGTTTTTTAATATCTAAATATAATATAAATTAATAGTAGTAATATTGTATTTTTTCGAACATTATTATTCGATCTAGATATTTAGTGCTTAATAATTTATATTAAAATCTAATTGCTTTAACTTAAAAAATATTATTTTTGTTTCAAAATATATATATTTTATTTTAAACAAATAAATACTTAACTTTAATTATTAAATATTTAATTATTATATAGTTCTTAAGTTTTAATTTAATTATTCTACAATAAATAGCTAAAATCTTTTGTTTATTAGTTTTCTTAATTTAAATAGTTTGTTTTATCTCTTTATTATATAAATATATCTTTAATATTTGTTAAAAAAAAACTTCGAAATTAAGTTTTATCTTAAATTTCTTTTTTATTATTAAATTAATTGCAGTTACTCCGCGGAATAGGTTAGATATTACTTGAATCGAATCTATTTAATTCGAATTCGAATTTTTCTCGAACAAAATTTAAATTCGATAGCGCGCTAAATTCAAAATAGAAAGACTTATAATTCTAGATATCTTTTTATATATTGAAAAACTAATAAGCAATTTAATAAAGTATATAGATGTATAGTATTTGTATTTAATATATTGCAATTTATTATTTATACTAAATTTCGAATATCTATATTTAAAAGTCTTAAAGTCTTCGATTATTTAATATAGTTGTTTAATATTAATTTTAAAGACTTAAAATTAGTAATTATTTTAAAATCTATATTGTGCTAAATCTTATTTAAACTCTTTTTATTGTTTTTTATATTTTTTTGTTATAAATATTATTTACAATTTTGAGCTTTGCAATTTTTCTTATATGTTTTTAAATACTTAATATCTTTACAATATTGTATTAATCTTTATTTTTTTCTATATTAAACAATAGTCTTATAATATACTCAAAATAAAAACTATTATATATTAAATTCTTTTTGTCAAATTTAATTAGAAACAACGATATATATTCTAAAGATATTAGCTATTGTTTTCAATAAAAAATTATGTATTTATAATCGAAATATTTTAATAAACGCACAAAATTTAAGTCGAGCTCTATTATTGTTAAGTATTTAATATAAATTATTGTATACAAACTCTTTAACTTAAAGATTAATAAAAAAATAAATAGAATACAAAACAAATTAAATAATAAATATACTTTCAATTATAGAAATTACAATTATTTAAATACTATCTTATAGATATTTAAGAGCGCTAAATTGTTAATATAATTTTATTGTTAAAATTTTCAAACTCGAACAAAATTATATCGAAAGCTAAAGATTTGTTGCTTTAACAAAATTAAAAAGATTAAAATTTTTAATAATTAATATTTAGTTTTATATCGATGCAGGTAAACAACTACAAATAGACTATTAATATTAATTTAATACAATATAGTATAAAAGAATTTACTATTAAATTTAATTCATTAATGTTTTGTTTTGTTAATATTAGTAATTTTTAAAGAAATAGTCTTTCTTAATTTATGTATAGCTAATTAATAAAATAACAATTAATTTGTATTAAATTAACTTTATTATAGACAAATTTATAATATAAATTAAATTAATAGATACAATATTAAAAGAAAAGCTATTAATAACAATTTAAACAATATTATAAGATAAAATAACTATAAAAAACAATATTGTTTTTATTATCTATAAAAACTAAATATAAACTTAAGTTGTTAGAAAGAAATTTAATAAAAACAAAATTCTCGAGCTAATATATTATACTTATAAGTTCTTTTAATATTAGATTTAAAATCTATTAAAACATATGTAACTTGTTAGTCTACTCCTCTATATATATTACTTCTTGCGAGTGTTTGCAACGCGCAAACACTATTGTAACAAGATAGAATCTAAATTAATTGCGTCAAAAGCACTTGCGAGATGTATTATAATAGGATAGAATCTAAATCAATTACGTCAAAAGTATCTACAAGATGTTCGCACGTTGCAAACACTCGCGGGAAGTAATATATATAGAGAGGCAAACTAACGAGTTACAATTATTTCCTCTCCTAGAAATCTCGTCTCGAGATTCAATATCAAGGTTATTTTAGGGTTAACCTAGGGTCACGCCAGGATGATCGAAAAATTCCTGGTGTGTTGCGTACTTAGAGATCTTATTGACATAATACTTGCTTAGAGGTTGTCGCAACGACATAGCAATTTGGGCGCGTATTATGTTGCTTTTACGACAATTCACTTACGTCTATTCTAGTACATCTACGTGCGACGACGTAACATGCAATATAGACTACTAGATTTCTTCAAAGCACACAATATCAAATTTGCGCTCACGATTGCCTAACTAATAGTTACAAGAGAAATTAATCTTAGAATCTAGACGTGATAGTTGCATCGAATCGAAGTACACGCGCAAACACTATTGTAATAGAATAGAATTTAAATCAATTGCGTCAAAAGCACTTGCGAGGTATTTGTGCGTTGCAAACACTCGCGGGAAATAATATATATAGAAGGGCAAACTAATAAATTATAGTATAAATTTTTTTGTTAATATTAATTTCTATATTTAAGATACAAGTATCTTGCTTAAAATAAAACAAATTGTAATAAGTTAGATTGCGCTATATATATAATAAATTTGTTTGCATTTTTGTCTATTTACGTAATCTATTTTTGTTAATATAATTTTGTTAACTAAAATATTACTTAATTGTATACAATTTAAATTTTTAAATAAAAAAATACAATACTTAGTTTAGTTTTGCAATTACTTTATATATAAGTTTAAACAAAACAACAACAAATAGTATAAAATTAAATTTAAAATTACAAAAGTTACTTAAATTAAACTTATTGTTTAGTTCTAATAGTTGGAATCGAATTGCATAAATTATGAAAATACTAACTATATTAGATTAAAACTTGATCTAATTAGATATAACTTTCGAATCGAGTTATAGATTTTGGGGAAAAACCGACCCGAACGATTAGTCTAACTTAAATAGATAGCAATAATAAAGATACTCTAAATACAAAAAATATTCTACAATAATTAAAATAGTTAATACAATAATTAATTGTAATTTATTTAAAAATTGTTTTCAAAAGTACGTCTATTGCTTTTACTAGAAACTATTAAAATTATTTTAAAGATTTACAAAAAAAGCGCAAATATAAGAAAGATTTAAATCGAAATCTATATATTGTTAAGTCTTGCAAACAAATTAAAATATAAATATAAAAAAAAAATATATATATATAATTAAGAAAACAAATACAATAGCAATTTAATATAAATTTAGAAAATTTCAAATAATTCTATTATATTAGATGTCTAGCAATTAAAAATAAACACAAATAAAAAATATTATTTGTAGAAAATATATAAAAGAGCAATAGATTGTATTTGTTGTTATTAGTACTCGAATTTTTCTAATATTAATATATAACAAAATATAACAAAATATTTATGCTAGTTAAATTGCATAAAAAAAGAATATTAACTTAAACAAAAAATCTATTATTAAAAATAATTGCAATCTATTTTAGAAAAATATTTCTAATATTAAGACTAAAATTAATATAGTATTTCTAGCAATTATTGTAGCTATTTATTTATTAATTTTACAATATTAAATTTTAATTTTTAAATACTTTAAGAGCTTAAAAACTTTTACAATTACAAAATTCTTAATATTTTTACTTTAATACTATATTATTAATTTCGATAAAATATAATAGACAAAGTATAAGAATATTGCATAAACAAATTTCTAGTATTGCAAAAAATTTAATATAAATTTATAATTATATTACTTAAAAAGATTTACTATATAGACAAATATATAAATATTAAAATTTATTAATATTTTAAGTATAATTTATATTTGTTAACAATATAGATTAATAAAATATCTTTTTCTTATACAACTAAAACAACTTTATATATTAATATTTACTAAGTTTAAATTTAAGATACTATCTTCTTATTAATACTTTTTTAAATACAAAATAGCAATCTAAGGCAATATACTTGTATATATAAGTTTTCTTTATATATTTAACAAAGAGAATTAATATAATTTTTCTAAATCGATATATTAATAAAACAATAATTACAATTTTGTATTATATAACTAAAATATTAATACAAATATTGCAATTGCAAAACGTATATTTATACTAATAACAAAGAGTTTCGACAAAAATATATTTAAAAATTAATTTTTTTTTTTAATAAATAAATTATTTGTTGTTTTTTAAATTAAGATTGTACAATATTTTAGTACGTAATAGATAACTTAATATTATTTAATTACAATACAATATTTTAAAAAGCGCAATTTTTTGTTTAAAATTATATAGAGAGCAATAGAAAAATAAATAAAAATACTTGCAATTTAATATATTATTAATATTATAATATAAGAGCAATAAAATGTTAGTAAAATTCTAATATATATTAAAGAACTATATAGATTGCATATCTTGTTAACGCAAATACAAAAAAAACAAGACAAAATATTAATATTTTAATTTAAAAATACAAATCTATATTTTTGTTATATAAAACAAAAATTATTTTCTATAATTACAATTAAATATTCTTCTTAAATTATTTATAGATTTTGCGCAAATTATTAATTGTATAAAAGTTTGCTTAAATTTCAATTTTTAATATGATTGAAAAAAATCTAAATTAAATTTGCAATATCTTGCTATTTTTTATTTAATTTCGAAATTAATTTTAAAATTAAAGTAAACTCCCTAGATAAAGATATTGCTTTCTATTTTTTTTTTTTTCTAAATTTTGTTTTCTTTGTCTAATTGTGCTTTGCTTAATTATATTTTGCTTGCAAATTATTGTAGCAATTAATATTATTTTGCTTAGAATTAAAAAGATAATTGTAGACTAAATTTTCTTTAACAATTTAATTCAAAGATAAAAGTATATATTTTAAGCAAATTAGTTATTGTTTTTAGCAAAGAACAATATATATATAATTAAAATACACTATCTAATATATAAGATTCAAATTATATTTTATTAATATAATGTATTTTGTATAAACTGTTGCAAGCAAGTTTACTAAATTAAAGATTAACAAAATAATAAATAAAATACAAAATAACTTAAACTATTAATATATTTTTGTACAAAAATATTAATATTAACTCGAATATATTTTGCAAAGTACAAAATATACTTTTTGTTTAACAATATTTAATTTTAAAGTTTACTATTATATTGTTTTAAATTGCTTGTACAAAAGTTGCAAAAAATTTAAATTTTAAATATTATTTTATAACTTTTTGTGCAATTTTAATTTAATGCAAAATTATAACTACAAAATATTTTTTAGCTCTTAATAGATTTAAAGCAATATAAAATAATCTACTTTTTTGTTTAAATTTTCTTTTTTTCATTTTGTTAAAATTAATAATATCGAAATACTTAATAGTACGCAAGAGTTTCTAAGTTATTAAGTATTAAATTAGTTTATTATTTTTAACAAACTTTTTATTAATAGATTTGCAAATATCGAAAAAGTTAATTTGAGAAAGAAATTTAATTTTTTTAATTTAAATTATAATACAAATAGTTAACAATATTAAGATACAAATATTAATATAATAAAAAATTGCAAGTTCTAGAGCGAAAATTTATTTAATTAGAATTTTTGAAACAAGAATATTACTATCTACAATTACTAAGCAAACTATATTTATATAAATTTTCTTATTTATCAAATATTTGTAGTATTTAATAATAGATTTTGAATTTTAAAACTAGTCTAGTATTCTATATTATTCTACTATTATTAAAAAATTATTATTAGATAGTTTGTAATAATTTGTAGCAATTATTTTATTAATTAGATACTTAATATAAAGTTTTGTAAAAAATATATTAAAAATAAATATATTCGAGTTTTACTTTTAACAAAAAATCTTGTATTATAATTAAAATTATTTAATATTTGTACTTAATTAACTTATCTTTGTAATTTTTACTCAAATTATTGTATAATATTATAGAAAAAATAGTACAATTTAAAAGAATATTAACAAAATTAAATTTATATTTTGTTTTTAAAATTTATAATTTACAATATAGTTAATAGAAGCTAATTAATTTAAAGTGCAAAAACTCTAATAAAATAGAAGTTAATTTAAAAAACTTATTAAATATATTGTATTTGCAACAATAATTAAAATAAAAAATAAAAAAAATATTGTATAATTAGTTAAAAGTTCTATTTTAAGTTAATATTTATTGTATCTACTAGAGATCTTTAAAATTATCTTAAAGATCTACAACAAAAATATAAAACCAAAAAAATCAAAATCAAAATTTAATATTAAAAAGTCTTGTTATTAAATAAACAACTTTACTAAAACAAAGAAAACTCTTAAGTTAACAAAAAAAATCGATAGTTTGTTTGAGCACTACTATATTCGAAAACTACAAAAAATTACAAAATAACAAAATACTAGCAACAAGAATTAAGAAATTTTTTAAAAAAAAATTAACAAATGTTATATATAAGTAATAAATCGAAATTGTTATATTTGTTGTTTAAATATTGTCGATACTAATAATTGTTAAAATTAATTAAAATTGTTATATTAATTAAATTGTATAGAAGAAAAGCGTCAATCTAAGCAAGAAATTTACTATTAAAGATAACAAGAATTTATTAAAAAAAGATATCTTAAACAATAAAACTATACTAAATATAGTCTTTCTAGTTATCTTTGTAATTATTTATATACGCAACTTATATTAATAATATATACAAATTAAGAATTTTATATACTTAAAAAAAAAGAGAAATATAAAGACAATATATTATTCTTACAAGTCTCTTTGTTCTATTTAATAATAGTTAATTAACAACATTAAATTAATAAGAAAAAAAAAATCGCAAAGTTAATTAATATAGAGTACAAAAAATATAACAAATACTTATAATTATTATAATCAAAAAAATCTTTTATATAGATCGATATATTAATTTTTAAATCTATAAATATTTAGTTTACAATTTAACTTTATTAAGTTTATAAAACAAAGAAATATCTCTACTTTGTATTATTACGCACAACTTATATACTAATATTTACTAAATTAATATTATATAAATAGAAATATTATTTTCTTATAAGTACTTTTCTAGAATTAAGATAGCAATTTGACGCAATATATTAATATATAGAAATTTTCTTTGCAAAATTGACAAAAATAACTAATACAATCTTTTTAAATTAGTATCTTAATAGCTCGAGAATTACAATCTTGCAAAATATAACTAAAACGCAAATACAAATATTAAAGAAGCAAAATATATATTTGTGCTAATTATAAAAAACTTTAATAAGAAAGTTTTATAAAATTAAAATCGAATTATATTTAGCTTTAATATTTTTACTATAATATTAAAGAATTTCTTTAATTTTATAAATTAATTGTCTAAGATAGTTGTTTGCTACAACTTGTACTTCAAAAAATGCTAATTTATTTAAATGCTAATTATAATTATTAAAATAATAATTAGAAATACTTTGTATACTATATATTATATATTATAAATATACTAGTTTGTTTTTCTATAGCAATATAATAGATTGCAAAAATTTAATTAATTCTATATTTTTCGATTGCAAGATTACTCTTTTAATATAAATAGCACAAAAATTGCTAACTAAATATAAAATTAGATTTGCTTAAACAAGAATATTAGATTGTTTACAATATATTTTAAAAATTAGTATAGTTTTTGCGATTTTTTACAATATCTTTAGTACTATAAATTAAATACAAAAATTCTTTTAACATAAATTGTAAAATATTTTTTTAATTAAATACAAAAAAGAAAGTTGTAATATTATTAGCTCTATTAATTTCTAATATTGTTTAATCTTCTTAAGTACTAAAGCTATTAAAATATAATAAATATACAAAAACTTTTATAACTTTTATATAAATTTATTATTAAATTTGTATTTTTGCTTTTTTTTCTTTTTCGAAAATAAAGTACAAACTAAATTTCTAAAAATTGTTTTTGTTTAATTGTTAATATTTAAAGATTGCTTTTATAAAATAAATAATTGTCTAATTAATTGCAAAGATATAACAAATTGTTTTCTAAACAACAATCTAATATTTATAGTATTCGAAAGAAACTTAAATAATAACAATATTAAATTTTTTGTTATTAATTAAATATTGTTTAAAAGATTCTTTTTAATTTGTATTTCATTATAATTATTTTCTAAAAAACTTAATAAATTAAAGAAGTTGTTTTAAAATATATTTAAAAGATATTTTGCTATATAGTTTTAGTTGCATTTAGCAACTATTGTTAATCTTATAACTTAAAAAAATCAATAAATTAAATTAAGCAAAGAATTGAATTTTAATAGAATTAATTTAAGCTTAATTGCTAATTATTAACGCTTTAATAATTCGACTAGCTAATGAAATAGCTATAAAAATATATAAAAATATTTTTTTGTTTTTCTTTCTCTTATATAAAAAGATTTGTATTTATTAATTTGTTACTATCTTTAATAAATTTGTTTTATTTTTATTAAAAAAATTTAATATTTTAATCTATTATCGATCTATTTAGTTAAATAGCAAATATTGTTAATATTAAATCTACTATATTTAATAGCTTTGCAACTTTAAATAAACTAACAATTAAAAGTAAGAATAAATAATACTTTGTTTATAATAACAAATATCGCACAATCTTTAAGAAATAATAGCAAAATATTTACTAATTTTACAAAAACAATACAAAGAAATTTAATATTAAAAAGAATATATATTAAAATAGTAAAACAAAATATTCTAATATATAAAATCTATATTTTAAGAGTACTATTGTAACGAGATAGAGATAGAATTCTAGTTAGTAGACAACTATAACAATAGAGACTTATCGCGATGCATACATAAATCGCACTATACAATCTAATAGTATATTAAGTAGCTAAGATTCTAAGATTTAAGTAAAAGAGATCGCATATATATTGCAAATAGATTGCTAATATTGATAACAAACATTTTCAAGTTTATAACTTAATATTATTTAGTTACTTAGCTACATATAACTCTCTTTTTTTTAATAATCGTTTTTTGATTATTAAATTAAAAAACTTTTGTTCTTGTTCGTGCAAAAGTTGTAATAAAAAAATAAGAAAATTGCTTTTATTTTTCTAAGATCGTTAAACTAGATTTCTTGTTTCTCTTGTTACTTTAATCGATTGCGTAAAGAACGTAATAAATTAATTCGCATAAAGTTTTTCTCAAAATCGAAAAAATTATTTGATTAAAATTAAGTATTTGATAAAGTTAATTATTATAAGTCTTGCTTATTTTTTGAAGACAATAACGATAATAATAAGCTTTTTTAACGTAAATTTAGAAGATTAGTTTGAGAGAAAAGTAACAATAATAAAGTAAATCGTTGTTGTTGTGTCTAAATTAAACTCTTTGAAACAAAAGATAAACGTATAATTCTAGAAGTTATTTCTAGCTTTAAAATACTTAATTTAAATTGCTAATTTAATTTTGATTTATAACGTTTCTTTCTAATTTTGAATTAAAATAACAAAATTTTCTCTTTTTTGTTAAAACAAATAGTTGAAGACTTAAATCTCGTTTTCTTTTTATAATTAATTAAATAAAAATCTAAATTGTTTTAGATATTAAATTAATAAATATTAAATATCTTAAAGCTCTTAAATGTTATAAATTGCATTTATAAATAAAATTCAAATACTTTACTCTTTATTTTTTGAATCTTTTTTTATATTAATTTTACGTAACGTATTGTACGTTTTTAAGTTTGCTTTATTAGACAATTAAATTTCTTTATATCTTCAAACAATGTTCTTAATTTCTTTATTATTTTTGTCAAGTTCTAAAACGTACGTTTTATAATAACATTTTTAATATTAAATATAAAAGAAAAGTCGATAGCAACTTTAAAACAATAAAATATGTTAATTAAAAATAAATTTAACAAAGTTAAGTTTCGATAAATTGTAACAATATTGTTTTTCGTATTTATTCAAAAATTCTTTAAAGTTTCTCTATTTTTTAATAGAGTCACGTAGACAAAAAACATTTTAATTTTTGTATTAATTTTGATTTCTAATTTGCAATAAGAAATTTGAGATTGCGCAATTTGCATATCTTTAAATTAATAAAATACATTTGTTTAATTCAATTCTTATTCTAGCAAATTCTTCTTTGTTAATTTAATTTTTAATATTTCTTTGTTTTGTTATTTTTTTCTTATTGTTTTTTGCAATTATATGTCGATCTAATTATAAAAATTATTTAACAAATATTTCTCGCAAAACAAATTATTTTGTGCAATAAAAAAAACAATCGATTGCAATTATTAAGACTCTTAATAAACGTTTTAATTTATATTAAAATCGAAGTAACGTTTCGACGTTTAATTTTTATGCTTTTTAAAAATTAACAAATAAAATATTGTTAACAATTTATGTTTGTAATTGTTTTGTAGAAGCATATATATTATATAAAAATTTAAATTTATTTGCATTATTATTTGCAACATAGAGAACAAACAATTAAGAAATTACTTTTTTCGTTAATTGTTGTTTTTTCGTTAATAATGTAATATTATTTGCAATTCGCTTTAAAGTTGCGATTATATCTAGTACTTCGAATTAACAATTAGATAAACAAATTAATTTTAACAAACAATTATTTTATGTTAATTTTATTTCGTTAAACTAGTATTATTTATTACTCGAAATTAAATATTAGTTTACTAAAAATCGTTAGATAAAAAGATTAGTTTTTCTCTCTTATAAACGTATTGTTTTAGAGAATCTTTAAAAACGAACAAACAAATATTAAGTTTAAAGTTCAACTTATTTTGTCTTACAAATGCTAGAAAATCGTTTTGTTTCTCGTAACATTAAATTACTTGTCTCTTAATTTAATTATTAGAGATTCGATTTATTTTTAACAAAAATTCTAGCTTTTTTTAATAAGCTATACAAACGATTAATTTTAATATAATTATAACTAAATCTTTTTTTTGTTTCTTTGTCAATATAGCTAGTTTAACTAGTTGAAAAACTTTGATTAATATTGTTAAATAATAGTTAATTCGATATCGCAAATCTATGTTTACTTTTACATATAAATAGTTTTTTGCGTTGTTTTTTTTTTGTTTATCGAAATAAAGATAGTTATTGTCTCTAAAAAAAAAATTGCGATTTTAATAATTAAAATATGTAATTTTGTTGTATTAATAACTTTAGATAATTTAAAATTTAATAAAGACAATCTTAATATTAAATCTTGCGATCGTAATAACAAAAAAAAAGCTTTTTTAAAAAAATGTAAGTTTTAATCTTTTTTTTTGTTTTGTTTTTTATAAGTTTTGTTATCTTTAAATTTCGACTTTAATTTTAATTAAAAAGTTAACAATTTAAATTTTTTTTATTTGTCGTCTTAAATTTGCGTTTTCTCTATATCTTTTATAGAAAAAGACGAAATCGTTTAAACTTTTATTCGACAAGTTTTCTTCAATTTCGCGTCTAAAATTCTTATTAAATTATATTCTTAAAAATAATTTTTTATTTTAATTTTCAAAAGCTTTTGTTTAATAGACGCTATTGTATTTTTAAACTTTTTAATATTTATTTTGTTATAGTTGTCGATTATATAGTTAGCAATACGTTTCGATTTTGTAGTGCGATATTTAAATTGATCGCACACAATTCGATTTAATTTCTTCAAAATTTTTTGTAGATTCTAACGCTTCTTTGCTATTCGCAATATTGTTTCAATAATTAATTAATTTACATTTTTAGATAACATATTTGCAATCTTTAATAATTATAGTTTGCGAAATTAAATTTAATTATTTTAAATTTGTAGCTTTTTGTTTTAATTAATTTTTTGTATTGCGTTCTTTAATTTTTGTTATAATAAATTACTTATTAATACTTGAGCGTTTTTATTAATTGTTTGTCACAAATCTCGCGTTTAATTCTTAGTTATTTTTAAGATATTTAAAATTGTGTTTCGAAGATTTTTTAAACGTTTTTTTTTTATTATTAATAATTTTATTATATTAAAGTAGAATGTCGACTACTTAAATATAAATGCGATTTTTGATAATCAAATTGTTTTTTATAGATTGAATAATTATTTTTCGCAATTTAATTTAAATTTAAATTTAAGAAGTTTGACGCTACGACGTTCGTAATTGTTGCGATAATATTTGCTAATCTTGTGCTTAAGATAATTTAATTAAGAGAGTTAATCTCTAATTACAAAAAAAAAATATTAATGTTATTAAATTTTAATTTGTGTTTTATTTAGCAAATGTAAGTTGTCGCTCTTTACGAAATCTTTTTGTTGACGTAAATAATAATTCTCGTTTTTAATCTTAATTTTTTAATAAAAATTAAGAAGTTTCTCTTGTAGAAAATTGTTTACGTCTAGTATCTTGTAATTGTTGCTCTAAATTTATTATAACATAAACTTAATAATAAAAAAATTTATGCAAAAATAATAGATCGAAAAATAGAATTTTGCAAACAAAAAATTAGATTATTAAGTTGTTGTGTCTTTATAAATAAAGTAATAACTTATTTTAAATGTCTAACAAATATAAAGTTTTAAGTGCAAAAAATTTTTACTTATAGATTTAATTGTTGTTTGTAACATTTATATTATTAATTACGCAAAGAAGTTGTGTTAATATTTATTTGTATATTAATTTGCAAACAAGTATAAAACTAATATAATTAATATGTAATCTCGCTACTTTTATTGTTAAAAAATATTGCGTAAAAAATAATTAAAACTCGTTCTTTGTAATTTGAAAAAAATTTTAAAATTCTAGAACTTTGAGTCAAGATTTGCTATTAATGCTTTTAGATCGCTTTTTAATTGTTAATTTTAGTTAATTAAAGTAGACAAATAGACGCTAGTGTTATTTGTCTACTTTTAATTGATTAGAATTGTTAGTATTTTAACTTTTTGATTTTTTTGTCTTTCTATTTGTTTTTTTTGAGTGTTCGAAATTATAATGTCTTGTAAATTACTTTTTAATGTTTATAAATTAATAAACTTTATATTGAAGCTCTTGCAAGTGAAACGAATGTAAAGATTGCAACTTTTTCTCTTTTAAAAAAAAATTCTTACACTTTTGTGTAATTCAAATAATCGTAATAAGATAACAATAACATAATAATCGCAAACAATCTTTTATTGCTTTGATCAAATTGATTCTTTGCTTTTCGCATAAAATTATTTTTTATTTTCTTATTTTCGTTTCTTGACTTCGCGAAGATCTAAAGATCTTGATTTTTCGCTACGTATCTCTTTAGTCGATTTTCTAAATAAGTATTTTTAAGTCTCGTATTATTAATTTCTTTCAAAATATAAAAGTCTTTAATTTCGTCTTTTTTTCTTATTTTGAAGAGATTTAATTATTGAAAGAATAGTTTCACGTTATATTTTTTATTAAACTTGATATTATATAATAAAATTAAATCTTTAATTTAAAATAAATGCGTTAGTAGTTAATAATTATTATTAAAGAGATTCTTGTTTGCTTTTTAAGACAACAAAAACGCAAAATTGTTTTTTGAACGTTTTTATTTTTTTTTCTAGTTGTCTTGTTCGCAACGTTAATAGATTTGTCGTTAAACAAATTTTCTTTCAATTTATAATATGTTAAATTAGATATTTTATTTTAATTAATAATATAGCTTCGTATTTAAACTTAAAACAAAACAATATCTTTTTAATAAATTCTTAAATTGTTGTTTTATTAATTTATAATATTGCGTACAAATGTCGTAATTAATTTGTAAAAACTTCCTTAATTAATTTGAACAAAACATTAACAATAAGTTTGTGCTCTCTTTTTATTATTTTATTTGTTTGTAAATAATAAATTGACGTTGTTACTTTTTTAACGTTATATCTTTTTAGAAGTTTAGTTGTTATGTTGACTTTATTTTTAAATTTGTTGTTTATAATTATCTTCTTAACATATTTATATTAACAAAAAATGTTCTTTTATAAAAACTTTATTATAACAAGTGCTTTAAGATTTGAAATTGTCTTAGCTTTTACTTATTTCGTTAGATTATTTCGAACAACTATTAGATTTACTTTGATAAGCGTTTTTGCAATTAATATATAAATGCAATTTACAACAATCTTTTTTTACAAATCGAAAATGTAAATTAAATACATAATTTTCTTTTGTTTGTTAAAAGTTTTTCGCTAATATTTATTGTAGCTTGCGACATACTTTTTGCAAAAATTAAATAAATTTCGTTATTAATATTGATTTGCAACGCGTTGATAGATGTTCTTTTTCTCTTTATAATTGCTCTCGTTATGCAAGCTTTTTACGATTTAATTTTTATCTTTTGTTTAATTTACTACTCTACGTAAAGACATATTTTTGTTTATTTTTCGAAATAAACGCTCTTCTTTTATTAGAAAATAAAAAGCATAATTTTTAAACTTGCGAAAATTCTTTTAATTTATATTTGATCTTCGCAACAAAATTAAATATCGAACAATTTGTTTAAATTTATCAAAATATTTGTTTTCGAAAATGTTTTTGTTCTTTTTTAATGTTGTTATTTGTGCGAGGTAAACGCAAACACAATTTAATTAATTATTGATAAAATTATCAATATTTTTCTTATTAATTTCGTTAATATTGTCGAACAATTCTTTTAATCTTTTTAAAAGTTTGTTAGTTATTATATATTTTTAACTAAATATATATTGTATATTAAAGTCGAAAAGACAAATTTAAATCAATTAGCAAATTATTAAAACGTTAAATAGATTTATCGCAAAACAATTAAATTAAGTTATTAAAATGTTTGCATCGATCTTAATTATAAATCGAATTTTATACAATTAAAATTGCACTTTTTTTAAGATTTTTATAAGCTTTCGACATTCTTGCTTTTCGACGTCGTATTAAAATTCTTGTTTGCTTCAAAGCTTACTCTTATATTACAAAGAATGTTTTCTCTTTGTTATTGTATCAATTTGTATTAATATAATTTCTTAATCTTTTAAACTAGAATCTATAATTAAAATAATTTTGTTAATTAAAATAAAGTAATTTAAGATACATATTGTCGATGTATTTGTTAAAGCAATCTTTAGTTTATTTATAACGTCTTGCTATTCGAAGTTTTAAACAAAAACATATTTTGTTTTAAACAAATAATAAATCAACTTTACAATAATTACAAACTTTAACATTTAAATTTAATAATAGATGCATATTTTTATAAAGACTTTAACTTTAAAAACGTTTTTGCACAATAATTACTTAACAATTTTGATAATTTTAATATTATTAGAGAATCGTTTATTAAAATTACACACAAAATCGACAATTTTGATTCTTAATTTATAGAATTAAGATTTTTCGTCAAATATAATACATTCGAACAATTCTACATTTATTAATATTGCATTCAATTATTAAATATATTTTAAAACAAATAGTTTAATCTTTAGAATTGTTTTCTTGTTGTTATAATTTAATTTGAATTCTTTTATATTTATATTGTTCACAAATAAATAGCATTTATTAAGAAGATTCTTAAGAATACGTATTACAATTTTTACAAATTAAGTAATCGAATTAGTTGCACTTTGCGATAGACAAATTATTTTAAATAGTTTAAGAGAAATTATAAAAACAATAAGATTGCGACTCTTTAATACAAAACTTATTTAATTATATTTTAAAAAAAAATTAATCAATAATGCAATTATTATTTTGACAAATTCTTTCGCAAATTCTTCGATATTAAAAGATATATTAGCATTTTAAATTATTATTTTGTTTATCTTTATAGTTGCATTAATTATGCGATACTTGTTTTTCTTTTTTTTATTTACTAAAAATTAAGAATTTTGATAAAAATTATAACAATATTTTAGCAAATTTGTTTAAAGACGTTTCTTTAATATCTTAATTATAATAAAATTTAATGTTTAAAAAATTAAAAATTTTAAGACTTGTTATGTTTTGTACTTTATAATGCGAATTTCTTAATTAAATATAATCTTTAACTTAATTTTGTCTATTTTAGCAAAGCTTTATATTAAGACAATTTTACAATTAAAGAGCATTGTAATTAAGAGTTCTTGTTTTTGCAAAAAGAGTTTAAACTTTATAATTAACTTTTAAATACATTTCTTAATAAAACGAGAATCGCGTTTAATACTTAAGAACTTAAGCATTAAAAAGAAATTGTATTTTTTGTTAAATTTCTTTTAAAAATCTTTTCTAATTAATAACTTTAGCATTTCTTTTCAATTTAGATACTTGTTTAAAATAGAATTATTTAAATTGCTTATATTTATCGAATTTGTTTTTTAAACTTTTCGTTTGTATATTGTATTTATTCGAACAAATAAACGCAACGCAATAAAAAATTAACAAAGAATATTAAACTTTTTAGACAATTAAATAGCGAAAATCTCTTTTATAATGTATAATTAAAAAGTTCGAATTATTAATAATTTCTAAAATGTTTAAAATATAATATTAATTCAAATATTTGTTCGATTCTAATTAGCTATATTAGCAAACGAACAAGCGCTAATATCGTTTATTTGCTCTAATTAATTAGAATTTTGTTAATTTCTTTTTAATTCTTTTTTGCGACGTTGTTATTCTAATAATTTTAATCTTTATTTTTGAAGATTTTTTACAATTGAATTTGCGAAGTTAAGCAATTATATTAACTAGACAATTATTTAAAGATTTAAAGATTTTTTTAAAAATATAATGTTTTTATCTTTGTTATTAAAGTAATTAATAAATATTTCTAAAATGTTAACACACTTTGCTTTGTTCTTAAAATAAATTGTTAATTTTAAAAAGTTGTCGTTTATATTTACAAAGCTTATTTGAGCACTTTGTTAAAAAAATTGATCTAATAGAATTTCGTAATCGAGTCGAAAAACAACAAAAATAAAAATATAAATTATTACTTTTTTAATTAATATCTTTGCATTTTTTATTATTTCTTCGAAACAAATACGTGCTCTCGTAATTTCTATTAATAAAATAAAAATATTTTGTTAAATAATTAAACTAGTTTTATTCGCAAAGCTCTTGTTAATGCAATTGATTTTTGCATTATTATTAAATATCGCTTTAACTTTTATATTTTTTAGCTACATTTACGCAATTAAGTAAGCAACAAAATATAAAGTTCTAAGAGATTTTATTCTTGCAACAATGTTTTCAAAATAAACGATTTTAATAGATTTAGCGTTAATTGATTTTATAATAACAATTGTTTTTTTCTTTTTTTTAATAAGCTTCTAAGATTTTCTTTTTGTTACTATAGCATTAAATTTTTTATTAAAAAGAGAACAAAAGAAAAAGCGATTTAAATTAAGACAAAAATCTAAAAGATTTATCAATTTTATTTTTATTTTTAAGATAAAAATACTTTGAGTTAAAGTTTTAAAATCGACTTAATTCTTTATAGTTTGTAGTATTCTTTTCGAACGTTTTGTTCGTTATATATAATTTGCAAAAGTTTTTTGCTTTTTTCTAAATTTAATTTTCTAATACTTGGTAACTCTTAAATTAGAATTAATTATTGCAAAAACGTTTTTTATTGTAATATTCTTTACTTTTGTTTTTATTATTTTTTTTTTTACGTATATTTTTTTTTGCGACTTTTGTTATCTTTAAATAATTTTTAGATTTGACGTTTTTAATTTTTGAAAATCTCTTTTTCTTCTTAATTCTTTTTTTAATTACTTTGATCGATTGCTTTATTAAAGACTTTTAGAGCGTTTATTGCTTAAAAGAATCTCGTTTTAATTAAACTTTTCGAATCTTTATTATCGCTTAATTCGATTTACTATTTTTTTTATTTTTTGACAAAAAACTAGTATTTAATCTTATTGTTGCTATTATAATTATAAAATTTCGAATACAATTTTGCGCTCTTTATTAAAAACAAATTCTTATAGTCTTTTTTTTGATTTTCGCATTATTAAGAGACAATTTTATTTCTTTATTTTTAAAATTGTTAAACTTATAACAAATCTTGTTGCTTTTATTTATATAAATCTTTTTATTTGCTATTAAAATTGTTAACTTTAAACAAATTTATTATTTATGCAAATTGTAACAAAACAAATACTTATTTAATTAAAATTAAAATTAATTGTATCTAAAAACGAATATAAGTTCTTAATAAATATAAATTGTTTTTTAAGATAAACTCTAGATTATTATTTAAATTTAAGAAGATATAATATGCGAAGTTTTTTATAATTGCGTTGTTATTGCTCGTTGAATTATTTAATAAATCTCGCTCTTTATTATTTTGCAAACATTGTTAATCTTAAGATCTTCAAAAGCTCGTATTAAAATATTTAGAATTTTATTAATTTTCGTGTTTTCGATTGCAACTATTAATGATATTAAAAAGACAAAGATTGTCTTTAACGTAATTTTTTTCTTTACAAGATTTTGCTTTTTGCTTATTATATTTATTAATTTATTTATATTAATATTAATATTCGCAACTTATTAAGTAATTTAATTGCTATTAATATTTATTTTTTGTATAATCGTTTTATTTTTAATCAATTTTATAATCGTCTTGTATAACGATTTAAATATTATAATAATTGCGTTGTTCGAATTAACTTTATGCTTTCGCATTATCTTAGTGCAAATATTGCGAAAAAGATTCTTCAAATATTACGAAAACTTAGTATATTTATTAACTTAATCAAATTTAATAAGCTTCAAGAAAATAACTTTAAATTGTTAATTGTATTTACAAATATTATTCGACTTTGCTTTTAATACGTCTTTTAAAAACTTTAAAAAAGCACAAAAATTAATTTTTTAATTTAAATTCTTATCTTTATATTTTTTTTTCAATTTATTTATTATTTCAAATTACTTTTTATTTGTTTAAACGACAATAAATTTGATAAAATTCTCTATAAGCTTGTCGCAATATTGAGACAACTTAATAATTTTATATTAAAAAATAACTTTATGTTTATTACAAAAATTCAAAAATCAATGTAAAAAATTAATAATATTAAGTTTATTAAAGTGCGATGCTTTTGGCGTTTCTAAAAAGGATATAAAAATTACGTAATAATAAAACTTTACAATTTTTATAAAATTATAAATTTTAGCGGGGGGACGGCCAAAGGGCTGCCTCTTTCGGCAGGTTCGGACGCTGCTTTTGACACCCTTTTTGCCGGATGATCGCCCGGGTCGCTTGCCGGCCTAGAGCCTTGGGCCCCACCTTCCCAGCACCCTGCAACCCTCCAACGTGCTACTGATCGTTCCTGCATCAACGCGACCACCGCAATATGTGTCGCTCAGCTCGGCGCTCTCATCACGAAATCATGTTATAAGGCCCTTCCCTCCTTGTTAAATAACGGATGCAGGATCATCCCTTTGCGACGACTCCAGGACTGGCTCCTGGGCTCAGTTACCCTCTTTGTCTATCCTTCCTGTCCCACTGCCTCTCGCCTCTTCCTTTCTTATCCTCTCAAGCTCCCACCTTTGTTCCTCCTGCACCCTGACTTCGAAATAGAAAACTACCCTGATCTATCGACGCTATGGCTCCTCGAAAATATGGCGAAGCTATGGTACACACCGCGGAGCATTCCCCGGAATACTACCAGCAAATGGAAGATGACTTGAATGTATTGGAACTCACCCAACGAGTCTATGGGAGAGGCAGCGAAAACATGTTGAGCCTGGTCAAGAACTTTTGGTACCAGTAAGGACCCTTCCCCTGTTCACCCAATGACCGTTCAGAGTCTAATCAACACTGCCAGATACTGCCAATTCACCAAGAAGAACCCTGTGGCCACCCTCGAAGGCATCTCGATCAACGTTCTGTACGCCTTCTTCGACTGGCTTCTAAGGGAGCGCAAGGATAGCCTTGGTGCGGCCAGTTCTTTACAAACATACTGGAACGCCTTGTGCCTCGTGCGGAAGCAGGAGACGGGCTGTCACCAAATCGATCCGCTTATCAAGAGCCAGATGCATGGAGTATGCCAGCCGCGTCTAGGACTAAGCCTTCGCTGACTATGTTCAGGTGAGGCAACGGCTTGCGATCGCACATAACCTACGGAAGGATAAGAAGAAAAAGCCTGTGTTACATGCTGAAGATGAGTTCGAGCTCCTGAAGACACTATACACCTCCACGGAGACGACTTTCCCTCACGAACGGTACCGCGTGCAACTGGCCCTGATCATGCAACTTGCCGGGATCACGGGCAACCGGCCTTCGGCTCTGTTGGCGGTCCGTTACCGACACATCAAGGTAACCTTGCTGCCGGACCCTGAGGGTGGAGAGCAGCCCCGAGTGCTGATCGAGATTGTGTTCCATCACACCAAAGGCTACCTCGGGGAGAAAGATTCGTACGTCCTCCTATTCTACGCTATACTTGCTGCAGCTTCAGTCTGTGTCGCCGTTGCTAACGAGCGTGGCAGAAATGAATTCGGGATTCCCGACGTCCCGAACGAGCCGTGCCTGCTGCTCTGTCCTCACATCACTATGCTCGCTTTACTCTTCGCCGACCAAGCTTTCGCTGCCCCCTCCTTGACTTCACCGAAGCAGTTGTTCCGTCTTCGGATTGCTCCAGGGCAGAAACAGTTGCCGGTGCCTCTGAAGGAGGAGATGGCGGAACGACCTCTGTTTCGGCGGTGCAAAAATACCGTGGAAAGCATACAAATTTCTGAGGAGCAAGCTCTGGCTGACACCTCTCTACGACCCCAAATGACCAATCTCGGAAGCATCACCGGCATGGAACTTCCCACGGGTCCATATACTTTCCGACGTGGCAATGGTCAAGCTCTCGATAACAGCAGTAAGTCGACGATGATCGTCGGTCGAATTTCATGCTCACCGGTGGGCAGGCGAGATTACAGACGCGCAGCGGAACATCATCCTGCAACATCACAATTCCTCCGTCTTCCAGAAGAACTACGCCTCGAGATACATGCCTGACACTCAGGCCGCCTACCGCGGCTTGAAACCACAGATCGCCCTGATGCGAGCCGCCAGTGGGATGAGTCGCACGATCGATCCTCGACGGCCGAGACGGCTCAACCTTGCCCAAAAGGAAGAGGTCGACCGCCACCCCGAGGTGAGACTCCTGCGTCGGAGGTTGAAATCGCTGCAGCAAACCTTCCATAACCAGAAGCGTTCTATCGCCAGCACAAAAGGGACTCCGTTATATGATCACTATCGACAAGCGTATCAAGCTCATCGCAATTTGAAACGGCGGCATCAGAAGGCTCTGTTGATAGAGGTCAAGGAGAGGTACAAGAAGGAACAGCCGGTGATCGACATCCAACGCCAACTGAAAGGATTACCGGTCGTGGAACAGGAAGCCATTCAGGCAGCAGAGTACGTTTTCGCGGAACGGGTTCAGGCCATCAACGCGCTCTTCACCTTTGCCACATCATCTACCGAAGAGGAGTGCCAACGGCGGGCAGCAGCTATCAATGCGTTAGTCGCACTCTGCAAGAAGCAGGAAAGCCAAGGCTTCCGTCGCCGCAAAACGGACATTAAGGTCAAAGAGGAGCAGACTTCACCGTCCGTCTCTCCACCGCCGAATCTTTCGAAAACTCTCCCGGTCGAATGCAAAGCCACCCAATGCATCTTTTGCCTCGGTAGCGAAGATCTATCGGCAGCCGATCGCCTGAGGGCTTTCGCCAGTCGCGGCGACCTCAAAAAACACTTTCATAGAAAGCATCTCCGCCACCATCCGGACGGTCAGCCGATCGTGTGTCCCCATCCCCGGTGCAACGTAACCTTGAACGGCAAAATGCATCTGCAGAACCATGCAGAAGTGGTGCACAAAACCCCCACGTGACCCTCCTTCGCTTTCGCGGACAGATCGGCTGTTTCTCAGTCCTCTGGAGATTTTCATAAATGCTTCAAGCACTCAGTCCTTGACGATCGAGCTTGGCCAATCCAGTATCTTTGCATTACTGTTTAAACGTCGTATGGCGCTATACTTGCTCAATAGAGCACCATGGCGTGGTTCGAAGATTAACACATGAATTATGCATTGAAGGCGATTTTTTATCTGGTTGGTCTTCTCTCGAGTGATATCCTGCCAGCAGTTCCAGTCAGTCAGCCAAATAATCTTATGGCTTCCTCGATTATGGCCAATCACTTTTCACCTCAGTCCACTCCTATTGCTCCAGTTGCTGATGCGCAGGCTGCACGCCCCACTTCCCGGGTAGTTTAGGTGATCAATAGTCCTGCCTGGAGGTCTAACAGGGAGACCCAATCAAACGCCAGATCATGTTAAATCACCCCTCAGCTAGATCACTAATGCACCCTTAATTACTTTTCCACCAATGAAAGTCCACTGGCAACAAGGAGTGCATATATCCCGGGCACATCGGCGCTAGTGCCCGGGTGCAGGCACATCGCTCACCAAAAACCCCCTGCAATGTGCCACGGCCTCACCTATAAAGGTTGGCACATGGACACCCTATACAACGATATAAAGCATAAAGTGTCGAAGCCATCCCATCGCTCCGCAAAAGCCTTTTACTGTCACTCCGTGCCGAACTCGAAAGCCTTACTCTCACACCCCTTGTGCTCCCTCTTCTACTCACCATAAAGGTTCGTTGCTCTATACTACTTTCTTCCTTTAAAAAAGAATACATCCAAACATTTCATGTCCACATACATGGACTGTGGAGACCGTGTGTAGTGACGGACAACGTCACATAACGCGTTTTAATCTTCCCCCCTGGCGCCCCTAGGGGGGTTCTCCAAAGTAATAGAAGATGATTGTTAACGCCAATTAACAGGGAAACTCTTGTTGTCGAGGCATGTCGGCAATGGGATATGTATCGGACGGAATACCGCCATCACCAACATGCCTTACATGGTCTACCCTCCTGCCTCGCGAAGACTCACAAGGCACACGAGCGTCAAGACTCCAGGGAAGAAATCGCAAAGGTACATTAAATGACGAGATGAAGAAGGTTGCGCTCCCTTTTCTTAACTGGTCGAATCCAAGTGCGGTACCATTCATGGGTTAAAGAGACTTTCCCCGGTCCTGCGCTCCAGGGACAGGAAGTCGTATGCATTTGCCTGAACGTACGCGTAGACTTGGATAGAAAGGTGAACTCATCACTATTCTTTTATTAGTTCTCTTCTCAATTCTCTCCAAGTGCAAGCTGTCTCAGTAACACAACTTAATGTATCAAGCTTGGTGACTGGTCACCAAAGGCCGTTTGTCCCAAAGAAAGGATGGTGGTTTTAAAAGACTGGGATATAGTAGTCTTATCTGAGCTGGCTGTCAGGCCATATCATATCAGCCAGTTTTAAATGAGCGCCGTAGCGAGCCTTGCCAGCCTTGTTACCAAGCCGTAGTACAATCCCATTAATACATCCCTTTTTGAAGGGGTTGCGCATTGAGGCGCAGTCAAGGCTCTATTCCTCCTGCTCCAGCCCCTCGTGTCACATGTGACAGTAGGGTTTTGAGCCGGGACGCAAAAAAATACTGTCATGTAACTTGGCACCCTTTACCCGAGAGGTTCAGATCAACGTCCTCAACTGCAATACAAAATGGGTCCAATACCGAAAGATCCATCTCTGGTAGGTGATGCAGTCTGAATTATTCCAAACCTAACTCGTACATAGGCATCGATTGAGGTGGTGGAGATCCTCTCCCTGTATTCGAATGCAATTCGAGATAGAGCCTCTATCACGCTCCTCAATGGCCTAGAACATCTGACGACATCGCCAGCGAAGCCCGCACGTCGGTCCTGGCTGTGGTCTTCCGTCGTTGTTGTTGGACACTCGAGCTTTTCTCCTTTCCCACACACCATCTTCCTATGACCATAAGACCCGTTTGCCCTTGTTGTAACCCTGAAACCAACCTTGGGCAGCTTTTTTCTAGCAACTTCATTGTGTACTTCTCAGATATTCGAGGATTGTCCAATCATATACATGATCATAGTCGAAGCCCTCGCGCACGAAGAGATCACGGAAGATTCTGCGTAGATAGGAATATTTCGGTTTCTCGTCAAAATCAAGAGAACGGATGCAGTCGAAATAAACGGCAAATTGCGGAGAGAGACCCTCGCACAGATCCTTTGTATTGATCCTTCTCTTCTCCTGCAAGATAAGTTCTTCCTTTTGCGTCTGATCTGTGGCCGTGAGACCTTGCCATGGGAGAGAACCCCGGAGGAAGTAGAGAAGCATGTACCCGAGGGATTCCAAATCATCGCAGCGATGTTGCACTCGAGTAGGCGTTAGACTTTGCGCAGTAAGGACCGAAGATATCACACTTACCAACACCTAAATGACCGTTGATGCTGGCAAAACGTGCCGTGCCAATCAAACGTGGATTCCGGGCACGACCGGTATTGGCCTTCACCTGAGCATCACGGCGTTCCGTGGCGAGACCTAGGTCCGTCACGTAAACCTGATTCCCATGCTTCCCCACACCCATCAAGAAATTCTCCGGCTTGATGTCTCGATGGATGACGCTCTTGGAATGGATATATTCGAGACGGTAAAGGAGCTGGTCGACGAGCATCAACACAGTCTTGAGAGAGAGCTTGCGGCCACAGAAGTTGAAAAGGTCTTGCAGACTCGGCCCCAGGAGATCAAACACCATCACGTTATATTCGCATTCCGTCTCATAAGCGTGGACTCGTGGGATACCGACACCACCGGAAAGGGATCGGTAGGTATCAGCTTCGCCTTCCAGTAAAGAGGGATCGATAGATACGTGTTCGAGTTTGACGGCGACGTCTTCGCTGGTATCGATGTCAATTCCTTGAGTATGATGAGCTTCAAGGAGCAATTAGGACCACCCGCATCTGTTACCTATGTATACAGCGCCGAAGCTGCCTCCGCCGATCCTCCTTCGCAGCCGATATTTACTGGCGATGCATAACTCCTAACATATAAGAGGTGTCAGATGATAGTTGAAAGGGCTTGTCTAGGATAGGAAAGAGACTAAATCGAAGAGTACAACCTACTCACCAAGTTCCCCATTTGTGAATCCGATAAACATGGCTGGGGGCTCATAGCTGCAGAGCGCAAAAGTGCTCACACCATCATTTTGATGCGACGAAGGGTCAAAGGTGTGGGTGCTTATCTGGCGCATACATATTTTCAGCATTTTCCAGGCAGCAGCCATTCCGCTGATTGGGTGCCAACCCGCAGTCTGAAATGACTCACCCGCTAGCGCAGTTGGGAGAGACGCGCGCTAATTGTATCTCCGCATTCTTGATTGTCCTCTATCATCCATTGAAATAAGACGTTTCATAAGACTGAGACTCAATGCCTTCAGAGAGAGTTCCAATGGCCCCCAAACGAAAGCGACAGCTGTGTCTTGAAGCAGAACCCACGGCCGACTCTTCATCGCTGCCCACCCCCAAACGACGAAAGCTCGAGAACCAGGGACGACACAAGACACCCAGCTGGTTTTGGGACAACCTGTCACGGGTGTGGCTCACTCCCCGCGCTCTTCGAGAGTTTGATCGAAGGACTGTGTGGCCTACTACTCCTGTACCGCCTGATCGGACTGGCAAAGAAGATATTGACCTTGCACAGCTCAAGCGCTTTGCAAGACACGGTGGACCAAGCCTTGGTGGCCTTAGAGCTGTAAGTTCGATTCAACCCTTTTCATAGAAGCGTTCTGACTGCATGCCAGTATCCGGAACCCGAAACTGCAGTTCCTTCGAATCGAACGATGGCCTCAAGTCAATCGGGCTCCCGGAAAAAAGCCAAAACTGGAGGAGATTCGGATATATCCTCAAAGACCAGGAAATCTTCTGCCTACGATCCCGAATTCGAGCAGCATCTCATCGATCATGGTGTCTATCCTGAAGGATATGGTGGTGTCAGGAATTTGCAAGAACCGCATAATTGGGAGGAAATAAATGCAAGATTAGCACTGCCTCGAGCCTCCCTATCGCCATCACGCTTCAATCGTGAAGCATTTCTGGATTTCAAAGAGAAGAATCAAGAAGCGTTGACTGAAGCCACGGTGATGAGCAAGGTGTTCCCAATCATTGCAGGCACCGCCGACATTCCCTCGCAGGAGAACCTTCTCTTCGGAAACCTCAAACACCTGACCGATGGCTCTATTACCAAGGCCAAGCCAGACTGCTACGATGGGAGCCGTCCGGCGGATCTCAACAAGCAGATCCGGGAAGAGTTAGGGCCTTACATCGTGCCGTCGACGAATACCGCTGCACCGTGCTTGCCCAACTTCTTCACAGAGGGAAAAGGACCCAATGGGAATACCGCCGTGTGCAAGCGACAAGCTTTATATGACGGTGCTTTAGGTGCCCGTGGGATACATGAGCTTCGGTTATACGTTGACCCAGAGACGGCTTACGACAACAACGCGTATACGATCACGTCAACTTATCATGGCGGTTCTGGTGACCTTACGATCTATTCTACGCATCCTACTCCATCCAATGATCCCCAAAATCCAACTGAGTATCGGATGACCCAGCTCAACGGCTGGAAAATGACTGGCAACCCAGAGGCGTTCCGACAAGGAGGTAGCGCTTTGAAGAATGCTAGGGACTGGGCGAAAGAGAAACGGGAAGAGCTTATGATTGCGGCAAACGGCAAGGTGCCAGATGCGGAATATTCAGATTTGGTTTCATCCACGCAGAGCCTTGTATCACTGTCATCGAACGAGGCCACTCACACAGAATCTGAGACGTCAGCTGACGAGCTTGCCCTGGACGTTGGTACGTTTACTAGCTCCAGTCACAGAACTCCGGTCAGAGCTCAAACGAGTCTTCCACCCAAAGTCTCCTCGAATCAACAATCCAAGAAAGCGTCTCAAGTCAAGAGGCCTAGCAGGAGACCTGAAGCCTCAGAATTGACTTGAAACTCCACGAGGCAGCTAGATCTTATCAGAAATTTATATCCCGTGACATTCCGCACCCGCGTTATAAAGGCTCTTTTTTCACCCAGAATCTCCGTATTCGACAGGCTTTGCGGAACAAGGCCCTCCGACCAGACACAGAGTGACGATAAACCATCAAGGACTAGAGGATTCTAAGGTAAGGCTAGCGAAAAGCCTGAGTACCTTGGCCAGATCTTCCGGCTGGCGCAGCTATATCCAAACGTAAGCTTCTTACCAACCGTCGGATCCAAGACATGGAAAAGGCGAGGATCTCCCGGTCTAGCTCTTTCTCGCGCTTCACCGACCTAAAAGGTTCTACGAGAGCTCTTACAGCGATGGTCATACTGTGAGCGTTCTGTCGGTCGGCGACGTCAAGTGCCGCGGCACCGCACTTGACCTCGCAGGTGAGGAAGGGAAAGTACATCCGCGCTGTCTGTCGTCACTAAGCACGCGCTCGATTGCCGGGAGGCTGCAAAGGCTGCAGGTACAATCGAAGCCGAAATTCTTTTGGAGGTGCCTCCGTCGAAAATTGGAAGGGCCGGTAAGGGAATACGAAATTGTTATTTCCTCGTCCTGGGCGATCTCCCTGACTGCATGTATCGTTTCTTCGCCAATGAGGCTCTTATATCGCTGCAGAATCTGATCATCAAACAGGATGCTCATGCGCTTGATGAGACGAGCAAACAGAGCCTACAGAGGCACGTACAGAAGCTCGCCAATGCCACCCAAATGTCCCTTGCCAAGGGTGCCCTCCAGCAGGACCAAATTCGATTTTTGATCACAATTAACGACGAAGCCAAAGTTCGACGATCGACCAAGTCAGTGGTACTAGGGAAGGCGAAGGTCATGAGCTATGAGGACCTGGTCGCGAAGCGTGCTGAGAGGGAGGCGAAAGAACAAGACAAAGCGAAGGGAAAAAGGAAATGTGGTCGGAAGCTCAAGAGTCCGGAAGAAGCAGGTGCGCCAGAGCCAAAGGCCAAAGTTGCGCGGATGAGCGAAGCGCAGGTTGAGGAGGATGAAATTGCGCCAGAACCCTGGAGAGCCCCAGTGGCGCGGATGTGGTAGCGGAGGATGCGGAAGATGAGACTGCCGCACGAAGGATTGAGCTTGATTCGGTCTGAGGCAGGCTCGCGCGGGCTTCGCGTCCTGTTACTGTTTAATTAATTAGCAATTAATGAGAGAGTTGGTTATCGTCGCACTTTCGGCGCAATAGTCGTACGGACAGGCGAACAATTAGAGATAGAAATCGGCCTTTGATGTCCCTCTATCCTGCTCGCCATGCCCCGCGATGGCCGTTCCCGTTACAGAGGCGTACGGAATTGCCTTCAGGATTTTTGCGCACACCCCGCGGTTGATATTGCGCTTGCTCAAATGCAATCTATGTGTCCATGTCATTTCAGAAAATGCCTGAATTCATAATTAGAAAAGGTTCTACGCATTATTTGTCGCTTCATCATACGAACGGAAGCATATATGCTTGCCTCTATGAGTGGAAAATTCGGCTGATATAACTTGCTTAGCGGATAAAGCCTTTCGAACCACCTTGGAAGATAGTGAAAAGATAAACCCCATCCCGGCGTGGTGAATCACCTAATGGAACTTCGTCCAGGTACTTCAGATTTTAAAACTTTGTGCTCACCATTTACACCATCTATTAATCAGTACCACATCTATAGTAATCCTGTAATCCAGCTAAGGTTCATTAATCCTTTTACTTTCCTCATTATATGATGTCAGTCACGTATAAATTAGCGTGTAGACTAATCTGAATGCTCATGTTCGTCTGCTTCACTTTCCCACTCATGAAGAGCTTGAAGCGAGGACTCCGTGTCTGGATGCTTAGGGCCAAGGATCCGCTTTTGCAACTCGAAGCAACTTTCCATTAGAGAGATGGCCTCTTCATGGCGAATTTGAGACATGAGCGTAAATGCCAGGTTGGCCATGCTGGTCAGCGTGTCGGGATGCTCTTTGCCCAGTACCCTCTGGCTTGTCTCCATCACTTGTATACCTAGCTCTTTCGCTTCCTTCCAGTGTCCTTGATTCCAGTATGTCGAGGCCAGATTGGCCATGCTGCTCAGCGTATCGGGATGCTCTTTGCCCAGTACTCTCTGCCTTGTCTCCATCACTTGTATTTCCAGCTCTTTCACTTCCTTCCAGCATCCTTGATTCCAGTATGTCGAGGCCAGATTGGCTATGCTGCTCAGCGTGTTGGGATGCTCTTTGCCCAACACCTTCTGCCTTGTCTTCATCACTTGTATACCCAACTCTTCCGCTTCCTTCCAGTGTCCTTGATTCCTATATGTCGAGGCCAGATTGGCCATGCTAGTCAGCGTATCGGGATGCTCTTTGCCCAGTACCCTTTGGCTTGTCTCCATCACTTGTATACCCAGCTCTTCCGCTTCCTTCCAGCGTCCTTGATTCCAGTATGTCGAGGCCAGATTGGCCATGTTGGTCAGCGTGTTGGGATGCTCTTTGCCCAGTACTCTTTGGCTTGTCTCCATCACTTGTATTTCCAGCTCTTCCGCTTCCTTCCAGCGTCCTTGATTCCAGTATGTCAAGGCCAGATTGGCCATGCTGCTCAGCGTGTCGGGATGCTCTTTGCCCAGTACCCTCTGGCTTGTCTCCATCACTTGTATTTCCAGCTCTTCCGCTTCCTTCCAACGTCCTTGATTTCTATATGTCGAGGCCAGATTGGCCATGCTGGTCAACGTAGAGGGATGCTCTTTGCCTAGCATCTTTTGCCTTGTTTCCATCACTTGTATTTCTAGCTCTTTCGCTTCCTTCCAGCGTCCTTGATTCCTATATGTCGAGGCCAGATTGGCCATGCTGGTCAGCGTATCAGGATGCTCTTTGCCCAGTACCCTTTGGCTTGTCTCCATCACTTGTATTTCCAGCTCTTCCGCTTCCTTCCAGCGTCCTTGATTCCAGTATGTCAAGGCCAGATTGGCCATGCTGCTCAGCGTATTGGGATGCTCTTTGCCCAGTACCCTTTGGCTTGTCTCCACCACTTGTATACCTAGCTCTTCCGCTTCCTTCCATCGGCCCCCTAAGCTATATGCTAGGCCTACCAAGCCCATACTGCTCAAAGTCTCATTATGCTCCAGACCAAATAATTTCTTCCTCACCTCCATCCCCATTTCGGACAGGTGAACGGCCTCAATTATACTCCCTTTTCTCCACGCGTACCATGCTGCGTTGTATATTAGTGAGGCCCATTCTCTTAACGACCCGTCCCCCTTTGGCCGTTGTGTGACTGCAGATTTCGCATGGGGAAAGAGTGCTTGGCAGTACGTCCAATTCTCGTGCTCTCCGGTCGGGAACTCGGCGAAAAGGTTTTTGATGTAATGCTGCTTCCATGCTTCGAGTTGTCCATGGGCTTCCAACCATTTCCGCATAGCCAGCTGCACGAGCGCATGCATTTCAAAGGTTCGATCTGTACCGACGGAGAGGAATGAATAGTTCCTTAATGTCTGCACATCGTCTTCAAACCCGTTATCCTCACTGCATCCTGATACGCTATCTTTGTCCTCCTCGTCCTCCTCGTCCTCCTCCTTCTCCTCCTCCTCCCTTTCCCCCTCCCTCTCCCTTGTTCCTTCCCCATCTGTATGCTTGTCGTTCTCTTCCAGACTCCCATGACTGTGTTCACTTGCGGCTCGATTCCGAACCAGGGCTTCAGGGATGCCCTGTCGGTCAAAGAAGCTCATCAGCGATAGCAAGTCGGCTGCGGATGGCCAAGTCCGATGAATATGCTCGAATGAGATCTGCCATGTGATAATAATGGAGTTTTGGGCCTGCCAGTCTCTCCGGAGCTGGCCTCCTTCGTAATTTAGAAGACTCGTCTTCTTGCGATCGCTTTTCCGGAAGTTTTCGAGATACTGCTGTACGGAACACCGCGGTGCCCTCTGAGAGATATACGCCGCCGCTTGCACGATGGCGAGCGGCATGAACTCCAGTGCTGCTGCTAACTCCGCAGTGTCATCGCTTTGACCGAGGGGCCCCAGCTTCTTCTCGAACAATGCCAGCGCCTGCGATGGGGCCATCGGTTGCATAACCACGATATCCTTCTCTTCCACCAGCTTCAACGCGACGCCTTTGCTCCGACTGGTGACCAGAATCGACCCATTCTGACTCTGAGGGAGATACGCCGATATCGGCTGCCGGCGTTCACCATCCACGCTGATCCCTTGTCCTCGCTGGCCAGCGTCTCCAGCCTCGGAAAGGAGATCAGTATTGTCGACGTTATCGAGGATCAGCAGCCACTTTCCCTCGCACCCGCGAAGCCAGTCGTGTACCAGTTTGAATATATCAGCCTTCGGATCCTTTCGTCCTGCAATTTTGACCAAGTCTGCAATATCTTGATAGCCCTGCTCGAATCGAGCTACGTTGCTCGCGTGGACCCAGAAAACCCATGTATCCGGTGACCGCTTTCGGGTGCGGTGGGTATATTCGATAGCGAGTTGAGACTTCCCCACGCCACCCAGGCCGACAAGCGCTGCGCGGCCGGCTAGCTGTGAGCATCGTTCGTCGACTCGCGAGAGGAGGTCACCGCGGTCGACAAAATCGGGATCGCGTGAAAAAGGAGCCGTGGAGGAGGGTTTCGGAGGGCGGCTTGCTAGATACAAATTTAGCTTTATGTCTCTGAAGACTGCACACAAGTCTGGTATGCTCACATTCGCGAGCGTTAATGACCACATTTGTCAGTACACCTGCAACTGCGATGCCGCCGTTGGTCGCGGACGTGCGGCTGATGTGCTGGTGGGGTAGCGGATCACTCGACATCGGTCCTTGTCTTGTCTGTCGGATTCGCGATTATGAAGAATTCATTTCTTCGGCGTAAATTCCTTCGTAATGCGACTCAGGATGCTTTCGCTACGAAGTCAAAGCGACCGCTGAATATCTGCACCTCTTGCGAGGCATGTCGCAAGCTCAAGCTGGGCCGGAGGCGGTGGCTGAATCCCCCGCCCAATTGCGGCATTAAATAAGGCTGCCGATTGCCAACGCATTCAAAAGGGTCAGCGTCTGCCGCATTTGCTACGGCGACAGCTTAAGTTTTCGTCTACATATGTTTCCGACCTAGAAACTTCAATTCGAAAATGACCGACCCACTTAGTATTACTGCTTCAGTGGTAGCCATCACTACCGCTGCCATCGGGAGCGTCAAGTTCCTTCATACCACAATTGGCGATATCAAGGATGTTCCTACTGCTCTGGGAAATATTAGATTGGATCTCGGAGCAATCGAGCCAGTACTTCAGAAACTGCGTACAGAATTGGAAAGCGAAGACTCTCAAGTACTTCTGATTGATGATATCAAAGGCGCTGTAGAGAACTGCAACTCAGCCTGCTCTACATTCCAAAAGAGTCTTGATTATTGGATGAGACACGCTACCAAACACCAGGCGTTCTGGGCTGAGTGGACTGATCGAGTAAGAGTCGGTATATTTGAGCAGGGGAAAATCAACGTCTGCAAAGGGCGGCTCAACGATTGCAAGAGTACACTTATTGTGGCGCTGAGTACCTCCTCAGTGTAAGTCTATCTCAAAGGCATATTACCAAATTTGCATAGCTTCAGCTTACTGACTGCTCTTGGTAGGCTTACAGTGACCCGTCAAGGATTCATGATGAAAGAGGTGAAAGATTCCATGCTTAAGAGCAATGAAGTACGCCTTGATAAAGAGAAAGCTCGAGCAAATCGCGAATTAGCAGCAATAGAGAGCTCCTTGAAACAGCTCTCAGTCAGTATTCGGGACGAGGTCAACGAAGAGTCGAAGCGGAATCTGGAACAGCTGCTCGAGGAGATGCAGGAACAGAAGGCCTCCAACGAAGTCTTTCGAAAGGCTTGCGAGGAAGCGCTCTTGAAAACCAAGAATATTCATAGTGGGATCGAGCAGGAAATCAAGAATACCAAAGCAGACAACAACAGTAGAGCTGTGGCTGGACTCATCAATACTTCTGGAGAAGTTCGAAAGATCAAGCAAAACATTTCGGATACTTTTGCTGAAGGGGGGAGCTTTGCGGGCGCCGGAATTATTCAAGGTCTGGACCTTTCGATTCCAAGCTTCAGGACTAAATAGCGGCGACTCTGGTCTCGCTATTTGATTATGCTACTGTGGAATTATCCAACTCTTAAACAGGAATTGTTACGTGCGGGATTTTATTGATGGGAAACTACGATATCAAGAGTCAATTTCTGCGATAATTTCTCCTCTCAACAACTTCCTTATACAACGTTCAAATTTTGGATCCTTATTGAAGTTCGATGTTGTTTAATAATTACGTGGATTGGTATTTACTATACGACAACTTGTAAGCCGATAAAAGATTGAATTACCCTTTAGATACTAAGGGTGAAAATCGCAGGGGATTCATCTATAGAGGAGTAGCACGCTCGCGTAAAGGGAGGACGGCGGCGGGCTCGAGAATGTGGCGGTCGCAGTCAGTCGTACGGAGAGCGATTAAGAGGTCTATCGTATACTGCTGGCAGCTCGTCCCATATATCTAGGTGTCGCAAGCTGGTACTAGATGGATTCCAAGATGGTCTGCGGCGGCGGGGAGTAGTCGTCGTTGCTGTATGGGAATGTCGTAACCTTAGGGCTTCGCTGTGAGATTCAGTCACCGCCTTCGCTTTCTCGCTATTAGGGTCTGCGCTGGTACGCTCGGACAGCTGCGCTCGTTAGAAGAGCCCAGCCACAGGATCGGCTTGGCTCGCTTACATAGATTAAATTACACGTTTATTATTATGTGAGACGTCCGGGGGCTGTTTTGCACTAACCACTTTGATTGGAAGGTACCAATCAGCGTGCGACGTTGCATGAATGCGGGGCGCAACGGCCGCCACAAGACTGACAATGACTTCTCAGCGTTCCCGTATGATTCTAAGACTCGGATAAGGGTCATTTATGAGTTCCGACAATGGTACAAGTTTGATGGTGGTACTGTGGTGGACGAGTGCTGTTACGCTACGAAAAGGAGGCTCGCCGCAAATCAGGGGGGCGGCGACGATGCGAATGTAATTTTCCAGTAGCTGGCCTCAGGAGTGTTCAGGATTGGCCGCAACACATGACTGATACAAAACTACGGGAGATTTCCATGCGTTCACAAAGTCAGAGTCGCTTGAAATCAAAGTACCTATAGTTTGTCTCGTAACGGGGTGCGTCTCTCGACCCAGGGATGGACGTTATGCGATCAATAACGGAAAGCCTGGTGCATTATGGTAAGTTACGGGATGACGATGATTTCAGCGCCATCACAGGAGGCTTGAAGCAGTACATCTAGCTTGATGTAAGCCTACGATAGATCCTCTGTGAGTCTGGTCGGAGAGTCTTGAGGCAATCTTTGTCGAACCTTCGAAGGCCTTTGACCATGGGTAGGAGAATTGTCGGGTTGGTACCATACATCTTGTGACGAATACTGTGACTATCATAAGGGGCATCACACTGCTGAACTTGCTGATAATCTTCCAAGTTGCTATTGCCCCAGACTCGGCGCAAGACTGGAGGATAACCGAATATGGAAGATCTTAACAAGGACACATCTGAAAGAGCTCGAGAACGTGGACTGATGAAATCCAAGTCATACGGGAGCAAGGGTTGTCCAGAAAGACGTCCGCTTCAGCACAAATATCAGGGCCTTTTGCGAACCCTAGGGTCAACAGGGGCTAGGAAGGAGAGAAGTCAGAAAAGGAGAAAAGGAGCATCCAGAAATGGTGGAGGGACCAGAATTGGAGGAGCCAGAATTGGCTCCCGAGGGTAAGCATTGGAGGTCTCTATGCTTATCCACACATATTAAGCAAGGATACCTTCATTCGACTGCCTGAAATCCCATCAGCAATCCACTTTCCATATCCCGTCTCCGTCTAATCGAGGCAGCAACTTCACAATATGCCTTACGCAGCAAAAGTAAAAACGCAGCATTCACCAGAAGGAAACCGAACTTCATGAAAAAGGCGGACCAGCTAGCGCGATTATGTCACGCAGACCTTGCATTGATCATCCGCAGGAATGGAAGGTATTATACTTATCGGTCGACCGATTACGAACAGTGGCCTCCTAGCATAACAGAAATTGTACGTATGAACCCAACACATCGATCGTAAGCTGACTCAAGCTTAGAAAGCATCATACCCGCTGCCTATCAACCTGTTATCCAAAGACTTTGATCAAACCGATCGTGAAGTTCTACATAACTCAAAGATGGAGGACCCGTCGAACGAGACGTCTGGTTCGGTTGAGACTTCGGAAGGCACATAAATGTTGAGGGATCTGATGTCGGCAGTAAGAATAATGCGATGTGGTAGCGACGTTGAGTAGAATGGGCAGAAGTAGGATAGCAGCAGCAGAAAGTCGCGAAAAGACGTGGGTATGCGTTTGACCCCAAGAAAAGGGCCTCATATTTTGACCGTCGTGGTCGGCGTTGCTCATTGGATGATTATGCATGATGTCATCGAGCCTGACTACTCTTCCATATTCGATGTCGGACAGTACTTTGCTTTCCATCCTGCCACGCATACGTCGTTGACGACTGCCATCCTCGTGAGCTGATCATCCTTCCTGACCCACCCAAATTTGGCTTACCACTTTTCCAGCGTCAACCTTCGGTGGCAGCAGCAGCAGCACAGGCACCTTTTCGCAGGCCCGGATTCATAGTCTCCTTGCCACCTGTGAACAGAAGTCGTCCAAGAAGTCTCGGTCCTTCTCCAAAAGATCTCGGAACGCAGTCGCTTCTACCATTTTATCCATTTCGTAGCTAACGTATTGGTTCAGCATACTCCTGATCGGCTCGTCTCCGTTGCCAGGCGTGATAGTATTACTGTACACGAAGGATAGTAGAGTAACAATATCGTCAACGCAATCTGGCCATAGCGTGAAAGCGGCAAGTGTTTGATGGAGGTTCTTCAAAACGAGCCTCTTCAATGGCTGAATGTCGAACTTTTCAGCGAATACGTATAATTTTGCGTGGGATAAAAATGTGTCCGTGTAGTCTTCGGTGGGAGCGGTATTTGCACGAGCTACCCATGTCGAGCGCTCGTCGTCCGGCTTGCAGTACTGCAGGCCGAGGAAGGCCGATTTCAGCGCTTCCTTTTTGGATGGAGGACTGGCCGGCTCCGCCCAAACATGGCTCGTAAATGCAGTTCCAGACTTTTTGATTTTCCTCACAGGGGGAGGACTCGGCAGGACAGGCAGTGCTATTGAACGGTAAGCCAGCTGTAGTAGATTGGTTCAAGCGAAATATACCGTCGTCAGCAACTTCATCCACTTCAACCGTCCGGGTTTCCCTTTTCGGGCGCTCAGAAAAGACTTCAGCGTGGTAAAAGCCGGTGTAGGCCCAGTGGCAGAAACGAGCAAATGTCGCTTCGTCCTCAACTTTCAAAACCGCCTGTCCGCTCTGCGCCTCTAGCATCCCAATCTTGATCAAGCGTTCGAGAGGTTTCGATGCTACGGCAATCAGTTCGGCGTGGACAAAGAATGATTTCCGCTGCACGATAAATTCGAAAGGCCGGGAGTGATATATGCTAAATGATAAGTATCTGACACAACGGATTGAATGGTTCCTTACTTTGCTGCGTTATCGTCCATCCCCAATTTTGAATCGGAAAAAATCGGCGCTGCACGGGCAAGACGAATACTTTGCCTGTCAAAGTGACTCCACATTTGGGATGGGGGTTGCGAACTTGTGACGGTGGGAAGAAAATGGACTTACAAAGGACCATGGACCTATACCACGAAACCACCAATGACATCGAATGCGAGGGGCTGAATGCCAAGCTTCTCGGAAGAAAGCCTCACTCGGTCCGGGATGATGGTGTCCACCATCTCTTCCACCCCTTACCGTTCTTTCGTCGTCCCCTCCCCACTTCATGCAAGTGATGTAAGTTAGATCTACCGCATGCGAACTCGTCGACGTGGCTATTCATGATTTGATCTACCCTTTGCATAGGATTGTTTCCCGTGAATTGAGGCCGTTGGGAGATGCATGGCTGCCCGCAACGTTCGACGTGGCACTTCTACGGACCACTGATGAGCAGCCTCATCCCACGAAGCGCAGCGTAGTGCAGCTTCCACCGGGGGCTGTAATTGGGGTGGAGAAGAAGATTGCTACACATGAAACTACTTATGCTGCGAAATACACTGGGAAATGACATCAGATCCTTTAACGTTTATTTGCCTTCCGAAAACTCAGCCGAACCAGACGTCTTATTCGACGCGTTCTCCACCGTGGACTTGTAGGGAACTTCACAAACGGTGTGATCAAAGTCTTTGGGCAGTAGATTGATGGGCAACGGGTACGATGCTCTCTACACTCGAGTCAGCTCAGGATCGATGTAGCTGGTTCATACGTACAATTTCTGATATAGTGGGAGGCCATTGTTCGTGATCGGTCGATCGATAAGTATAATATCTTCCGTTTCTGCGGATGAACACTGCAACATCTGCATGACACAATCGCGCGAGCTGATCTGCCTTCTTCATTAAGTTCGGTTTCCTTCTGGTGAATTGCTGCGTTTTGGCTTTTGCTGCATAAGGCATACTATGCAGGTGCTGCCAAAATTAGGCGGGGACGGGATAGAAAGTAAATTGTTGGTGGGATTTCAGGCAACCGAATGAAGGTATCCTTGCCTTATATGTGTGGATAAGCATAGAGATTTCCCAATGCTTGCCCTCCAAAATTTCCCTCCGACGCTTACTTTCAGAAGCCAGTTCTGGCTCCTCCAATTTTGGTCCCTCCACCATTTCTGGATGCTCCCCTTCCTAGCCCCTGTTGACCCTAGGGTTCGCAAAAGACCCTGATATTCGCGCCGTGAAACGGACGCCGTTCTGGACAACCCTTACTCCTGTATGATTTAGATTTCTGTTGACTGCTCTACGTTCTTGAGCTCTCTTAGATGCGTGCTTGTTGATACCTTCCGTATTTGGTTATCCTCCAGTCTTGCGCCGAGTCTAGGGCAATAGCAACCTAGAAGATTATCAACCAGGCCAGACTCGCAGAGAATCCAACTTGGACTCGCATCAAGCTAGATGTACTGCTTCAAGCCTCCTGCGATGGCGCTAAAATCATTGTCGTCCTGTAGCTTACCACAACGTACCAGACTTTCCGCTGCTGACCGCATAATCTCACACATGCTCAATATGTGCGTGTGTGAACGGCGGATGTGATGGACCAGAGACTTTAGATAAGGATCAGTGTATCCTGTAGTGTTATAACTATAATGAGCGTCAGCAGATTCTCCTCGCATAAATGGGCATATGACATTTTTCTGGCGATGGCGGGTCCACAGAGCAAGAGGAGCCCTAGGCCGAGTCCTGGAATGCTGTCCCCGTTATCAGCAACGAACCCATCGACTAGTATTGACCATCGTCGCCCGTGTCGCAGGTCTTTCTTGAGCGCTTGCTTCACGCGCTCGTAATTCTGCGGGGTCCGATTCGCGTAGATATGTGCGAGGTATTTCTTGTGTGCCTTGTTGCTGTTGCTTTCTCCGCTTTGGCGTGTATGTTTGTGGATCCTCTGTTTGGCCTGAGCTTCGGCAAAGAAGCTGGTGTAGCCGTCCAGATTTCGCATCTCCGCGATTGATCGTCGCCACTGGTGAAGGTCGTCTTCCACATCCAAATGGCGGAGGATGAGATAATGATGCAGTCGACGAATCTGTTCTGAGCTACCTTCCAGAGTCCATGTGAATACTTGGCGTGATGGCATCGCAAAAATCTCCTCCACCTTCAAAGTGTCCCAGTAAGTTTTGAGGCAATGAAGCAGATTGCTGCGTGGTAAGTTTTGCACGACCATGTCTAGCATGTTATATTGCGATATCCCTCTTTTGCGATGTTTCTTTGGTTCCTGACACGACTCGCAAAGCGCCGCGGGTGTGCCTTTTCCTGGAGATATATGGTTGGCGACTTGGGGCGACGATGCTGTGCAACATGGGTCAGCTTCTGTCTGTGAGTTCATCATCTTCAAGAAGGGTTCTTCAATCTTTTCGTGGGGCGAGCACGGCATGGGATACGAAAGGTCGCTGGCATCAGTCATGCAGTCTTCATTGATGTATTCCATCCACGAGTCGTCGCAGAGTTCGACTTCAGGCTCCAACGACTCAACGGTGGTAATACTTGTCAAGTAAGCTTTTGCTGCTTCCTGCCCGATAGCACTCTTTAGGTCATCAATGACCGCAGCGAGTCGCTGTCGTATGCGTTGTGGTACTTCCAGAGTCATGCCGGATGCTCATAGCAAAAAGTTGAAAGAGCCACGATTTGGCGGACTGGACTTGCGGACCCATTAGGTTCGCAAGTCAGGGGTTCTAGAAGGATCTATCTGACAGCCCTACCCAAACCCCCACCTAAAACAATCGTAAGCCAACCGAACGTTACGATATTAAGTGACTACTCGTTTCACATCCGTTTCATCGATAGCTGTCAACGCCCTTCCCATCGTGACGGTTCACACCAATTTAAGTTTAGTCGCATCTCCCGGCTTTCATTTTGGGTGAACCCAGCGCTATAACTGGTTTCACCCAAAATAGGTTTTGGTTCTCTCTCTTCGTTCTCCTTCTGGTGTTCATGCTATGGCCGTCTCTGTGGCGTTTGCTGTCCTCTGTACGCCAGAGATTATACATTGGTCTGGGGAAGCAAGAACGAGATCAACGCTATCTGTAGATTTCAAATGCATAGCTAGAGACCGCTATTTCTTGCGACATAATAAGTCTCCAGACACTATGTTCGCCACACCTGCTATACCTTCAAACATTATTTTGAAGACATTTGATGTCTAAAGACTACATATCTGAAATGTAATGAGGATGATTTCGGACTCGATGTGAGTCTCAAGACGCATGTTGTCTTGAGCCAAGTGTTTGCAGACATAACACGTCCTAAGACGCAAGTCTTAGGACGACCAGCGTTTGTAGACAAATAACGTCTTAAGACGCATGTCTGAAGACGTATTTAGTCTGGAAACAATCGTCTCAAGACATTATTTGTTTTCAAACACTCGTCTCTGAACATCATTGGTCACAAGACACCCGTCTGAGGACATTTATTGTCTTCAGACACTCGGTGTCCTTAGACCCTCTGTCAAGACCTGTCAGATTTGGCTGTCTTCAAACACTTATTGTCTCAAGACGATTATATGGTAGTACTGAGCCAGCATTGTGAAAGGCAGCAACTGCAAAAGCCAGTACTGTGAAAGCCACTGTGAAGCCAGATTTCTGAACCGTAGGGCAACGAAGGTCTCAAGGCGTCAAAAATTGCAAGGGATTTTACACCCTACGGTAAGCAAGGCCCTACGGTAAGCAAGGCCCTACGGTAAGCAAGGCCCTACGGTAAGCAAGGCCCTACGGTAAGCAAGGCCCTACGGTAAGCAAGGCCCTACGGTAAGCAAAATCCTAAGGCAAGAAATGCCGTAGGGTAAAGATATCCCTTAGGGACTTCTTTACCCTACGGCTGCGATTCCCCCACGGCATCTGCGGGCCTACTCACCCCGGGCGCGTATGATTCCACAACCAGGCTCGCAATTACTGTTTGTCCTTCCTTGATAGCTGTGTATGCCACGGGCGGTTTCTCACACATTAGTGGTACGCCAGGAGTCACGTCAACGCAGATACTCAGATGAAGGATCCTCAGATTTGCAGACCTATGATCCGTGAATCAGAAATTCTAGAAGGTCTGTCTGACAGCCTTATAAATGACCCAAGTTTGGAAAGCCGTGGGTTGTAATATAATTCGAAACAAAATCGTGGACATGGAGTACCTCGATCCGTTCCAAATTGATTGTTCCTGCTTTGTTTACCCTACTTCATAGTCTAGTCCTTGAGCGAGGACTACTAGAAAGCAAGCCGCCAGCTGGAACGAGTCTTTGGTTATCGACTATTTGCCAACGTAAAGCACACTTCACAGGAGCTGCACAGCCTGTATGCCCTCAGCCTCTCCGTTCATGTCACCCGCCATTGGATGTCACGACTCGATTACACGTCCAAAGTGCGCAGGCATTTTTACCTCCGTCCTTGTTCCGTGTGTATATTTAGGTGAAAACTCACAATCTGTCTCCAAGTCGGTGGCCAGGAATTGTTGCTGTTCGATATATGAAACGTAAATCTCTGCTCCACACAGCTTCTCAGATCATTTGCTCTTTTCAGGAAACTATGGCGTCGCTTCTGGAATTTCTGTGCTGTCGCTTTATTATTCCGTTGGGAAGTCATCCCAAGTCATCAATGACCGCAGCGAGTTACTGTGGTATGTGTGCTGTGGTGCTTCAAGAGTTATGCCGAATGCTCGTAACGAAAGTCGAAAGCGCCACGATCTTACGGACCTGAACTTGCGGACCTAATGGGTCCGCAAGTCAAGGATTCTAGAGGGATCTATCTCACAGCCCTACGCAGGCCCCCATCTAAAACAGCCCGTAAGCCATTCGAACGTCACGATGCTAGATGACGATTCGTTTCACGTCCATTTCGACGGAAGCTGTCAACGCCCTTCCCATTTGTGACTTAGCGGACGGTTCAACACCAATTTTGCCACATCTCCTGGTCTCCATTATTGGGTGACCCCCGTGCTATTTCTGATCTCACCCAAAATAGATTTTTGGTCTCTCTCTTCGTTCTCCTACTGGTGTTTATACCATGACTGTCTGGGGTAAAATTGAGTGGCCGTGGACATCTAGCAGACAGTGCTGGTTTGAACGAGAGTAGGGAAGGTGGACACGAACCCAGTGACAGTTCAGGAGTTGGCAACGCAATGGGCGATTGGAGAGAGCATGGGATGATGTTATCTGTACTGCAGCTCGCTCCTTTGGCCCCTTTCTATTCCCCCCAATCGAGATGATGAGGCTCGATATTTTTCAAGCAGGTTTGTGTATCGTGTGTCGACGAGAGGAGGGTGTCAGGGAGTGGAGGAGGATCAGAGATAGAGTCTTTTGTCTTCTCGTGGAGGATGGAACATCTGAGTAGGCGCCATCTGTCAGTATGAGAATCAGCGAGCGGGGTTTCAAGGGTCGTACCCAGCTTCTGAGCCTGCCACCAAAGTCGGTAGGAGGTCGCATTACTCACTGTCCCCGTCCGCCATACAGTACCTTGCGGAAGTGAGTTGCAACCCAACCGCAAGGTTCATCTGTGGGTTCTTACTGCCCTTCCGACAATAATATACTTTGTTCCCAGCGGGATAGTATGCCTTTTTCCTGGAGTCTGAAGGAACTGTAGGTAAATTGGGAGGGGTCGACGGTTGAGCTCTTTTTTTGGGCATTTGGAGAAGCGCTTCTACTGGGTTTAGTCTTCGGAACTGATGATCAGTTGGTGCCAAATAGTCGCAGGCTGGCTTTCCTCTGAAAGATTAACTTGGCTCACTGATAAAAGACTTAAGGTAACCACTAGAGGCACTCCACCCCTTCCACGCTAAGCCCAACTAGGAAGACGGGGTAACCCGTACTATACGCGAGGTCTGGTGACCTTCGGCGGCGGTGGGAGGCAAGAAGAAGAACTTATATTCATCGCCAAGTTATCACCTTATTTGTAGAAGGTGGATGGGTGATGTAAACAATCGGACGCATGCAACCCTTGATAAACCCCATAAAGTATACCATTGGGCTTAGCGGAATTGGGTGGAGTGTCAGCAGAGTAAGGGAGTGCGAGGAAAGTAGGGTGGAGTGCCTCTAGGTAACCTTTATGCATTACAACGTCAAACCTCCCATTATGTTCTGTGCTACCTAGAATCAAACGCCGACAGTAAAAAAACTTACAAACAGTCTGGTTTTGCGCGTGATTAGGTCATTGAAATATACTTTCCATGATGCTTATTCCATTCGGTTTGCGGATGAAGTTCTCGCTCGCCTCGACCGCCTCTTGGACATGGGAATAGGCCACCCAAGTATTTTTCTTGGGAGCTCGAGCGTGGCCCATGGTGACGGTGCTAGAAGTAAGACGCTTTGTTTGCCATCTGACCGGCACCGTTGTAATCTTTCTGAAACTCCTCGTCAAGGTCGATGACGATTTCCAAGTGCGATCGCGACAATGGCACCATCTCGCTGACAGCGAGGGCATGAGCAGTGCTTATCATGTTCTTGATCTACATTGAGGATCGGTCAGCACAGCATCACACACATTGGTTCAACAACAAACCTGTCGGCCGTTCACTTCTTTCTTGGATAGCCAGTCAAGATCAACGGATGTGTATTCAGCTCGGCCCTTGGCTGTCACCGCCTTCTTCAAGAAGCTTTCCCATATCGTCTTTCTCGTGTCCAACCCCAAGGGCCCGTAATGCAATGCCACAGAGATTCTGCTCTGAATCGCATCGTCAATATCCTTGACGCGATTGGTCGTAAGGATCATGATCCCTCGATAGTACTCAAGTGTCCGCAAGAATACCGACACGAGAGCGTTATGCGGGTTGACGAAAGAGCGTGACTGCACAAACACGTCGGCTTCATCGAGAAGGAGGATGGCCTTCCAATGATGAGCAAGGCGAAAGATGGTCGACAGCTGCTCCTCAAGCATCTTCGCGTCCTGGCCAAGTTCCCCGGCAGATATCTGAAAAGTCAGAAGGACCAGATGTGCGAAGAAGAGCAGGCTTACCGCGTAGAGTGGCCTCTTAAGGTATTCGGACAGTCCTTCTACGGTCAAGGTCTTGCCCACTCCAGGGGGTCCACTGGAAATGAATGTCAGTCTATGATGGAGGACCAAGCGCCGGGATCCGTACTGCAGAAGTGTTATCAACCCTTGGCCCTTTCCCTCCACAAAGTCGTCGATCACATTGTCGGATGCGCGGGATATGTGAGCCTTCGCGAGGGCAGTGATAACCTTCTTCTTCGTGGCGGGGATCGCGAGATTGTCGAAAGAAGATGGATTCCAGACAATGTCCGTGATATCGTCGATCACAAATTCCACTTCGTATCATTAGCACACGCTCCATCTTGTCGAGCGTTCCGGGGGAGAAGGCTTACGCCACCGCTTATTGCCAAAGCTCCACCCGTAAACCGTCTGGCTGCAGATCATCAGGTCGCCTTCGCTCATGGTTGTTGTATCAAGGCCATTGGTCTTGACTTCTTCTGCGTCGGTGTCAGAGAAGAAGAGAATATAGGTATTGTTCGACGAGCTCGGCCTGGCCAATTCGTTGATATGCGGCCGGGTGTAGTTCGGATTGATTTTGCGGAAGTAAGCCACATCAACCATAATGCGACTGTCCACAGGAACTTCGACGTATTCGCCCTTCTCTATGTAGAAGGCATTACCGCGATATTGGACATGATTTTGGCCCATGAGGGAGGCGAATTGTCGACCACACCTGACAAAGTATTCTTTCATTTTCTTCTGGTGCCCATGAAACTCAAGTGGAAACGCCTCAAGCCTGTCAACTCGCTTGGCCCCTTGGAATTTTCCGATTCCCAGTGCCGACGACACTTCGCCAAACACATGCCCGTTAAAGTCCAACAGGCGGCATTCCACGTGGAAGTATGCAATTCCAGTGCTTGTCGTCCTCTCCTTGCCCGAGTCATACCGGCAGCAAGCTGGCTTTTCGGCGTCGAGAACGGTCGTGTAGATCTCCATATTCGGCTTGAACAGAGCCCAGAGCAAGTCGTACGTGATCTCGCGATCTTTGAGAAGCGATGCAAGACGGGACGAAGTCGAAATGTAGGCAGCACGGATGTACTCCACTAGCAGATTGAGGTGCTTGACCTTGGCATCATTGTCGGTATCGTCTTCGAATTCTGTCCGATGGGCTTCCAGTTCCGCCATATAATGATACAACAGGTTTCGCTCAAGCTGTTCCGTTGTTAGATTCCGTTCCGAGCAGATGAAGTAGATTCATACAGTGATTTTATCTTCTCTGAGAGAGAGCCCCTGCACGTCTCGCAGGACGGTCCTCAGGACGTCTCTCAGTCCATCGGATTTCACATCGACGTAGAATACCTGCTCAGAGACTCCTTTTTCTGGATTTTCCGTCTCAGCATCGAAATGTGCCAGCTTTCCATTGACTTACCGGTTCGAGCACGGACGACGAACATATACTCGTCCAGATCGGTCACCTCTTCAGGCAGTGCTGCTGAATCCATGATTTTGTACTTGGATGTACCATCATCCCAACTGGACGGGAGATTTTAGCAAAATCATAGCCACAGACTAGCCAACATACACTTCGTCAACCAGTTTATACTCCAGCTTCGAGGCTCGAATCTTTGGCTTCTCAGCTTCAACGTGCTTCGTGGCCTCAATTTTGGTATCTTCCGTTTTGTTCCTCGCGTCCAGCTTTTCTAATGCTCGAACCAACTTCTCGACAGCATACTCGAAGCGGTCGATGCCACCGACTTGTGGGGGCACGTGCGCGTGTGGGCTGTCCTCAGGCATATATGCAGGACTACCGGGAGGGGTCTCTGGTGGTCGTGGAGAGGTGGGCGGCTTGATAATCACATCTGTTGGCGCCATTATCGCAGTGATGAAGTAATTCGTCAGGGTGGAGATCTAGAAGGCGAATGATACGGCTAATTGAGAAAGATGCTTTGTGTTCGTGAGGTGAGCTCTGCAAGTCCGTCAATGTGGGCTATAGCGTGACAAGTGATGGGTCTCGCACTGAAAAGAAAAGCTGAGCTGAGGAGGGCGTCCATATATCTCTTCCCAAAGCTCAATCAAGCCCATCCTTCTGCGCGCCTCAAACGTGTCCTGCATAATCCCTTCCCTTTTTGGCGGCCAAGATAGCCGTCGACTACATCATTTTATCAACGAACGCATGGACCGAGATCGATAATGCATTAACTGCGACGACCACCAGACGAGTCGTAGTTGCTAGAGATTGTAAACAGGATTCATTGGCCACAGGCGCGTTAGGCGACAATGCAGACTACTCCATTCAACAAGTTTAGCAAACCTGCATAAATTACTACAGTGCCTAAATCTAAAAATAAGCCGGCCATTAAAACTTGTAATTTATAACCATCAAACACTTTCCCAGATTGGCAATAACTCAAATTTCTTTGAGCATGTCCGCAACTGTCGTACTATCGCAGCTGACGACTCTCGTCGAAAAGTCTGAGCAACTGAGAGAGAGATTCCGGAGAGTCTATCCAACAATCGACCAATGGAATACTCTGAGTAATTTGAGCTCAAAGCTTGCAGATGCGGCGACGAAGCTTCAAGAAGAGACCAGGATGTTGAGGGAATCACGTACAGAGCGAGCATGGCAGGAAAGTGAGAAACATAGGTCTCATGCACAGTCAGCGAGGGGTGATCTTTTCGCAAAGGGACGATTGGTGCAATCAGCAGTCTTCAGGAGGAATATCGTCACGATATTTCTGGGCCCCAAAGATTCAACATTCGATTCAGAGGACACAAAGTTTAAGAAGGAGTCTACGCGCAGGAGATGTGTAACAATCCGCGGCTTGAGTCCTGACGGAGTGATATCATGGGCGATTGCTTACGCACCTACCCTTTGGGCCGGAGGCTCGATGCCATCGGACGTATTCGATTGCCTTGTGGACGATATCGAACCGGAAGTTGTCCAGACATGGCCAGCAGTGATACAAGACACGCTACACAAACTCAAGGAAGACGAAGAATCTCTACATAGGTCTCCTGAATATAGCGAATTTCTTGCCGGTTAGGTCTACCGGATCCGTCGAAATAGAGTATAAATGACTAGTGTCCAGCGATCGACGATCCATCGGTCCAAACGGAAAATCTAGCACAACGTAAACGACGTAGGCGTATCGAAGACGCATGCGCACCGCCTCAACAATCCGATGAACCTCTCGAAGCTCAACAATTGCCGCAGAATGAACGAGCAGGTGCTTTTCAGTCAAATCATGGTACGATATCGACTCTGGGGACTCCGCCTGCACAGGCCATGATTCAGACGCATGGAAGTCGAGAAGCTCAGGAAATAGGGAGGCGTAAGCGAGGAGGCTTTCAGCATATACAAAGCACTGCTAATAATATCTATTTTAGAAATTCGGTACATGTTCTCGAAAGCACCAAACAATCAGATAGCATTCTTGGGTAACCTCCTTTCCGACGCGGTTCAAACCAGTCATCACTGGGAAATGGAAAGAACGCTTGGAGAAGATACGACGGACTGCCTAACTACAATGATTCCCGAGAACCGGAACCAAGACATCTCTTTAACCTTGTGGGTAGGTCTAGAAGCAGGACTTCGATTGAACGACATCTTTAACCTGCGGCCGACTTGGTCATCTTCACACGGCCATCTATCACTCTAACCTTGAAACCGGCAGGAACACGACTCTTCCCTACTTCGGTGGTGTTCTTGTGTTCCCAGTATGATGTGGTGTTGTCCGCTGCTTTGGGGTCATATACCGTAATATGTGTACCTCTGCATGTTATCCATCTGTCGTGGTCCACCCCCTCGAACAGGTGACTCGGTAGATATTCTTCATTTCCTTCCAATGCTAAGTCCCCGCGCTGAATAGGAACTCTGTTAGCTCCAAATGTATGTTAAACGGTGTTTAAATCATCTTACGTACCTGCTTGGACATGATCAGAGACTGGTGATGTGTTGCGAAAGGCGCCCACGCCGAGAAAGCGGACCTAACCCATGTCAATATAAGCCCTCCATGCCCTAGAGAAGATCCTCACGATGCCTTTGCCAACGCAGATCGTAGCGTAAGCTATTTGCCGAAGTTTTATTAACCGTCCAATATGTCGCTGGATGTGGCAGCTTGGTTTGCGGACGTTGATAAAGTAGTATTTGTTCCCAACCAGGCGGACGGCAAATCGCGAGTTCAAGTATCGGGGTGGATGCAGCTATTAAGCAGCGACAGGACCCGACTGTGGATTGAAAATGGTCGTATACAAGAACAGACCGCCTAGAGGAAGAGAGGGCGAATGGGAGATATAACGCAAGTTTGAATGATGTGCCTGTCGCCTGTTCGGCACAAGTAAGCTTTACAGACTGTAGTGTGGATCAAACAGCTCAGCTCGTACTGATCTTCTCTGTGAGGTATTTAAATTGCTTCGATGGGAAGTTGCGGAGTGATATCGAGTTGGCCGAAGTGAAAAGCAATCTGCGCGATTGAGAAGGTTTTCCGCACAGGATAGGGGAGATGGAGCAGAGTAAGAGTGCACAACGCAAGAAGAGTTAGGAGTGAATATGATTAAAAGTAGAAAAAGCCTGGATGTTGGTGCCCAACGGATGTTAAGGGCTGTCCCTCAGCAGGGTAGGACGAGCATTACTGGCGGATCTAGCTGAGCTAGAAAAGCGGGTTGTTACTCTGATCGGTTGGCGAGAGAGGCCGGTGCTAAGTAAAGTGGTTTGCGTCTTTTTATTAATTGAGGCGCCAAACAATCTTAGATATGGGTTGAGTCAAAAGGCAATGGCGCCCAAACAGTTAGGCAAAGCTCAGCGGGGCTTATGTCATGTGACCTTTTGGAACGTTACCTCGGCTTTATTGGTCTAGGACTGGTGGAAAGTTTTTAAGGGAAATGCCGGCGCTAAGAAACCATTCTCTTGTTGTGCCCAAGTACTGAATTCTACATCACTTTGCAACTCGCAAGAGCTTCGTCTAACGCTTCAATCGTCAAAACTAATGACAAGGGGCTTCGACATGTCCAAACTCGAAAGGGTGTGTGCATCAGAACCACTACGGGGAACCCCCGCAAGACCTCCCTTGAAACCTACTGATATCCTTTTCCGCTTCCCACGGCTGGACTCTCTCCGACAATTGTCGGAGACTGGTTGAGCTTGACATTGGATGTAATCATATGGTGTAAGCGTACTCACGGAATTTTTTTATCCGACATACACTGACGTGAATTGCAGCTGTCCCTGCAGTGCTCAGTTCTGGTAACTCACCCTCCCCTCTTCTGACACAGTTTACTAATCTCAGCAGCTACACTTGCGGGCAGCGCTGGAAGACTTGTCCTTGTGACCAGTGGAACGAAGATCGCCTCGTTGCGCGAGCGAACCAAGTCATCGCTCGCGGTCGACCTCATGGCGGTGTAGCTAGAGATCGACAGGTAGATCAAGCTATCGCCGATCTCCGAGAACGTCATAACTGCTTACATGGAAATTGGCGTTATGTTCCTGGACCACATCAATGTGAAGAATGCTATCACAACCTTCCGCAATATATCTTTGAGTGCAGGTAGTGTCGAATTTTGGCTTGCAACAGGTGCAAGAGGAACAGACTATGAGACGTTACTATTGGGATGGGTGCAGCGAGACGGCATCACAAGGTGTAGGCCAGGCGGTCTTTTTACCTGCGATAAGATATAACGTTCCTCACTTTTGATAAATTCTCCGTTGGCGAATTGCCTCTCACAGCTCGGGCAGACTTAGCAAGAATGACGCTGTAGCTCAGACTAGAACTGCATCAATCATGTCTACACGAAATGTTGCTGCAGGACCTACAACGGCGGAAATAGGCGGCGAGCAGGAGCAATAGATTGCTATAGCATTGGCAAGAACGATGACAATGCTATGGTACACTATTTTGTGGAATGGAACGATTGATGTTTGACCACGAGTACGACACCTTAAAAGCGTTCTTAAAAGCCATTTCGGCATGCAAGCTTTTGTTCATATGACATATTCGATTCCCATTCCGCTCTTGTTCCTAATAGTGTAGTCTGAGATTGGTCAAAAAGAATCAATCCTCTTCAAAGGCAGCCCGTGCTGCAGAGATTCTCGACTTCTTTCTGAAATTTTTGGAAGAGCCCGACCCTAATTTGACAAACTCACTTTCGGTAGCTTCTGGGACTGGTTCTGCTGCTGAAGGAGAACTATCCACTTCGATCACGCGCTCGAATATACGCGTGGGCTTCACGGATCCATCCATCGACGATCTATCGTCTTCCTCGAATGAAATTTTAGACGCTTCGTCAGTCACTAGACTCATCGTTTGCAGAGTGGTTGAGCCCAGGATCGGATTGGGTTGCGCCATCATCTGCACCTACCCAGGATATAAGCAACTGCTAAAGGGGAACAAGCAGGGACCTATCTTACTAAGGAGTCTAACGCCAATAAAGCGCTTGCAGGTCTCAGAGCCTTTTGTGAGGACGTCAAGCTGCTTTGTCAGTTGTTCACGCTGGGCACGGTTCTCCTCAGATTCACCAGCCATGCTCGTCACGAGCTCGGCGGACATAGCAGAGACAGCTACGGGAGTGAAGATACCGCCGAGCGGGGAGATGAGCTTCGCTTCAACTACTTCAATAGCGATGTCGTCGATAAAGCGTTTCAAAGCAACCTATAATCACACGACGGGATTAGCAAAGGAGATAGCGGAAAAGTAGGGGCAGGATAGAAATGGAAGGTCGACCTTGTAATAAGCCTCCATACAATCCAAAGCTTCTGAACAGGCGAAGCGATTCATGTCTGGTTCGGTGCGTTGCACCAAAGCAGTGACCAGTTGATAGAGGTCATGATTACTGCGACAATAATGGGATGTTTCAAGAGAAGAGACGCCAAAGAACTGTTTTACGATCTTCGAATATTCATTCTGGTTGCGTTCATTACGGAGCTTCTGGAGAGTTTCGGTGAAATAGTGGTTGTAGGTGATTGGATGACTTTTCTGGTGTGGTGTTAGCAGCTCGGTGGTTTTCTCATTCAAATTTTCCAACAGCTGGTTCAGAGCAGGCTCGAATATCTTTTGAAAGAGTGCTTTGGAGGTTGTGGCATCGGCGACGTAGGCAGCTGCATGACCAAGGAATTCTTTAGCGGCCTTCCAGACTCTGTCAACGTGGCTCCGAGCGATGGCTTCCCAGGGAGTCGACTGCTCTAAGAACAAATCTGATACGATCATAGGATTGAAGGTCCCTGGCAACTCTCGGCCCTTGGTCCTCTTCATCAGGTGCTGTATATGGTCAATGAACCTATCTCTGGTGATTGAAATTACGTCTTTGGAGATGTGACTCGTATCCTTCGAATCGGTGATCTCGCGGCAGTGACCTCGTCTGGCAATGTTGTCTGCGAAATCTAGGTTGAGATTCTGCATCACAGCTCGTATACGTTTTTGATAGCCGGGTCCAGATTTAGCGTCAACGAAGAATGGATCGTTATATGTACCATCCACGGCAGCTTTAACCAGAGACTGGAATGCCTGACTTATGTGGAATAGGTAGAGCTGCTGATCTGCTAAGGTAGCTCGAGGATCCCCAAGCTTATCCAACCGGCTGCGGCAAGCGCTTGATTTGACTTCAATCTCATCAATCAAGCTCGGTAGCTCAGCAGCGATTTGTCCAAGCAGGACCTTGCTGAGCCTGCTCCGTAACTTGTTAACGCCTAAGAGCGACCGAGACATGTCTTCCCATATCCCTTGAGAAAAGAATTCCTCTTCCTTGATATCGCGATCCGCCAATGACCACTCTCCTGTTTCAGAGTCCATGTTTTTCAACACATGCCACCCAAGACGGAACTCCACGTCCTGGTTTCCTGCAAGAGAGACGTACAGGGCTTCACTCTCGGAACCTGCGATCAAAGTATCGGGCTTCGTGATGACACCCAGTGTCCGATTACCCTTCTTATCGGCTGCACGGGCGAGCTTCAACACGATTTGGTTTGCATAGTCGTTCTTTGCCGAGACCACCGCCAGAATAATGCTTCTCGGTTCCTTCATATAGGATTGAACGACGTCTTGTACAAGCTCGACATCGGAAGCAGACTGCTGTTTCGGAGTGGATGAGTCCAGGTAGATCCACAATTGTCAAGTGAGGCCGATCAGGACCCGAGACCTCAACTCGAAGGAGATCTTTCGAGAAAGCTTTGCCATGGGTTGAGATTCCCATAGCCGCTTTTGCGTTCTCAATCAGACTTGGAAGCCCTTCGAAGCCCTCCAGCTGTTCGTGAAAGCTGCTGAAAGCAAGTTGTTCGGATTCAGTGCGAGCTTGATGCGGGACAATCGACACGCTTACACCCATTCGCGACGTCTTGCGGAGGACTAATTCTGTCGGAAATCGAGTGCTTAGATTGCTTTTGACAGGAAAAGATACGCCAGAAATTGCCTCCAGCACGGAGCTTTTCCCAGACGACTGGTCACCGCATACGATAATCTGTGGCAATGAGACATAATGGCTAATGCCTTGCGAACGGAGACAGTCGACGGAGTC